>Ga0058701_10004658_pt1 | contig 11182 bp, 11 predicted proteins | sample AgamicOrMae_FD_97039 | JGI IMG/M metagenome (GOLD analysis project Ga0058701, IMG submission 97039) | Agave microbial communities from Guanajuato, Mexico - Or.Ma.e | ecosystem: Host-associated > Plants > Phyllosphere > Phylloplane/Leaf | place: Guanajuato, Mexico | collected 2012-06-04 | reverse complement strand
TGCTGTTCGTGCTGATCACGAGCCTCCTCCTGCTCGGGATCGCCACCGCCGGCCTGCTGACCTGGCAGGGCACCAAGTCCCCGAACGACTACGCCAGCCGCAGCCAGGACGCCGCGCGCGGCGAGGTCACGGGCTCGGTCAGCGGCCAGCCCGGCTCGGCTTCGACGAACTCGAGCAACGTGCCGGCCGGCAACCCGGCCTATCCGTCGCCGGCCCAGCCGAAGACGGGCGCGGGCACGGAGCGTCCGAACCCGTAAGCGTCCAGGACGAGCGTTGGGAGCCGGTCCGCGAGAGCGGGCCGGCTTCAGCGCGTCGGGACGGGGTGCTCGCCGCGGTAGTCGTAGAAGCCGCGCTTGGTCTTGCGGCCGAGCCAGCCGGCCTCGACGTACTTCACGAGGAGCGGGCAGGGGCGGTACTTCGGGTCCGCGAGGCCCTCGTAGAGCACCTGCATCACGGCGAGGCAGGTATCGAGGCCGATGAAGTCCGCGAGCTGGAGCGGGCCCATGGGATGGTTGGCGCCGAGCTTCATCGCCGTGTCGATCGCCTCGACCGATCCGACGCCCTCGTAGAGCGTGTAGATCGCCTCGTTGATCATCGGCAGCAGGATGCGGTTGACGATGAAGGCCGGGAAGTCCTCCGACACCGTCGAGGTCTTGCCGAGCTTGGCGATGAAGCCCTTGGCCGCCTCGTAGGTCGGGTCCTCGGTCGCGATGCCGCGGATCAGCTCCACGAGCTGCATCGCCGGCACCGGGTTCATGAAGTGGATGCCGATGAAGCGCTCCGGCCGGTCCGTCGAGGCGGCGAGGCGCGTGATCGAGATCGACGAGGTGTTCGTGGCGACGAGCGTCTCAGGGCCGAGATGCGGGCAGAGCGCCGAGAAGATCTGGCGCTTGGTGGCCTCGTCCTCGGTCGCCGCCTCGATCACGAGGTCGCAGGTGGCGAGGTCGGAGAAGCCGTCCGCCCGCTGGACCCGCTCCCGCGCCTGCCGCCGCTGGTCCTCGTCGATCGTGCCCTTGGCGACCTGACGGGCGAGAAAGCCGTCGATGGTGGCGAGTCCTGAGTGGACACGCTCGGTCTCACGATCGTTGATGAGGACGTCGAGCCCGGCGACCGCGCAGACATGGGCGATGCCGCTGCCCATCTGACCGGCACCGACGATTCCGATCCGCTTGATGTCGATACTCATCTCTCGGCCCATTCCTCGGCGCACGTCCATGAGAGCACGCCACCGCCCCGCGAAATCATCCGCCGCGTCGGACTTCTAGACCATTCTCGCGCCGCCGTGCAGCCCTCCGCCCGGCGGCGCCGAGGCTCAGCCCTTCGCCTTGGCGACTTCCGCCTGAAGCTCGGGAACGACCTGGAAGAGGTCGCCGACGAGCCCGTAATCCGCGACCTGGAAGATCGGCGCGTCCTCGTCCTTGTTGATGGCGACGATGACCTTCGAATCCTTCATGCCGGCGAGATGCTGGATCGCGCCGGAGATGCCGACCGCGACGTAGAGGTCGGGCGCCACGACCTTGCCGGTCTGGCCGACCTGCCAGTCGTTCGGGGCGTAGCCGGCGTCGACCGCGGCGCGCGAGGCGCCGACCGCGGCGCCGAGGCTGTCGGCGAGCGGCTCGATCAGCTCCTTGAACTTGTCGGCCGAGCCGAGGGAGCGGCCGCCGGAGACGATGATCCTGGCCGCGGCCAGCTCCGGCCGGTCGGACTTGGCGATCTCCTCGCCCTTGAAGGAGGAGCCGGCCTGGCCGGGCGCGGCCGCCGAGACCGCTTCCACCGCCGCATCCGACCCGCCTTCGGCCGCCGCCTTGAAGGCGGCCGTGCGCACGGTGATCACCTTCTTCGGGCCCGGCGCCTGGACGGTCTGGATGGCGTTGCCGGCGTAGATCGGCCGCTCGAACGTGTCGGGCGAGACGACCTTGATGATGTCGGAGACCTGGGCGACGTCGAGGAGTGCCGCCACCCGCGGCAGCACGTTCTTGCCCGTGGTCGAGGCCGAGGACACGATCGCATCGTAGGGCTCGGCGACCGCGGCGATCAGGGCCGCGGTCGGCTCGGCGAGGGCGTGATCGAGGCCGCGTCCTCGGCGACGAGCACCTTCTCGATGCCGTCGAGCTTGGCCGCGGCCGAGGCGACCGCGCTGGCCCCAGAGCCGGCGACGAGGCCGTGGACGGGCGCGCCGAGATCCTTGGCGGCGGTGAGGGCCTTCAGCGTGGCGTCCTTCACGGCGCCGTTGTCGTGCTCGATCAGGAGAAGGGTCGTCATCGTGGCGTTTCCTGGGGCGCGGCCGCCGGGCGCCTGGGGGCGGCCGCGAGCGGGCATCGGAGGGGACGGCGGCGGAGGGGGATCAGAGGACCCCGGCCTCGACCTTCAGCTTCTGGACGAGCTCGGCCGCGGAGGCGACCTTGACGCCGGCCGAGCGGCCCGGCGGCTCGGCGGTCTTGAGGACCTTCAGCTTCGGGGTCACGTCGACGCCGAGCGCCTCGGGGGCCAGCTCCTCGAGCGGCTTCTTCTTCGCCTTCATGATGTTGGGCAGCGAGGCGTAGCGCGGCTCGTTGAGGCGCAGGTCCGTGGTGACGATCGCTGGCAGCTTGAGGGCCACGGTCTGGAGACCGCCGTCCACCTCGCGGACCACGTCGACGGCGCCGTCGCCGAGCTCGACCTTGAAGGCGAAGGTGCCCTGCGGCCAGCCGAGCAGCGCGCCGAGCATCTGGCCGGTCTGGTTGGAATCGTCGTCGATCGCCTGCTTGCCGAGGATGACGAGCCCGGGGCTCTCCTTCTCGACAACGGCCTTGAGGAGCTTGGCGACCGCCAGCGGCTCGCAGTTCACGTCGGTCTTCACCAGGATCGCCCGGTCGGCGCCCATGGCGAGGGCGGTGCGCAGCGTCTCCTGGGCCTGCTGCGGCCCGATCGAGACCGCGACGATCTCCGTGACCTTGCCCTTCTCCTTCAGGCGGATCGCCTCCTCGACGGCGATCTCGTCGAATGGGTTCATCGACATCTTGACGTTGGCGAGCTCGACGCCGGACCCGTCGGCCTTGACGCGGATCTTGACGTTGTAGTCGACGACCTGCTTGACGGGCACCAGAACCTTCATGGCGGTCACGATCCTCCGAGTGAGACACAGAGCCGGCGGGCCGTCGCCCCCGTCCGGCGCCGTTGGCGCCGCAACATGCAAGCTCGGCCTCTTTACAGGGCGGCGGACCGTAACGGCCACATTTCCGCCTTGTCAACGCGAGCCGTGTGCACTGCGGCAGCGCGGTCGCCTCAGCGATTCTGGCCGGGCACCCAGAGCACGTCGCCGGCCCCGCCGGCATTGGCGGCGCGCGCGGCGACGAACAGAAAGTCGGAGAGCCGGTTGAGATACTGCACCGCCTCCGGCGAGACGGTCTCGGCCGCCGCCAGCGACACGGTGAGCCGCTCGGCCCGCCGGCAGACGGTGCGGGCGAGGTGGAGCGCGGCCGCCGCCGGCGATCCGCCCGGAAGCACGAAGGACTTGAGCGGCGACAGCGCCGCGTTGAGCGCGTCGATGTTCTCCTCGAGGCGCTTCACCTGCGCCGGCACGATCCGCAGGGGCTCGTAGGCCGGCGGCTCGACGCTCGGCGGCGTGGCGAGATCGGCGCCGAGGTCGAAGAGGTCGTTCTGGATGGCGCCGAGCATCGCGTCGAGCCCCGGCTCGGCGTGCAGCCGGGCGAGGCCGACGCAGGCGTTGGTCTCGTCGACCGTGCCGTAGGCCTCGACCCGCAGGTCGGCCTTGGAGCGGCGCTCGCCGTTGGCGAGCGCGGTCGTGCCGCGATCACCCGTGCGGGTGTAGATCCTGTTGAGAGTGACCACGCGGCACGCCTTCCGAGTTTCGCCGGGAGGCCGCGACCCTGGCCAAAACGCCGGCCGCCCGCAAGGCGGCCGGACCGTCCGACGTCAGAACGTGTAGCCGATCTTGCCGCCGTAGTTCGTCAGGCCGCGGTTGTTGGCGCACAGGCCGGCGTTCGACATGTGCTCGATGGTGGCCATGATGCTCCAATGCTCGGTGATGCGGAAGCCGAGCGCCGCGGCCTCGCGGAACAGCGGCGAGCAGCCGAGGGAGTTGAAGCCGTAGGGGGTAAAGGCCTTCGGCCCGGTGTAGCCGGTATGGGCGGCGCCGCCGAAGAAGCCGTCGAGGAACACCCGGCGCCCGAAGGTCTCTGGGAAGAGGTCGACGCTCCAGGTCGCGCCGAGATAGGCGTAGCTGGTGCGGCCGCCGGTGTTGTAGCTGCCGCCGACCGTCGCGCGGGGCACGAAGGCCTGCCAGAACGGGTCCTGGAACACGATCGGCTTCGCGAACAGGATCTCGCCGACGACGTTGGCGGTGCTGAAACCGCGGGCCTTGCCCTCGGCGCTGCCGGGATCCTGGACAGTCCCGCCGATGCGCAGCTCCGAGACGATCGAGTAGGGCTGGGCGGGAGGAGCGTAGGCGAGCGGGGCGGGGGCCCTGGCGCCCCCGAGATCGGCGGCCTGAGCGACGGTGAGGCCGGAAGCGGCGAGGACGCCGAGGAGAATCCGGGCAGTGGGTGACGTCATTGGCGGCCGGTCCGTCCATTTCAATCCGTCTCGACTATCACGCCGACCGGACCGCAGCCCGTGAATTCATCCGGCGCCTGTGCTTTTGCTGAACCTGTGGGGCGCGAACGCCACACTCGGCCGCTCTCGCCGGCCATCCCCGGCACGGCCAGCCGAGGATCGGACGTTCAGGACGGGGCCGCCACGGAGATGAACCGATGACTCATCCTCGGCACGGCATCCGCATCGCCGATGCGCCCCTCGCGCAGGGAAGCTTCCCAATCCGGCGCGAGGCGGCGCGAGCCGCGATCGGGGCGGGGCTGTCGGTGACGGCCTGCCTGATGCCGGGGGCGGTTTGGGCCCAGGACGAGGCCCGCGTGGTCGGGTTGTGGAAGCTCGTGTCCTACGAGGTGGAGGCCCGCGCCGACGGCACGAAGCTGCCGGCGATGGGCGAGCGTCCGACCGGCTACGTCATCTTCACGCCGGAGAAGCGCGTCTTCTTCATCCTCACCGGCGAGGGCCGCAAGCCGGCGGAGAGCGACGCGCAGCGCGCGGCCCTCTTGCAGACGCTCGTCTCCTATACCGGCCGCTACCGGCTCGACGGGGACAAGTGGACGACCAGCGTCGACGTGGCCTGGGACCCGAAATGGATCGGGACGGAGCAGACCCGCTCCTTCACCCTCGAAGGCGATCGCCTGCAAGTGCTCACCCCCTGGCGGGTCATGCCCAACTGGGCCGACCGCGGAGAGACCCGCAGCATCGTGACCTTCGAGCGCGCCAAGGAGTGAGCAAAGGCGCGTGTCCGGAGCCCGCGGTCAGTCCGACCGCCACCAGACCACGCCCATGATGACGATGATCGCGACGAACTGGAGCAGCACGCGCAGGCGCATCAGGCGCTGCGAGAGGTTGGCGCTGCCGCCGCGCATCATGTTCACGAGGCCGAGCAGCAGCACCACCGCGACGGCGGCGCAGGCGACGAGGACGAGGGTGTTGGAGGACATCATCGGTCGAGCTTTCCGGGGACGATCGGTCTGCGGCCGTCTTACGCTTCCGGACGGCCGGGCGGCAGGCCGCGCGCCCGGTCAATTGCGACGCAGCAGTCGCTCGAAATAGTCGAGCTCCTCGCGCGGGCGGCTCGGGTCGCCGAGCTTGCGGCGCAGCTCCTCCATGATCTTGCGGGCCCGCTGGACGGCGGACTCGTCGGCGCCCGGCACGCGCACCCTTCCGTCGGAGGTCTCCCGGCCCTTGGTCGGGCGGCCGAGGGGGTCGTCGTCGCGGTTGCCCGCCTGCCCCTGCGGGCCGCCCTGCTGGTTGCCCTCCTGCTCGCCCTGGCCCTGGCCCTCGGCCTCGGCCATCTCCTGCATCTGCTTGGACATGCCCTCGGCGCCGCGCTTCAGCCCGTCGAGGGCGCGGCCCTGCGCGTCGACCGCGTCGCCCTGGCGGCCCTCGCGCAGGGCCTGCTCGGCCTCGCGCATGGCGCCCTCGGCGTCGGAGAGCCCTTCCTCGCCCTGGGCGCCGTTCTCCTTCATGCGCTTCTGGAGGTCCTCGAGGCGCCGCCGCAGGGCCTGCTGGCGCTCTCCGGGGTTGCCGTCCGCCTGGCCCTGACCCGGCCCCTGACCCTGGCGGCGCTCCTGGCCGCGCTGGCCCGGCTGCTGGTCGCCGCTCTCGCCCTGCTGGCCCTGGCCGCCCTGCTGGGGCTGGCGCCCCTGTCCCTGCTGCTGTCCCTGCGGCTTCCCGCCGGGACGGCGCTGCTGGCCCTGTTGATCCTCCCGGAAGGTCTCGTCGCACAGCTCCTGCTGGTCGCGAGTCATCGCGTCGAGCTCGCGCATCTGCTTCTGCATCTCGCGGGCGGTCTGGTCGGGCTTACCCCCGCGGTCGGCGCTCTGGAGGTTCTCGAGGGTGTTGCGCAGCTCCTCCATCAGGCGCTGCGCCTCGGCCGTGTCGCCCCGCTTCATGGCGTCGGCCATGTCCTGGATCATCTTCTGGAGCTGGTCCGGCGTGACCGTCTTCGCGCCCCGCTGCGGCTGCTGCTGCTCGCCGCGCTCGGCGCCGTCCTTGTTCTGCTGGCGCTGGGCGAACTCCTGCATGAACTTGTCGAGCGCCTGCTTCAGCTCCTGGGTGAGGCGCTGGATCGCCTCGTCGGAGGCGTTGCGGTCGATGGCGTCCTTGAGGCGGTCCTGCGCCTGGCGGAGCTGCTTCTCGGCGTCCGAGAGGTCGCCATCCTCGATCTTGAGGGCCATCTCCCAGAGGAGCGCGGCGACCTCGCGCAGGCCGTCGTCGTCGCGGGCCGCGCGCAGCCGCGAGGTCGCGGTGCGCAGGCCGAGATAGACGCTCGGGTTCGGGGTGAACTGGTCGGGGGCGATCAGCAGCGCGTCGAGGGCGGTCTGGGCATGGAGACGGCCCTCGTCGGGCCCGGTGAGGAGCCGGCGGCGCTCTTCTGCAAGCGCCCGCGCCAGCGGGTCCCGGAAGGGCCGGGCCGGCAGAGTCATCTCGGCGGGCTCGGTGCGGCCCTCCTGGCCGGCCTCGTCCTTCACGACGATGTTGAAGCGCACCCGCGCGCCGGACCACGGATTGTCGGTGAGGTCGACCAGCGTCTTGGTGTCGGTCTCGCCGCTGGTGTCGGAGGGCAGCGCCAGGGGGATGCGCGGCGGCGGCACCAGGGCGCGCCCCGCCTTCAGCGGCTCGACGATGCCCTCGGCGGAGGCGAGGCCGTAATCGTCCTTGGCACGGTAGGTGAGGTTGAAGGTGCCGCGCCCGTTCACCTCCGGGCCGCCGACGCTGCGCACCTCCGGCGGCAGATCGGGGATGGCGTCGATGACGAGACGCTGCTCGGCGCCGCCCGCCGTCACCCTCAGCTCGGAGACGGGACCGACGATGCGGAAGCGCTCCTCACGCAGATCCGGACGCGCGGGCTTGCCGGGCAGCCCCTCCAGGCCGGAATGGGGAACGGGGCTCGCCTCGCCCTCGCCGGCGATGCGCACCACGAGCTGGGAATTCACCGGCGCCCGCAGACGGTGCTCGGCGCCCGAGAGGGCGACGATGAGCGGCGGCATCCGCGTGTAGAGGGGCGGATCGATCCAGCCGTCGACCCGGAAGCTCGGGCCGGGAGGCGGAGGCTCGCGCCAGTCGAACGCCGCGCCGATGCGCCCGCGCCACTCGCTGCCGGCGACGAACAGGCTCGCGGCGCAGGCGACGATCAGCGCGGCGCGGAGCGCGTAGGGGTCGCGCCGGGGCATCTCCGGGCGGGGCGGGCCGACGGTGAGCCGCGCCACCGCCTCGGCTGCCCGCCGCTGGTGGAGCGCCCAGAGGGCGCGGGTGGCCGGGTCGGCATGGCCGAGGGCGAGGTTGTCCTCGACGGCCGAGGCCGGATCGTGCGCGGAGCCGCCGGAGCGGGCGGCCTCCCGGTCGATGCGCGCCAGCGCCTCCCGCCGGCCGGGCCTGCGCAGGCCGGCGAGGGGGTAGGCGGCGAGGATCAGCAGCCCGGCGAAGACGGCGAGCCCCGCCATCCGCCAGCGCGGCCCGAGGTCGAGCCAGAGCCCGAGCCAGGACAGGACCACGAAGAGCCCGGCGACGCCGGCGATCCGCCAGAGCAGCGGCCAGGCCCGCTCCCACAGCCCGGCGAGGCTCGCGCGCCGCACCAGGGCGTCGAGCCGGGCGCGGGCCGGGCCGGCGGCGGAGTCGTGTCCGGGCCTGGTGTCGCTGCTCACGCGGATGTGCCGTTCCTCGTCTGGCCGGTCGGGAGGCTAGCACGGTGCCCCCCGCCGGACGCCGGGTCAAATCAGCCCAGCCCGCGTCTGTCAGCGGGACCGTTCGGACCCATCTTCCCGGACGCATCCTCGACGAGGCCGCCATGAGCGACGACGCGCAGCAATTCGCGAGCGACAACTACTCCGGCATCTGCCCGGAGGCCTTCGCCGCGATGGAGGCGGCCAATCGCGGCCACGCCCCGGCCTACGGGGAGGACGCCTGGACGATCCGGGCAGCGGACGCGCTGCGCGACCTGTTCGAGACGCGCTGCGAGGTGTTCTTCGCCTTCAACGGCACGGCCGCGAACTCGCTGGCGCTCGCCTCGCTCTGCCAGTCCTACCACAGCGTGATCTGCGCCGACTCCGCCCATGTCGAGACCGACGAGTGCGGCGCGCCGGAGTTCTTCTCCAACGGCTCGAAGCTGCTCGCGGTGCGCACCGCAAACGGCAAGCTCGACCCACAGGCGATCCGCAGCGTCGCCATGGCCCGCAGCGACATCCACTTCCCGAAATGCCGGGTGGTGACGCTGACCCAGCCGACCGAGACCGGACAGGTCTACACGCTCGACGAGATCCGGGCGATCGCGGCGACCTGCCGGGTGCTGGGGCTCAGCCTGCATATGGACGGCTCGCGCTTCGCCAACGCCTGCGCCAGCCTCGGCTGCGCGCCCGCCGACATGACCTGGCGGGCGGGCGTCGACGTGCTCTGCTTCGGCGGCACCAAGAACGGCATGCACGCGGGCGAGGCGGTGATCTTCTTTGATCCGAGCCTCGCGGAGGATTTCGGCTACCGCTGCAAGCAGGCCGGGCAGCTCGCCTCGAAGATGCGCTTCCTCGCCGCCCCCTGGGTCGGGATGCTGGAGAGCGGGGCCTGGCTCAGGAACGCCGCCCACGCCAACGCCTGCGCAAGGCGCTTCGCGGAGGGCGTCGCCGGGCTGCCGGGGATCGAGCCGCTCTTTCCCGTCGAGGCGAACGCGGTGTTCCTGCGGATGCCGCCGCCGGTCATGGAGGCCCTGCGGGCGCGGGGCTGGCGATTCTACACCTTCATCGCCGGGGGCGCCCGCTTCATGTTCGGCTGGGACACGCAAGGCCCCCGCCTCGACGCGCTGGTCCGCGACCTCGCCGAGGCCTGCGCCGATCAGGCGGAGAGCCAGTCCGGCACGCGGTCGAGACCGATGAGCTCGTCATAGGTCTGGCGCGGGCGGATCACCGCGCTGCGCTCGCCGTCGACCATCACCTCGGGCACGAGGAGCCGGGTGTTGTAGGTGCCGGCCTGGACGGCGCCGTAGGCGCCCGCGGTCATCACGGCCAGAAGGTCGCCGGGCTTCGGCTCGGGCATCTCGCGGTTCAGGGCGAGATAGTCGCCGCTCTCGCAGACAGGGCCGACCACGTCGGCGGTGAGGCGCGGCGTCTCGGCGGCCGGCTCCGCGACGGGGCGTATCGCGTGGTAGGCCTCGTAGAGGGTCGGGCGGATGAGGTCGTTCATCGCCCCGTCGACGATCACGAAGACGCGGCCCTCGGAGCGCTTCACGTAAAGGACCCGCGTGACCAGGATGCCGGCGTTGCCCGCGATCATGCGGCCGATCTCGAAGACCGGGCGTAGGCCGAGCGGCGCGAAATGCGGGCGCAGCACCGCGGCGAGCGCCTGGGGGTCAGGTGGGGGCGCGTTGTCGTCCCGGTAGGGGATGCCGAGTCCGCCGCCGAAATCGATGTGATGGAGCGCGTGCCCGTCCGCGATCAGGTCGCGGGCGAGGCCAGCGAGGAGGCGCGCGGCGGAATCGAAGGGCGCGAGATCGGTGATCTGGCTGCCGATATGCATGTCGACGCCGGAGACGGCGAGGCCGGGGAGCGCGGCGGCGCGGGCGTAGACCTCCCGCGCGCGGGTGATCGGGATGCCGAACTTGTTCTCGTACTTGCCCGTCGAGATCTTGGCGTGGGTGCCGGCGTCGACGTCCGGATTCACCCGGATCGAGACCGGCGCGCGGAGCGACAGGCTGGCCGCGACCTCGGAAAGGGTCTCCAGCTCCGGCTCGCTCTCGACGTTGAAGCAGAGGATGCCGGCCTTCAGCGCGGCGGCCATCTCGCCGCGCGTCTTGCCGACGCCGGAGAACACGATCCGCTGCGGGTCGACGCCGGCCGCGAGCGCCCGGCGCAGCTCGCCCTCCGAGACGATGTCCATGCCGGCGCCGAGGCGGGCGAGGCTCGTGAGCACCGCCTGGTTCGAGTTCGCCTTCATCGCGTAGCAGACGAGGGCGCTATCGTCGGCGAAGGCCTCGGCGAAGACCCGGTAGTGCCGCTCCAACGTGGCGCGGCTGTAGCAGTAGAACGGCGTCCCGACCTCGTCGGCGAGGCGGGCGAGGTCAACCTCCTCGGCGTGGAGGCGTCCGTCGCGGTAGTGGAAATGATGCATCGGTGGCTCGGCGCGGCAGGGGCGCGGGACCGGGCCCGCCCGGCCGCGTCGCGGCTCAGCCGCCTATCACAGCAGCGGGTCGAGGATGAAGGGCTGCTTCGGGATGGTGTAGCCGCGCTTGGCGCCGCGGCTCGTCTCGATCGGCGCGTCCGAGCCGCCCGGCGCCAGGGCGGAGGCGGGTAGCTCGTCGCCCTCGGCCACGGCGGAGCGGGCCGGCGCGGACGATCCCTCGCTCTGGCCGATGCTGCCCGGCAGGGCCCGCGACGAGGCGGGCGAGGGGCTCGCAGGCCGCTCGCGGGCGGAGGCGTTCGGCGCCTCGAGTGCGCCCTTGCGGCCGCAGCCGGCGGTCAGGCCCAGCAGCGGGACCAGCAGGATCGCCGCGGCGATCCTCAGGGAAGAGCCCCGGCGCGCGGGGAAGGGCGTCGTCGTCACGTCAGCAAACCGCTTTCCGGCAGAGCGTGCCCGGCGGCGCGTGCGCGGGGCCGGGCGCACC
>Ga0058701_10004657_pt1 | contig 11182 bp, 2 predicted proteins | sample AgamicOrMae_FD_97039 | JGI IMG/M metagenome (GOLD analysis project Ga0058701, IMG submission 97039) | Agave microbial communities from Guanajuato, Mexico - Or.Ma.e | ecosystem: Host-associated > Plants > Phyllosphere > Phylloplane/Leaf | place: Guanajuato, Mexico | collected 2012-06-04 | reverse complement strand
ATTGTCCCTTACCTATCTTGTAAACTTCCTCTACTCAGAGCATGCGTGCTGTTTTCAATATTGACTCTACAAAGGATGTTTCAAGTCCCTTGAACTTCCCGTGACAGACGGCTACGAAGTCGATACCAATGAACCGCGTGGCGCCACGAACAGTTTAAATTACTTCTGAGTACCTCTTGTGGTACCTGCTCCCAAAGAGATATTCGCTTTATACATGATACCAAGCTCACAAAGCAGGTATTGTCACCTGTTACGGACTGGGCTGTAAACACTTAAAATTGCGGCAACACTTTACCTTTCCAATTCCTAGCACTAGGTCAACCTCAGCTGCAAGCAGTTTCAAGTTATTAGCCATCATAATGTTATGAAGGATTGAGCTTGGACGGACCTCGCAGGACATAAGGGATTCGACCTATGAAGTGCCTCTCTTTAAATGTTTTCGGTCTCAAGTTGTTCGTCTATGTGGCTAATTATTCTCCTATTCGATTATTTTCTTATTCATTAATTGACTTGATCATTTCTTTGATCCTGTAATCTTCAGCCGTCCATTTGTTCAATCATTCAAAATTCGAGTGTACTCCAGTCAGAAAGCAAGCGAGCTACGGTAAGAATCGAGCCGCAACACTCGCCCTGCATTCATGAAAGGTATAAAAACACTTATACAATTAGCCGTCAGTGTATACGATTTCGACACCTCGGCTTCTACCGCTACAGCTATCTGCTAAGCACCTTCTCTGGCTAAATAATTCAGGCAAGTAATCCTGAGATGAGCAAAAGCTACCGACTGAACGGCATCAACAAACATTTATTATTCCGCACGAGTTAACATCACTCCTCCTTGCGCTGAGAGCCGCTTTTACATTTCAGTCCCACTTAGGAAGTCAAACTTGTTTTACACGTGTTATTTTTCCCCTTTGGGCGTTACTTTTTAGATTTTTTCCCCTTTAAGCGTTATTCCTCTTTTCCGCATTACTACTGATTTGCTTGGGTGTTTGATGTTCCCACTCTATCTGAAAGGCTAATAAGTAAGTCTATTTCAATTCCTAATAATTCGATTTCCTTAGGCCTTTTTTACAAGGCGAAATGAAGTAGATGTAAAATTGTTTATATTGAATGAAATGAAAACGTCTTATATAACAAGTTAGTTTCTCTGTACAGTACTTATTAAACGTAGCCTGTTCTAACTATGCAGTGAAATTGGCTTGCTCCAGAAAAGATTAATCCGTCTTGGTGGGTCCTTGCCTTGATGTGAAATGAAATCACGCTGGAGAGATATTGGATGATATATGAGATGATAATCTAATGTATCTAATATATCAATAATACAGTCGTTTAAGGGTAACATTTTCTCGTTTTGAAGAATTTTTTACCCGTTGCGGAGTAAAATGTACTTGTTACCAACAATGACTTAGTCGTAAAAATGAAAATGCGACATGATCTTAAGATAAACCTTGCCTCTTATTAGAGAAAAACTAACTTAATATTGAAATGTTTTTGCGTGAAATTCATGCTATGTTAACTCAATTTTACTTGTGAGGGGTAAAACACATGTTTTTAAATGGACTCCCACTCAATTCGGAGCAGTTTTTATTCTTTTTGAATTAATTTTTTAATTGCTGTGATGACGTAAATTCAGGAACTCATTCTGCATTAATTTTTTACTAATTGTCAGATAAAATTTACTTGCATTCCAGTAACTTCGCGAGCAATAGACGCAAACATCCTGTTTTGTTTTCGATTTTACTCTCTTTTAGGTAAATACCACTCATTTTGCAATGAACGGATCATATGCGTTATTTATGAGTAGAATCAGGACACATCGAATGCTATTTCTAAGAATATTACGTAACTCCACCTTCGATGTAGATCGCTGTCTATTTCCTTGAGGACTTAGTGTCCCACGCACCAAATTTGTTGCGGTTTAAGAAGTACACTTTGTGGCGCTAAGGCGGCGGTTAGTGGTAAATAATGGACGGGCCCCTCCCCGCAAATTTCCGCACTGACCCTGTACATCTATCTTTTTTCTCCTAAGGGCAGTACATCTAAGGTAAATGAGTACAACTACCGTAATTGCAAACCGGTCCTTCCTCATCAATTTTAACAGAGTAGGAAAATTCCCGTCTATCAACCCCACTGTGCAAACCGAAGATCAAAAAAAAAGACGGAAAAAAAGAATTAAATTTAAGTATTAAGTAAGAGCTCAATTTGAGAATTACATGGAATGTTCAATTAAATTCCTTTCCTTCTGATACGATAATAATCTAATAAAGGGGGGAAATTGGCTTGGATATTTTTGCTTTTCAAGTCAACAAGTACTATGTACTTATTACTCGTTCTTTACCTCTCCCTACCAACCTTTCATTTTAGAGGTAGAAAGAACGAGTATAGCGCCTTTTACGCCACACGACTTTTAATCGCGGATTTGAACCAGGAATAAGCTCTAACCTCTATCCTATACCTAACGATATCTAAACCCTAACGATGTCTAAACCCTAACGATATCTAAAAGTACTTATAAACTTAAAAAAATAAAACTGCCCGTGGTTAAGCCTCCGCTTAACTTCCTAGATCTTACGGGATGGGGTGTTTGAAGGGCTATCTCCTGACGCGCGATTCGTCAGATTGGAGGTCAGGTAGAGTATCTTCTCAGCGGCTCCGTGGCTGGCGAGTTGTTACCTCGCCAGCCACGCAGAAACATGAAATAAAAAATGGATCTACCCATATATCACATGTAATATTACTCACATGCTACTGAGGCCTGCTCAACTTTCCGGATCGAACGGGATGGGGTGTATCCAGGCACTACCTCCCGACGCGTAGTTCGTCAGAGTGAGGTTGGGTATAGGTCTTCTCAGCGGCTCCGTGGCTGGCGAGGTGTTACCCATCCGGCCAGATTCCAAGGATCCCTCACGGGTTTTGAGAGGCTGCCCGCGACATTTAATCGCGGATCGGATTTGAACCGCAAACCCAAACCGAGTCTCGACACCAACACTGGCAACGTAGCAACGCTAATCACTCGGCCACCGAGAAGACGTTCGGCCACCGAGAAGACGTTCGGCAACGATGTTCGGAGCTATACTTTAATGACGAGGCCTCGGAGAAAGAAGAAAGAAAAATTCAGCAGAACTAAGAATCGAACCCGCGTCGCAAGATTAACAGGCGGACACACTGACCACACGTCCACGACACCACGTTGTCAACATGCACAAACCTACGCAATAAGAACAAAACCTGGCTCTTTCAAGGGTGGTTATGAGTCTCCTCCCTCACCACATATTTGCTCCGGCTCTGACATAAGACTCAACTGCGCCAGAGCTGCATAGGGGAGTACCCATACCCATACTCTTGAGTGTGCACTCCATAGGCAACCTAAACAGCACGCCGCCGTTTAGCTATTACTCAGGCAACGACTTCTCAGACACGACAACCTGATGGCTTCCATGACTTACCGCGACATTTAAGGGCCCCAGCGAGTGTCGATATAAGATCAAAATATCCAGAGAAACATTCGGTCACTGTAGTAAAGAACGAGGATTTTATAGCGAGGGCTTGGCCCTTGCTTCTTTGCGTCTTGTTGATGTATAAGCCTCTGTCCCTGTAAACACATTTGCTACTAGAAATCTCAGACTTACTTATTAAATAGCTTTTAAACAGAAATACTGGTTTTGAAGAGCATGCTTTTAGACACTTCCTTGGGTAAACTTGTATGTCTTTTTAGATGTTAAGCTTTTTTTCTGTTCAAGTATTTTGTCCAAAAAAAATGTTTTCCAATTAATTACAGATATTTTTAAGACCTTAAATTCGTGAAATAATGTCAGGGAATATTATAATGCCTTTTCCCAGGTCTAATTTCATCATATTGGTATTTGTAATCAACGCATCAAAATAATAAACAAAAGGAAATTTCTTCTTTGAAATTAACTTAAACCAATGATAAGCCACGTTGAGTTCTTGTTTTCAAACTAGTGAAGGGGAAAAAAAACTTTCTTTTCCGCCGAGAAGGCTTAGGCCTACTTCTCGTCCAAACGGTTATTATACTAAAAGAGGAAAAGCGTTTTTTTTTAGGTCAAGAAGAACAGTGATTGTTTTTTTCTCAGGGCATATTAACAAATCAACAGCTGTGGTCCAAAACATTTGCACCACATACTCGATAATTGTACCCAATTAACGGGTTGTGGTTGTGGTCTGGTGATAACACGTCTCCGTGTATCGACATACGTCGCTAATTAATCGAAACGAGAAGTAGAAAAACTTGACACCTTCACGAATCTTATTGGCATAAATCACTAACTAAGCACAGTATACCTATGCTCGAACTTTCTACAGGCCACGGAATAAAAGGTTTTGTTATGCCAACAAAACCATTTATTAAAATAGGGATAGCAAAAATATTTTGTTACAACAACAAATGTTTAGTTCTATCAACAAAACGTTTGGTTGCTGCAGCAAAATTTTGGTGGCAGCAACGAAAAATTATGTGTTGTCCCTAATTTTGTTGCCGTAACAAAACCATTTCTTTGGGCGATCTTGTTCTGAGGATTCGGCGTTCTTAAATCCTGTCACCCCAATGTAATCCTTTCAATTGCATGTTATCTCAAGGAATACTTTACTGTCCTTTGGCATTCCTTTCCATCGTGGGTATAGACCAAGAGGTAGGAAAAGCTATCCTTAAAACTAATGTGTTGGCTTAAGCCGCCGGTTGGTCTGGAAATTAGTTCGTTTAATCAACATTTCATCCTGTAACATTTGTCGTGCGTTTTGCTGATAAATAACTCGGCGGAAGTTAGTTCACCACTGAGTTAGCATGCTGAGTAGTTTGTAGGCAACCCGCATTGCGTGTTCCTTGAAGTTGCCCAGCTATTTTGTCTTAAGAGGAGGCCTCACATACCACTCATGCAAGGAGTCTCGAGGGGCTTTGATAAAATTATACCTGGTCAATAAATTGTTAGTATCTCCACTGAATTGGAGTAGCTAAACGACTTCCGTTTACTAGAGGCCTGGTTATACTAGAGATGAGGTATTGAGAGTGCAAAATCATATGGGCGCCATCATCTTGTTTCCGAAGTTTCTCCGAAAGCTACAATGCATTTGATGATCATATAAGAAACAAAATGGCTGCCCAATGCCTCCTCTCTACTATATCCAGGTCTCTGCTGTATACAAACTTTATGGAATACTGATGGTGGACGCAGTGAGTGCATAATGGATGTTGTTCGAAATTGCGGGAGTTGCGCTCAGATCTTGCTTAAAAGGATGACACTCTCATTTCCTATGGAATAAAAGCGTAGAAAGGGAGTTAAAATTTTGGCTTTAACCGTAACGATGAGCACGTGTTATTTGGTACACTGTGAGCTGTCTGCAAGCTGGGGCGGTTATTGCCAATCCCACGATGGCGCATATGCCGTGTTCGCCATCTTTGTTTTAGTTCCACGAATTTAAGTACGAGTCCGGAGATATGTTAAATGTATTTTGATAAAGCTGTTTTTGTTTTGGACAACCACAATGGAATTTAGGACAATTCTGTTGATCTGCTCAATAAACCAGACATGAAAAAAAGAAAGCTTTTACAAAAAAAAAATCATGAGAATACAAAAACTATTTTTTCCCCCTCCACGCCAAAGTCACGCCTATCTTTTGGCTCATTTTATTCCGGAAGGCTTCCTGATACAAAGGAAAAGTTGACAAAAAAGATTTATTTATTTTTTTGCTTAAAATATTTGTTGTTTTGGTGAGTCACTGGAGATATCTCCTGAACACAAGGCAGAATAAGTGTCACTATAATGTAACGGTGAAAAATCAGTAACTCAGAATCAGTCAATTCCACCTAACTTTGAAGTGGGAGTTATTTCCCGGCTACCTTACATTGTTTATCATCGGCCGCTTGTACAGCACCGTAGGACAGGATTCAGACTCGGCGAGGGTGGTTACTGTTTGCTCATGCAAGTTAAAGCGGCCGTCGAAGTACAAAGCTTCGAGGCATTATGGCCAAACTTTAGGAATAATTCAGAAAAAAAATCACAGAAAATTCGACTTTGCGTGCGTGCGTTTGGCGCTCTTTAATCGAATATTTCACACACAAACTGAGCAGATTTGTCTGGTTAGCAGCCCTTACTAACATTTTCGCCGCTAAATCTAACGTTAGCAATGACTCCTAAAAAGCCAGCAATGTCTGCTAAAATTATTCGTTCTGCTAAATTTATTAACGCTTTAGCTGCCAATGCTATTTTTCCCCGTGAGTAATTTAAGTTTTATAAAATTTGTTTGGTATGGTTGCGATTACTTTTGACGACATAGTAAGTCACCCAGAACAGGCTATGGTCCGTACCGTGTCCAAGAGGGTTGACCTTCGCACTATACACGTTTTGGTAAACAATCAATTGTGATAAAAAAATTCACACTCACTAGTAATGACCACCTATCCCACCAGCACGCAAGTTCTGTGTCCTTCATACTTGTGATCACAGTAAAAACTAGAAAAACTAGCCTCTGTTTTAGGTATGTGAAGGTAAAATAGAAGAAGAGCGTAATTTGATTATTTTTAAAAAATCGCCATGAATAAGCATATCAATGGAGAGGTCTCGACGAGGCTATTTCATTGATATGCTTGTTGACAGGTTTATCTTCTCAAATAACGGAATTACGCCTATTTCACCTTCATACCTAAAAAAGGTGTGGGACTACCTAATTAGTTTTTACTTTTTCTCAGAAACCTTTCACATCACTCTCAATTTTGTAGGATAGAAATTTTCTACCCTCTTGTTCTACCCTGGTTAAACGTCGTTTAATTGCTGCCGCAGAGGAGTAAGCGGCATCAGGCTTGACGCAGGATAAATTAGATTCGATGGCTCTTCTGTCAAGAAGTTGGTAGCTGTGCTCGCTCTACTCATAACGCTGTAGCTGCCGCGCGGTGATTTATAACGATGTATCTGCAACGGCGCTCTTGAGCAGATACATCGTTATGAATTGCATCGCGGCAGCTGCATGAGCACAGAGTGCGAAGCTATCGTCTTGACGGGAGCCATCGCGATTAGATACCTTGTGCCACTGCTCCGCTGTCGGCCCACCTGAATGGAGACCACAGGTTTAACACTAAGAGGGAAATGTAACTTTCCTCTACAATGATTTAAGTCCAAACTTTACGCACGGATAACGAAGTCGAGGAAACTGCATAGGGCGATAATAACCCCTCAGTAAACCAAACCCTTGGGGAAGCATTAACCTTAAGTACTGTATATTGAGTCGAAGGGCCATTTCTACTGAACCTCGATTCGAGCAAAGGCTTTGCTGCCTTTATTCAATCGGATGCTATTAACTTAATGTTATCCTACTTGAAAATAAGCTTCATATTGATTCCTTTCTGTTCCCGTTCCTTCTCAGCCGTTATAATAAAACTGGATAAATACATCGGGTGCGTGAGATGATTTACAAAGAAGCTTATTTTCACATCAAGAAAGTAAAATAGTACCGTCCGTAAAAGAAACAAAAATCGGAAGACGGGTATATGCCTCAAAAGTAAAACCATCCCACTCGAACCGTCTAAAATCGTGTATTAGTCATTGAACTTAATTAAGACATTGTAATTGACATTGTGATTGAGTACCAGAACAACCTTTAGAGATTGAGTATCATTCGTTTGATGTCAGTAATACATAATTGTGTGCCTAGAACGCTTTCCTTTGTATCCCCACGTGAAAAAATAGCAGTGGCAGTTACACGTTGATTGATACAGCAGGTACGATTTTTTTTAGCAAAACCTAACCTCACCAAATCTAGCCTAAGCTATGGATAGCACCTATTGCTTCGCTCCGTTGCGGCTTGTGACGAAAAAAGGAACACAAGAGATGGGAAATTCCATCTTCCTGAACACGTGTATATAACTCATAAATGGCTGAACGTGAATATCCTCACTTCCCTTCACTTCCAAAGTCCCATTCCTACTCGTCATAAATTAAATTAAAGTGTAGAGCTTTCTGATAGATGTCATAGTGACATGCGCAGTGGTTAAGCAGGCGTAGCCCATAAATCCGGCTATGCCTTCCCCTCTCATGTGGAGCCGTGCACGCCCCGGATTCTCTCAAAGGAAGGACTTTTTTAATACTCTTAAAATTGTAGATACTGGTTATAAATTTCTAAGTGCCGTCTGGTGGACGTACGAATCCACGTTTCCACCTCGGGCACAGTTGCGTTTTCATGAGGACTTGCGTGGACCCAAGTCCGGCCCTTAAGATATCCATTCTTTTGGTAGCGTTTCTTTTCTAAAATTCTCCGGAGTTTGTATTTTTTGGCGCAACAATCCACGCAACAGAGGAGATAAAATATGGAGTTGAGGAGCGGCAGTAATGAAATTATTTCTTATTTAGCGGAAAGACCGCCTTGTTTTTTCTATGCATTTCAACGAAAGCCTCAAAGACTCTTGAGGTCCCAATTTTTGATATCATGTTTGCCAGGCGGTAATAAAATAAACAAGCACACGGAATAAAATGTTTTGTTATACCAACAAAATCATTTGTTAAAATTGGGATAGCAAAAATATTTTGTTACAACAACAAAATGTTTAGTTCAACAACGTTTGGTTGCTGCAGCAAAATTTTTGGTTGCGGTGACCAAAAAAATATTAGTTGTCCCTAATTTTGTTGCCGTAACAAAACCATTTTATTCCGTGTAAAAATTATAACACCTTAAACTAATTAGCGTTATGGTGCGTTAATAAAAACTGACGGCGTTACATGCGCGTAAGAAAGAACGTCAACAAAGTATGAAAAGTTTTTCAACGAATCAAAAAATTTTCAACGAAAGAAGAGTAATAATGGCATCGTTAGACGAACGATTATTGTAATATTCCTGATACATATGATGTTAAAATCGTTTATCCGCAGCAATAATACCTTTTGTATTATTTATATTTTATTTTTGTACAATTGTTACAGTCAATTAAGAGCCGTAACAGAGTGGACCTAGACACAGCTTTTTAAGTTCGCCCTCCTGTTTGCTACAGCTTTACTAACAAGATCGTAGTTTTGATAAGTCTTAGTGCTTCCATTAAGAGGCCCATTTTCCCAAGGTGGCAGTCATGCAGCGTTTTTGCTTGTCATTCGACATAATGTTTCCTCTGGAAAACAACTCGTTTTGAATGCGAAATTGCATTGTGCAATGGCTCTCTTGAAGAAGTTGGTATCTGCACGCGCTGTATTCATAACGCTGTAGCTGCCGTGACTATCGCCTCGTGTGCACTGGCACGTGCTGTTGCAAATACATCGTTATGGATCGCCGCTCGTCAGGTGCAGCGTTATAGCGCGCGCAGCTATCCTCCTCTTGACGAGAACCGACACATTACTGTCCCCAGAACAGTCCAGACGGACTGGCACGTTTTGTTAGTGGAGGTAGGTTTCTGGCACCTTGACTGTACTGGAGTGTGCAGGTTACTAGCTCTAGATAACGCCTCATTCCTCATGTCGGTGGGCTTGTGGGGCTCGTGTTCACTAATTCAGTCATATCAAATCGTGTATGTAAAGTGGGCTCAGGCATGCAATGACTTCAAATGACATCGTATATAAAGCGAGCTAACCTTCGTATTTTATTTTAGTGCTCGTGTTTACAAATATCGAACGGGAGCGAGGCTGCGTAGTAAAGTTTATACCGTAATAAATGAGTAAAAATGTATCAAGTAGCATAAAACTGCACTTCATACCTTGCTAGCGTTCTAATTTGGTCGGCAATGCGAGAGGAAAGATAGCGAAGCGTGGTATGGGGCTTACGACCTTATACTTAACCTAAGTTATAGAAACATGATCAGTCAACATGCATATTGCTTTCTAGTTCTCCCCTTCAAAACTCGCATCTTTAACTATTAATTTGTTATTTTGACTACGACAATATATAATTATTGGAACATATGCTCTTTCTAATTGCGTGATAAATTAAATACTTAAATAAAAAGAGTTGTCTTTACTTTAAAAGAGTTAGGTGTACTTAAAAAATATTTGTACGGTCTTTATTGTCTGAATGAATCAAAAACATCTTCATTTTTTCCCAAAAATCTTTTTTAGTATAAAATGTTTTAGACTGTTACTTTGCCCAAGAGTTTGCGAAAATTTCAAAACACGCTGTTTTGGGAAGGTGTGTGTGAGAGAGAGCAGGGTGTATATGTATGTGTCCCATGGTAACATCTACAGAAACACTTTATCGAGAATATCAGTGTTTATGCTTTCAATTAAATACTCTTAGGTCCACATAGACAATTAAGATAGAGACATTTATTGCCACCGTAAGGTCCACATTAGCTTCGCTAACGAGTCTTTTCTTTCAACCGTTTAGGGAAAAGAATAGCGGACCGATATTTTACGCGGGAAAAATTAATATCTTTTTTGTAAGTAGGCCTATGCCTATATGGTTGTGAAATGATTATAACAGAGCGGCGTTAATTGTGGTTGTAGCTGCGTTGTTTGCCATGACGTAATTGTTGGGTAATTTGCTTGTAAGGAGAGTGGATTGAATTGGGGGGAGGAGGGGGCTTAAAACGAAGACACTTCTCATTCGTTGCGTGACTACTTATGCGGCGAGCTGCGGTGAAGAGAGGAGACTCTACTTTCAGTTTAGCAGAATGCGCCTCTTCAATCGCTGGCTTTGGCGCGGAGAATCCACGCAAAAATAAACTTGGACGCCATTATTGAACATAAAGTTACAGCCAAATTGCTACCCGTGTTGAAGTATCCATGCAAAATCCATGGTAATATCCATGCCGAAAAATCAGTTCACTTAAAAATGAATCGACATGAACATCCGAATGACTCGAATGGACATCCATGATGCATGGACACAAGGATATCCATCCGCGTTTTTTTAAATGAAGGGATAATTCGGAATGGTTATTGCATGGACACTTGAAACTTGGTAGCCAATCACAGCGAGTCGCTCACTCTTATAAAGGTTTCATTTCTTCTACCTTCCGTTGCCAAGGCAAACGTTCAGCAACTCAAGGGACTAAACATAACATAACCTTACGTTTAGTTACGTAAGGTAACCCAGCAAACACGGAGAAAAAGACTTTGTTGCTTCAGCCGAACGTTTTGTTAATATAGCCTCAGCAAACCAGAATTGTTGTGGTGACAATTTCAATTGTTACAACAACAATATGAATTGTCACCACAACAATTACAGTTGTAACCGTAACAAGTAAAATTGT
>Ga0058701_10004656_pt1 | contig 11183 bp, 5 predicted proteins | sample AgamicOrMae_FD_97039 | JGI IMG/M metagenome (GOLD analysis project Ga0058701, IMG submission 97039) | Agave microbial communities from Guanajuato, Mexico - Or.Ma.e | ecosystem: Host-associated > Plants > Phyllosphere > Phylloplane/Leaf | place: Guanajuato, Mexico | collected 2012-06-04 | reverse complement strand
AGATCCCTTAAAATATTTTTTTCTGTTTCCGAACAGCATCGCTGGGCGGTAGTGGGTTAAACTCGATGTTTCTCAGATTGACAGCAGTGCTCCCACGCTTAATTGCAAAAGTATACTTTGATTTTTAGGTCTTTACAAACTGGCTTATGAATTTTATGTATTTATACAAAATGTCGATTATTTTAAGCATTACCAACTGTCGTATTATTTCTGGCCGTGACATGGCGGAAAAAATCGTGGAAAGCGAATTATCTATTCATGATAGCGGGTGAAAAGGTTGACATTTTGATATTAATGGATTTGATTTCGCACAGCCTCTTTTATCCCCTACTGCAGTCTGGCGGCCGCTTTGAGACTAAATAATTCACTTTTCACGAAGCTTTCCTCTCTTGTCATGGTCCGACGCCTACGACGTCTGTAAACTCACGGAAACCATGCAACAGTTCTTGAATGGACAAATGAAGCCAGTTTTTGACGAGTTCAAAATCATACCTACACTGGAGTGTCTTAAAGCGACGCTTATTAAACGTCGAAGTACGCTTAAAGTGGGTTCCTTCTTCCTCTAAAATATTGCATTCTTCCTCGTTTTTCTCAATTTTAACATTTTATCACGTTTTGAGGATTAAATTCGATCACACAACTATACAAACACATTAGACTTGTAAGCCAGGTTTGAAAGATATCTTCTCGCTTCGCTATCGTTCCGAACAGCTAGCTGTTGCTCAGCCTGATGAGACTTACTTCCCAGCTTAACCCACTACCGCCCAGCGATGCCGTTCGGCAACAGAAAACTTTATTTCAGAGAATCTTTTCAGTTCAGTATTGTCAGAATTTAAAAAATATCACCCCTCTGAAAATCTAACATTTAATCTCTTGGGCATTTTCAAAAGCTTAAAATTGCGTATTTTAATGGAAAAAATCCTTTCAATTTCTCTTAAGGTGAATTCACTCCAAATACTTTGGGCTGTTATGGGTTAACCGTCGCCAAGAAATGATCAGCAGCAGGCTTGGCGATAAGTGCCCTATGAATCGCTCAGTTCTCATAGGAAATACAACTTTTATAACGGACTGCTTGGCCATCTTAGGCATGCATGATTTCCTCGGTCCTCGGTGGCTCTCTGAAGCACAGGTGAAGTAAAATCGAGTTGGGAACCGCAACGCCGCGCCGTAAAACGGAACGAGCTGCAAGCAGAGCAGATTCACCGCGTTGTTGGGCGCCGCGCCGCACCCTCTCCGCGGCGAAGCCCCAAGCAGAAATAGCCTGTAGGTTACGACTTCCAAATATTTTGTTTACATGCTTGTCTGCTTACAATCTTGAGTCCTTGAGAGTTTGTCGTGGCGCGACGCAAAAACCACGCGGATGTTTAACTGTAAATCTCACTCAACTTCCTCAGAGTTGGTTAAGAACACTGTAAAGAGTAATACCTGCTTCAAGCAGTCCCATACCTGTTATGGATATGAAAGTAAAACTGGAGGAAAACTAAATTTGGTTTAAAGATAAATGTATCAACAAGTAAATTAAACGTCTTGTCGAGAGCTCTCAATTGATATGGTTTTTGATATGGATATATAATAACCAAATTGCTTTTTTTCTGTTAAAGCTTCTTATGTACCGGCGGGTTTACGTAAAACAGGGATTAGTTTTTACTGTGAAAAATCAGCTTTCATAATGTTCAAAATATGTTCATTTCTAAGTTAAAATGGTCGGGTCACCTTTCGGTCGATTTTACACCCGAATCGAAGGGGGAAAATTCGCTGGGAATAGGTCAACATGTCAAAATAGCGTAGGTAAAGTTTGAGCCATATCCGTTTCATTCGCACAAGCCAATTAAAGTTGCGCGTTCGGCTGATTTCACCCAATCACGTTACTGCAACTATTAAACGCGCTGGAATATTGAGGACCCTCGTCTACCAATGTTTAATTTTATTCTTGTGAGGTGCGAATTCTCATGAGCGCCGATGTGCGATGAATATGCAAGTCTGAATTTTGACAAAACCATTGATTTGTTTAAAAATATTTGATTCTTTTTGGAAGTACTGATATTGTTTCTGGCACTAGACATTTTGTTTTAGTCGGATATTTCTTTTTACCAATACCCCAAATTACTTTGCTTGCATGAAAGCCATTGCGTGCGGAAATAGTACAGAGAATTTTTAAACAGCGCGGCGCGTGGAGGCCGCACTTTGACCTTTGTCCAAGTTCGATACTCTTATTGGAACAGCAACATTGAAACGTTTCTTCGTTTTTTGCGACCATTCCTAGAGTATCGAACGTAGACCGAAGTAATCGTGCGGCCTCCGCGCGCCACGCCGTTTGAAATAATGTCGGTACCATTTCATGTAATGGCTTTCATGCTCCCAAGTACTTGGGAGTTCGGTTAAGAGAGTACCCCCAAAAAAGGGTTGTACCCAAACGGCCTATTAGCTTTTTATCACCAACTCTGGTTGACCTATTCTCCAAGGTAGAAGATCGTTCGATCCTCCTCAAATCAGGGTGGAACAGGAGAAAAATACGGGTAGCTGTCTTAAGCGCCAAAAACCACAAGCGCCAATCCGTAACCACCAAACGAGAAAAGTCCCAAACGCCAAAGGTCTTAACTGCAATACTAACCTTACCTAACTTGACCTAACCTAACCTATACGGACTTTGGCGTTTGCGACTTTTCTCGTTTGGCGGTTACGGACTGGCGCTTGCGGCGTTGGCGCTTGTGGTTTTTGGCACTATCGAATGCCCCCCAAAAATTCCACCTTTGAAAGCTAAGCTGCAGTGAATCCCTTATCTCTGGGCGTTAGTTGAGGAACCGTCGTGAGGTTTCAACAAGTGAGCTCGCGAGATAAAAAAGTAGCTGTGATCCCCGTCGCAATCTCCGCAGACAAACAAACATTCATTTACTCGGAGAAGGTCACCAGATTGTCCAAAGAAGACGGCCAAAATGCGAGGCGTCGTCGACTTTCGGTTTTAGCTTCTTTGAGCAGGCGCAGGGCTCCGCGCGCTCGGCTCCACAGCCCAATTTTCCGCTCCACCGCCGCTTCTTGCCGCCGCGCCGCGTCTCACCGCCCCCTCAATAAACAAAAGCCGCCGCCGCAGCCGCTGCACCAGCCCTGGCAACACGCACCCTCAGGATCAACTCCCGTCGTCATCCCGGCTCTCTGTCAAGTCGGATGCAGGTGCCTCTCAACGGGTTATTTATTTCGACGGTGCATCGGACAGAAACATGGGCGAGCCACTCTCGGCGCGGAATTCAAATTCATGAATGTAACTTATGGAGGACATGCAAGCTTGTGGCCCGCCACATCAAAAGGCATTCCACTATGGCGGCCGTTAACTTTTAACCACTGCCCACCAAAGCGAAGCCACTGCCCTCTGGAAAGCTCTGCAGGTGCTGTCCACTCCGCCGTTTTCAAAGCAATACTTGTTAGAACAATTCATTTGCAGACCAGCGGTCTACGATGCACGCAGTGAGAGATGTGTGCTTGGCGCGGGTTTAGGATCTAATTGGAAATTGCGTTGGGAAGACATCAAAGACGACTCATGTCACCGTCTCATTGAAATGAGCGAGTTGGAAGCGTAGCCATCTGAGCAAAAATACTGGATGTTCGCGGAAAGCCTGATTTCAAACCTAGCCTGCCCGCGTTCTGCTCCACGTGTAGCTTATGTCAATCAATGGTACGGTTGTTGTGATTGGAAAGCCTTTCCAATGGAAATGACCGACCAACCGAACGGGGATCCTTTGGCTATCAATCGAAGCCACCCCGTCGGTCCCCCCCCCCTCGGCGCCCTTCGGCCCCTGTCGGTTTCTCTCGACTTGACGCCCATCAGCTTCATCTGACATTCCGGTAGAGCTCGTCTCGGCTTTTATACACCTCTTCACCCGGAAAGGATTTTAGTAATTGTGATAACAAGAAATAATGAGTTGGAGGAACCTAATTGGATCGGGCAACATCTGACGTGCTGTTAAGTGACTTTGAAAAACAAAAGATTTTCCTGCAAAATCGCTTGAAAAGCGGACGGTTGAAACATTGTGGCAGTTCTGTGGACAAGGGTCGTCACCTTTTGCTTTCGTTTTGTCAAAAGGTTACGCAGGTGAAAGGGGTGAAAGTAAATTAATTGCAGTGATCAAAGTGAAAAGAAACAAATGATGCACGTGCAAGTCACGGCGATTGATTCATACTAAAACGTAATAGAAAACAAATTTAAAAAAAAAAACTATCTTTTGCAGTCGCTTTTGTAGAGTTCAAAACTCATTTTTGTGTAACTTGTCCACGGTTCCAGCCACAAAAGTCGAAAGACAAACTGAAAGTCCAGTATATAAGAGATTTTTATGAGATGCCATCAGAGCTTGAGCAAACTTTTCAATCATTTTTCAAGTTTTGAAGAACAAGTCGATATTCGCAAGGCGGAGCGAAAACCAACCGGAAAAGGAGTGAATATAGAGAGGAAACGAGCGGGGGAGGGGAAGCGGGGGGGGGGGCGAGAGGCTGAGACGACTGTCACTGTCGCCCCATATTCACTTTGCACTCTCGAGGGCTTTGTACGGGCAGATAACACAAGGCGAAAACAGCCCTAGTTTGCAGCCCCCACTCGGCAGTCGCTGCGACCCCCCCTTGTCGCCGGAGGCCAGCGAGGGCGGGAAGTATGCTCTGGCTTTTGAACATGTGCTTCGTTTTTTTCTTGAGCGAAACGCCGGCGTCGCCCACCGTGCACTTTGTTGCAATGCCTCTTCGCTTTGCACACTCAAAGAAACAAATAAGACTGAGGTGAACCTGACAAAGCTTTTAGACTTGCCTCAACATTGTTTTTATTCTTTTAATTGAGAGTCTGATTAAGGGACGTTGAGATCTTCTCACTTTTCATCACCCCAGAGTCTCTCACTCGGGGAATGCTTCTGCAACCGGCGTTTCATATCAACACGTTAAACCTTCGAGGGGAACTCGTAAATCCATTGAGAACTTTTCCGCGTATGGATTGCACGGGAAACACTGACAAGAATAACAACTCTGTGTGCTCGATTGCAGGTTATTTTCTTCTCTTTTCTACCCGGCGATTTATTTTAGTTGCGTGTTGGTGAGAGCGTTATGGTTGCCTCTAAGGTTGGGGATTCAGTGAAGACAGGGAAAAGTCAGGATAAATTGATGGTAGCATTAAAAAGTCAAGCGAAAATTATTGATATTGCCTTGCATGCCTAAAAAGAGTACTTCAGACAATGGTCACATAGAAAGGAAATTTGGTCATCCAATAACTAGGGACCTCAGTATTCAACAGTCTGTTCCATAGGCATAACCCAAGAGACCTTTTTTCGCACATATCTGTGAATGATGTGAAACACGACCCCTGTAGCAAATCAGGGTATCGTGAAAGAGATAACTGATGACTTTTTTCAAGAGGAACTATGTTTCCAAAAGGAGTTTCCCAATCAATAACCAGATGCGTATTTCTATTGAAGGATTATCATATCAGAATAAAGCTTCTTGTATTGATAGTAATCAGAAAACTCTGGCTTAAAACTTAAACTAATGCGCAAATAGTATCATTCCATTTGAAAAAGTAGCAAGCGTTGACTCGCCTGGCATTCGCTCATCCACCCGATTTCGAGCACCATACTGACCATACATGAGAAAAATTCCCGCGATCGACGCCAAGAACGCTCATATACCAGTCTGGAAGGTTGGTTTTCCACCGGTTTCGTTCAACCTTTCCTACCCAAGCCGAGCGCAGCAACAGCAGTGAGGTATATGGTATCAACCCAAACCACGCGGTTGTATTGTGTTAATCCTTATTATATGAAGTAAATTTTTGAACTTGGGCAATTCCCAGAGAAGGCAGAACGTGCAAATTTTGTTGCTTGCAATGTTAGCTCCGACCGACGGTCATAGTATGCTGAATTGAATTCAAAGAGACTCGAAGACAGATGCAAATTTGATTGTGCAACGTGGTTACATGTGTTTTGGGCTTTCTTTTCCGAAAAATTTCGTTTGGGACTTTTGTGGAAAGGTCAGTCGGCATCATGTTTACGCACTGGAATTGAAAAACTCCTCGCGCTCCTATGTAGTGAGTCCTTTCTCACTAGTTTGAAGAGCAAAAATCCTTTAGGTAACGACTGCGTGCATTGTAAAATTACAAGGTGAGATTTTCCACCTCTTGTAGTCCACCATTCTGATGCCCGATGTCTGTTGATTTCTTTTGTTCTTTAAGGAACAAAAAACCAGATAGTAAGTGGCACGAATTGCAGTGCATTGAACTGGACTATGATCGGTTTATACAAAATGTCTGTGAACTGGAAGTCACCCAGTATTTCCAACATAACATATCCACAACTTTCACTTCCACGGAAACTTTTATTTGAGCAGGTCTTCTGATGAAATAGGATTCAATCAAACGTAGCCAAGTCTTCTTCAGGAAATCGACATACCGAGTAGGTGTGTTGCAACATGCTATTCCACGCAGCAGTAGCTGAAAAGTCGATCAGCTCAGCATACAAATCAAATGAAAAACTTCGGGGAAAATGAGTTTCCGGCAAAATGGCTTTCGGGCAGCCGTGCTTATTTTGCGATGCTGCTAAAGATCCAGTTTCCGTGGCTTCCCTTGTGTTTCAGAAACCTACTCAGTGTTAAGTGCGGAGGCGGAGAAACGTGAAGGGAAAGGGCGAAGCGTGGCGTCACAAGAGGGGAAAGGGAACGTTTTTCAACCGTGTCTTTTCACTGCAACTTGATGAAAGCTGTTCGAGATTTATCGTGTATCAATTTGCTAAATAAGCCCAAGTCACAGCAAATAATACTTTCATAGAGACTACGCATGGTGACATCGAATGATGTTATTTCCCTGAAACGAGTCGTCGGAATACTTTGAAAAATGCAACTTTCTACCAGAATTCTACTCTTGTTTAACACATAACATTTCAAAGTATTTGGAGCGAAATTCAGCTTAAAAGAAATTGAAAAGATCTTTTCCATTAAAATACGCAATTCGAAGCTGTGGAAAATGCCTAAATAATTAAATTTCAGTTTTCCAGAGGGGTGATATTTTTTAAGTTGATTTTATTGATATTGAACTGGAAGATAACCTAAAATAAATTTTTCTGTTGCCGTACGGCATCGCTGGGCGGTAGTGGGTTTTAACCTGAGTAAGTCAACGACTTGCTTCCGCGTAGGTTAGCTTAGGTTGCCTCGCTCTGCTTGTAGAATGATAGTGACGTAATCTTCAACCTTGAATAATCAGTCAAGAGTGCTCATGCAAAGACGGATTTTATCTCGGCATCATTGTTTCTATCTTTCACCGCAGGCGTCGTGAGCCGCTGTACGCCGCGACGTTGTTGGGAACGCCCGCCAAACAAGGATCTCATCTGAGCCAGGCAATCGCGACCCAAAGTAATCAAGTTTCATTAGAGGTGCTCAATCCTTTGTAGGTCTACACTTCACCACGCCTCTCAGAAGCCGGCCCGCCTGCCCGAAAACTAGTCCAGATAATAACTTGAGAACTTTCCTTCGATTTTCGCGCTAAGCGTTAACTTCACTGGGAATTTATTACGACTGAGCAAATAAACTATAAACCACCGTTTCTCCACCCGCTAAAACTAAACCCGTGTGTAAGCGTTTACCTATTTTTGGTATGAAAATGAAACGGGGGAAGAAAGTTGTTTGGTTTACTTAGAAGATATACACCTAGTAATTGACTTGATGCGAAGCTCTCGGCGGGAATTTTTCAACGATCTCTTTAACATCGCTTCCTTTTCCGGGCAGAAAGGAGCGGCATCAAACAAGGTTTCTGTTAGATTAGGTCAGCTAAGGTTAGGTTTTCGGTCTGATTGAGCTTGCGACAGAAGTTAGATAAATGCCACCTTTATAGTTGGGGAAAGTAATACCTGAAATGATGTGCTTGTTGACAATAGTTGCCGAATGAGTCGAGCGTCGTTTTAAGATGTCTCCGAAATACAAAGGACGTTTAAGTGCGTTGCGATCTCTTCTCGACTCTGATTAAAGCCTTGCGTAATCAGATTCCGGTGTTTGAAGCTCGCTCCGCCATCAAACTTCCTAACTGGGTTTTATTTTGGGGGAAATCGAGTTTTTCAGCTGGCCCACAAGTTAGGGGCCCATTAACGGAATGGGACCATTCTGACATGAGGCTGGCTGCCTGCACGACGACTTGCACTTTCTGAGGCGCTCATTAACGCTCACTGGAATGGAAGAACAAATTATATTGAACAACAGTTGTGAGCGGAACTTAATCTTTTCGTCCAATGATTCTGAAGCTTAAATTGGAATCACATTTTTCTCTCTGTTTTGCCGCTTTGAAATAATCAGGAGATCCGGCCGCCTTATTGATTTGTTTATTAAAGTAGACCGTAAGACCTTTTGAATCTTTCGTGTTTCCTATTGTAAGAATCTCGGCCTTGAAGCCAATATCCTTTATCGTTTTGTGCTCTCAGTCTCGGCTGTCTGTTCCAAGCGTTCGAGTTTTGAATTGACAGCGTGTTACTTGTTGCGAGGAATATGGAACAAAGGACTTCTCACCAACAAAGAATATTTTAGCACTTGCGAACGAATATTATCTTATGTGTCGAGAAAATTAAATCGTTTCTAGGAATCCGAGTTTTGAACGTTGGTCTATAGACCGCAACGTTCCCGCCAACATGACTTCTAACATAATTTAGAAGCCATATTGGTGGGAAGGAATAATGTTGACCCTTTCTCGTCAGCTCCGCAAAGATAGAACAAAATTAATAGTTATACATAAAACGGGGGGCATTCGATAGCGCCAAAAACCGTAACCGCCAAACGAGAAAAGTCGCAAACGCCAAATTTCGTACAGGTTAGGTTAGGTCAAGTTAGGTTAAGCTAGGTTGGGCTAAGTTAGGTTAGGTAAGGTTAATATTGCGGTTAAGACCTTTGGCGTTTGCGACCTTTCTCGTTTGGCGGTTACGGATTGGCACTTACGGCGTTGGCGCTTGGTTTTTGGTGCTTATGACAGCTACCCCAGAAAACAAGAGACAAAGAAACATACGTTATAAGTGAGCAGGAACTAAGTCGACTCTATAAAATCGTAGTGGAAACGAATAAAATACGACGAAGAGATAAAAAAAATCGTTCCCTTAATATTTTTCATAGCTAAATTGAGAAATCAGTTCTTTCTCTCCCACGTATCTCGGCTCCAACAGTCATTTCTTGTAGAGTATCACACATATTCTATGAATCAGGAATGTTGTTACGAAAGGTTTTTTCGTTTCATATTCATAAACAATGCTTAAAGAGACTCGGCCTGAATAATTTTTTTCTCGAAGTCTCCTCGGGAACTCCAATATTGTTGAAGATTTCAAGGAACAGGACCTTTTGTGCTCGGCGTTTAGGGGATGAAACGGCGTAGAAGAACACAATTTGACAAATACACGTTGACGCGTCGAGTGCTGGGCGGGCTCAGCAGTACACTCTTAAATTTTAAGGGTTGTATTCCCTTCTTATCGCGTTCTACCCCAGCGCGATTTTTCATTACATAGATTATGTTGAACTGTCATGTTATGTGACAGCTACTCTGTGCGGTACCACGTTATCGCTCCGATCAGCAGCCATGGAGCGTGATGTCTTGACGGGTAGCTGTCATAAGCGCCAAAAACCACAAGCGCCAATCCGTAACCGCCAAACGAGAAAAGTCGCAAACGCCAAAGGTCTTAACCGAAATACTAACCTTGCCTAACCTAACTTAACCTAACCTAACTTAACCTCACTTAACCTAATCTAGCTTAACCTAACTTAACTTGACCTAAGCTAACCTATACGAACTTTAGCGTTTGCGACTTTTCTCGTTTGGCGGTTACGGACTGGCACTTGTGGTTTTTGGCGCTATCGAATGCCCCCCGCCTTGACCTTACAGCAGCAAGATGCTGCCTTAGAAAAGTATGCGATGTCTCGCTCCGTTGTCCGCTTACAAAGCTTTACGAACAGTGAATAGGATTTAGAAAATGCAATATTTTGTAGAGCGTAGAAGGCTGCAACCGGCATTACACGGATGTGTCGCGGTTGCCTATCCTCACTTCGTCAGGCGCTCTGACTGGTGTTTCGGTGAATGGATTGCGTATTCGCCTGTTGCGTGTTCGCTAGTTAGTTGTCGGGGGTGGGACCAGAAAGAAAATAACGATCCTGACCTCGATTAGAAGACGAAATTAAACAGTTTTGAACACACTCTTTCCCATTCAGACCACCTTTTAACCTAATTTTTCTAAAAAATATATTTCTTAAAAAAAAGTAACATTTTGTTTTACTATGGTAATCGGCCGAATTATCGCTCAGCTTATGTTAACCCAGCCTTGCGGTCCTATTAGGGACCGACGTGGACGTAATGCAGGATTAATAGGAAATAACGGGTTGCCCCGTAATTGGAACGATTTGAGAAAAACAGCTGAGTCAACAGTCCATCGGAATCGTTCTGATTCGGTACAGCTGCGCGGGTGACAGGCCGGCCAACCCCCGCCCAGCCCAGTCCGTCCACTTCCGCTCGCCCGACCTTGCACAATAGGGTGTTGTAATGTATTTGTAATCAGTTTGAGCATCTCGTGTGATGCCGATGGCGTTTTGTACCGAGCACATGACTGTCAGGCGGTCGCTCGCTGTGACTAATAGCTCCCCTTAACTTAGTCCGAACTTGCCGTGAACCTCGATTCGAGATCCTCTATTGTAGGATGTGAAAGGAGAGTTGGCTGTGAATGGACGCAATCACAATCACTTGCTTCACAAGGTACTTCGGTCCGCGACTATTTCCAGCGATTAACTTTTGTCACTTAATCGGAAAAAAAGTGCCCGTGAAATGAAGTTCAGTGAAGGTGGAAGTCGATTCTGATTCAAATCCAGTGATTTTTGTTTCTATAAAGTTGGCAATATTATTGAAATAAGCTGACTGTGCACGAGCTCATCCGTATTTAAATGCATCGATATTAATAATATAAAAATTTCGGGGAACTAAAAATTATTGAATGGGAAAGCAGCGCGACTTTTGATTTGATCTCCACTGTATATTTTAATGGTTGCGATTTCGACATCGTTGTGGTGTAATTGTCGCCCTAAAACCACAAAAAGCAATTGGAGCAAGGCACAGGGCAGCCAACGCAGTCTGTTTTTATATGCTTTTTCTTAGACTCACCGGCGGGGTATGTATGTATGTATGTATGTTGTCCGGGTGGGCTTTCTATTTTTTTTTT
>Ga0058701_10004655_pt1 | contig 11185 bp, 7 predicted proteins | sample AgamicOrMae_FD_97039 | JGI IMG/M metagenome (GOLD analysis project Ga0058701, IMG submission 97039) | Agave microbial communities from Guanajuato, Mexico - Or.Ma.e | ecosystem: Host-associated > Plants > Phyllosphere > Phylloplane/Leaf | place: Guanajuato, Mexico | collected 2012-06-04 | reverse complement strand
TAAAGGCATGGCGCTGTCTCGTAGTGAGGACACGTTGATCGTATCCCAGCCAAGGTGCCACTCTCACCCAGTCAACTTTGACGGCAGGAGTGGGTTGGGTGGACTGACGACAAGCATTTCACCAGCCTTGCTAGCGATCCAGCAGGCCATCGCCAGGAAGCCGTGCCCGGGAACCATGGCAACCGTCGCCGCAGCCGCCGCCGGGGGCGGCACTGGCAGCAGTGGCGTGTCAGCAGACACTTCCATCATCGACAGCCCCTACCTCCTGAGCGAACACTTGGCTTCACCGCCTCGCGCAGGATTAGTAAATCCTGCTTTAATTGAGGACGAGGACGAAGATGGTGATGTTATCCTTCCGGTACCTTCTTCCGGTATACTCCAGGTGATTGGAACAATAGTTACCTAAAACTACTTTCTGGGAGATGGACAACGACTCAAGGTAGCTTCATTCAAAGATCTAGGATGGTGTTCGTTGAAAATACTGTAGCTTGTGCACGCATTATTTGGTTGAAGGGTCTCAAGACGTGAAAGTCTCCAGAAAGCGCCCATGAGTAGAGGCATTTGTTGGAACGAAGTCCATCAGCTGGTTACCGGTACTTCCTTCTCTAGGCTTTTGCGTTTTTAATAGCACGGAAATGTCAGCTTAAGTCTGTATGCGCATGGCTCGCTGCGTTGCCTGTTGAATGGCTTCATGCATAATATGTCATACTGTTGAAATGAATATCTTTGACAACTGTACGGGTACGCTAAAGCGTAAAAATTAACGGCGGATCTGAACTATTTCGAGCGAGCAACGGGAACGGGACCGTCCGACGCGACGATTTTAACCTCAACATTTCCTGCTTCATTTAAGAGATCATTTTCCTCCTTTCACCTTTTCTTTTTCAATTTTGCCTCCGGTTTCAATGACCCTCCGTGGCCTGCCGCTTATACACCCTTTCTGCTTTTTGGGTCAAGAACACGAACGAATCAGGTTGCGGTTCATCTTTAGGTTTCATGAACGTGCCTTCCTTCTCTTGATTCCAGCTTGAAACGATATCTAGGAATTTTTCATAATCGAAAAGCACTTAACTTTGGGATTGCTCGAAAAATCTAACAATGAAGGGTATTGAAAATGGTAATGGCAAACATTAATGATGCTTCGGAAAAGAGGAGTCCATAGTCCTGTCTTTACATGGTTATCCACATGGATCGGATATTCATGTTTTTCTTAATAGATATTAATGTTACTTCCACGCACCATGGAAGTACTGACATCCCACACAAAAAATAGACTCCTGAGGACCATCCAGCAAGCTAATAGACGTCTAATAGAAGTATATAATTTAATTGTTAGATGTCAAACAGACTTCTATTTTATTAATTTTGTCTTGTAGCCGTCTAAGGTGTAACTTTTAGATCTAGTGAGATCGAATTTTTTGGTGGAGGCGGACGTAAATTTAAACCAGTATTGGCTTCCGTTTCTACTCATTTCTTTTGCTCGCGCTCTGAAGTGCAGTGAGTATCGCAATACCACCTTTTTTTACGACCTTACGCTTATGTCAAATGCGAGATCATCTATACGATCTGTCTGATTTTTCGGCACCGGGTAGAAGAAAAAATTCTGAGTCCTTTTCATTATAAGAACGCAGATTTGCTCTCCAGCAGTTCCATGTTTCGTTTAAACTTTTTACATGATTGCATACGTAACAAAAGGCTGGACTCGGCACCGGAGCCTGCCCTTTCGCCATGCTCACATTGTTGTGCCGACCAAAAGTCACCCGGCCAGCCCGGCCCGAGCCTTTTTCAACGCATATAAGGTGTTTGAACGTGCAAAAATTTCAACGGCTGTCTTTATGGGTTGTTTGATCTATTTTGTAAGATAGACGTACCCAAGGGCGATTGAGTAAAAAAAAATGAGCAAATTGACTAAGAAACGAGAAAGATGTCTTTTTCGACATAACATGCAATTTAGTCACTCAAAAACCTACCTCATCAGGGAAGTGGGTCAAAAATGACCCCATAGGTCATGAAAGTGTCATAAAAATTACTGTCGAAATGGATTTACCGTAGAATGTTACGAAACGTGCTTACTTACCCACATTCGAACTTTCCTTGCTATTGGAAGTGGGTTAAAAATAATAACCCCATTGGTCAAAATAGTCAAAGACACTGCAGAATAATTATTAAACTTTCTCATTTACCCTTATTTGAACTTTTTCTTCGTTGGCACATTGTCAAAAATTATCCCAAGGTAAATGGATAAAAATCTACAATTAATCTAATACAACTAGAATGGGCATCTACATGGATACCCATACAAGCTATGAGGTCCACATGTGGATATCCACATGGATTGTTTGACGTAGATCCTGACGGCTATGAAGACTTGTTTGATTGTCAGCACGAATGTTATCGAAGTTGTGTACCTTGTTCCAGGTGTTCGCGGCCTACAAGACGGGTCTAACCAATGGGGTGAGTCTGAAAGTACATGTTACTCCCCAGACATCAGCAAGGGAGGTGGTCAATTTGGTAGTGAAGCAACTGAACCTGGCGGCTGTGCTTCGGGGCAAGACGGGCCAGATCTACTCGGAAGGGAAACTGGAGAACTTCTGCCTCGTAGCAGTGATTGGTGCCCGGGAACGATGCCTACGTGACGATTTTAAACCACTGCAACTGCAAAACCCATGGAGGAAAGGCCGACTCTACGTGCGTCTCAAAAACGACGTTTTGGCAGCATTGGATGCCAGCACTAGAAAGCCTAGTGTCACGTTACCGATAACCAGGAGTGGGACGTTTCTGTAAGTCCATAAGCCACTGACCCGGTGATCTTGCATCGATTTCTCGCGTTTACGCGGTTAATCATCGTTAACTCACTGCACCAGCTGCGTAGGTATCATGTCTCCGTCAAAAAAAAAAACTCACAGAACCGGAAGCTGATTTATTTATTTTTTATTATGAACCGTCCCTCGATCTTGAAATGCAATGTTCATCTAATACGAAGTATTATCTAATACGAGGTATTAAGTTTTTTTTTTGTATTTTGCAACATAAATCATTTTAGCCACGACCCTGTGAAGTTCGAGATATTGTGAACTCATTTCATGCTAGGCGGCCCCTGTGTAAATCTCCACTAATTATATTATGGAACTCCATAACTGAGGGGGGAGGGGATTATAAAACTCCGTAACTTTGGGGAAAAAATTGCAAAACTCTTTAACTTAAAGAAAAACATAACGGAATTCTTATAGTTAGGAAAAAAGAGTTACTGACTTCCATTATTTTAGGGAAAAAAGTTCTGGCGTTTCATCGAAGATCCTTTGTATTAACTACAAAGATCCATGAATTAAAAATATCCGTTACGCTGGTGTTTCCGTAAATTGTGGAAACCCGCAACCAGTGGCGTAGCCACGAGGGCACTAGAGGGGCTCAAGCCCCCCCCCTCAAACTTTTGTCCCGTGGGAATCGTACAGAACCGTGGAGATAAACATATTTGGGGGGGGGGTCAAATATTTCAGGCATGGTACTATTTATCCGAGTATTTTCATGGCGCGACTTGGTATACAATTCATTTGACAGGCATGTTTAAGCTTTGCTCCATCCAAACGAAGGGAAATCCGCAACACCCTTTCTTCCCTCAGCCTCTGGAGTTCCTCAACTTTTTCCGTAAGTTTGTGGACTTCCATAACTTGTTTCCGTAAGTTATGGAAATCCGCAACTCCTAATGAGAGAGTTTCAGGACCTTTTCCCGTATGTTTATGGACTTCCGTAACTTTGCTCCATAATTTATGGACATACCACAATATTTTTCTGTTAAGTTGTGGAGTCCCGCAACATTCTTCCCCTGAGTTATGGTGTTCATATATACTACAGACAAATACATGCTTACGAAGCTTGTCGTGGTCTTGTGGTTACCGCGTCAAATTGCAAATCGGAAGGCCCGAGGATCGAATCTCATCATTGGCGAAAAAGAGTAAGTACTATAATTAATGGAAACTCGCGAATAGTGGAAATTCCTTGATGGAATTCCGCAAATAGTGGAAATCCCTTTTTGATGGAGATCCACTAATAGGGGAATTCCGCAAAGTTGCGGTACGAAATTTGCCGTATTAATTGAATTCCATAAATTACGGAAGATATTAGATAGTGGAACGAAAGTAATGGAATTCCATAATATAATCAGTGGAAATTTATCTGGGGGCAGTAGATGAGGTAAATAATATCATCATGCTACTCCAATTTTTTTCGGCTCCAATTTTTTACCTGTCGTTATTTTATTCGGTATTTTTCTATCGGTGCAAGCTAAGGCCTACTCTGATACCGATGTCGACTGGATGCTCGAAAACTTTCCGTCCTTTTTATGAACAGCAAACCTTATAAAGGAGTTTAGTTGGGTCTGTTCATACTTTTAACCTACGCGTAACTGTTCAAAATCCTCTCAATTATGCGGTGTGAATAATCGGAGCTCTTATATATCCACGTTACGTGTGCGAGGCACGGTGGACGCATTTGTCGAAATGCGCGCCTGTCAGTGCACATCTGCACATGGCTTTCCCTTTCCGCAATCAACTTTGCCTATGTAGCAGCTCAGATGATGGCAACTGGAAGCGTGTGTCCGGGGCGATACGCTACAGTAAGTTTGGCTGCCTACTTAACAGCAAAGCGAAATTAATTCGTTCTCTGAAGCGGAGTGAGCGGCGGCCCAAGGCCACACCGGGGGATGTCTGGCGGGGAAATCGTTGGGGAAGAAGTAGAGGAAGCGAGAGAAGCGAGGGGCCCCTCCCTCAACCGCGGCAACGGTGAGCAGCGGCTGTGCCATAGACAAGGTATGGAACTCCCACGAGTGGGGGGTACCATTTTCGAGGGCGAGGGGGTGTTCGCTGGACGAGGGGAAAGCGTGATAGCAATATCCAAAAGCATTGTCTGCGTATAAGTGTGTCTCACTCTCGCGTCCCAGCGAACTCACTCCCCTTTAGGAACACTTCCCCTCGCCTGAAGTTGCACGTCTTGTCTTTGGGCTGTGCGTAGCCGGGATAGTGGGGAAAAATAGGAGAGAAGGGAAGCGAGTTGTGGTGGCGCCAGCCCTTTTTTCCGTTTATTTGGTTGTTAGACCTTTGGGCTTTTATGAATTTTTCCTGTGGCAAATTACCAAGGTTACATACATACATACAAGTTCACCGGGGATTTGAGCTCGCACGCTACGTTACCAGACTCGGGTGTCCGTACTCCACGTCAGTGTTGCATTTATCTAGATAAATTTATCTTTTTTTTTATCTCGATAACTATTTTTTTATCTTTATCTTTTATCAAGGCGAAAATAAAGTTATTTTATCTGTTATCCAGATTAAAAAATCGTTATCTTTTATCTGTTATCCAGATTAAAAAATTGTTATCTTTTATCTGCAAAAGCAATTTTTTTAGGTAAAGGTAAACGAAAAATCGGAACACAATTCAGCTCACGAAGTCCGGCAAGCCGCTTCTGCCACCTCTTGTTACATTTTTGCCGTGATTATTGCCCGCGGACGCAAGAAAACCGTCGTCGCGCATCGGAAACACTCGGCAGTGTTCGGTTATCATCGTTGAAAATTAAAATATTGACCAAATCAATTATGCCTTCTCGACTATTTTCTCAGTTTATTCATTTATTTTTTACCAGAATTTAGTTCCGCTTTCCCGCCTTTGAATGGGGTTCTTTACAATGTTCCAGAATTAAAAAATATAAAATAAAATGATAAAACATGAAATTATAGTTGAAATGAAGGCTCAAGCGGAGAGACCCGAAGTCTGTCGAACGCCGATGACGTCACGTCAGTCTTGCTTGTCTCTCTGTGTGGTGTGTTTATGCGGAGTGTGCTCTGTTTTGTTTTCGTTTTTTAACGCAACAAATTGCATTCGGGGTTTGAACGTTCTTATTGTGAAAATACGTTTAGAATTTGTTTTCAACCGGTGTAAGAAAAGGATAAGCGCATTCGACATCTCATTTGGTAATGCGGTGGACTGTAGACAACAAGGTGAGATCAGCGTCAAAGAAATGAGTAGGTGTTCAAGAAATCTTATCATAAGTTTAGCCGGTATACGTAACAACCAAACACAAACCCCAATCAGTATTTAAATCAACGAGTATTTGGTATACCTGTTTAATTTAGACATTGAGCCAATAATCAAATGCATGCTAACCTGCGTTTTCACCCACCGATTGACGTACGGTACGTAACTTACGAACATGAAAAATAAGTAGACCGGTTTTTCGACACAAATAGTGTTTCTTATTGAGTAACTGTACGTTAGCTTGAACCTTATTTGCCCACGATTAAGTTTAGTATACGCTAAATGCTATCAGATATGGCCTAGAGCCATTGTTTTGATTCTATTATTTTAGTGTCACTCCTGGTTCATTACCGCTTCTTTATCTTTACTTGTTATCATCTTCATACTACGAGCTTTAAATATATCAAATAAGTTATGATCGTTGAACTTTGTTCGCCCATGTCATTGTGAACATCATAGAAAGCATTTGTTGACCATGTTGGCAGAAAACCACTATGACTAGCGCAGCCCGCGGCGTCTGCTAGGTTGATGTTTTTGCCACGGCGCCCCACACACGGCGATGTGGCTATTTGCCCAAATGGTCCATTTAAAATGCATTAGGTTGGTTACGTGCGTTCAAGTCTCCCCATACAAACGCATTCTTTGTGCGAATATCTTCTGCCTAGTCAAGAACTTCATTAGCGACCTTATTTGTGTTACTTCATGCGGTTCACGGTTCTTGTGATTTGGTTTAGCACTGAAAGTCGGTATTTTACTAAACGTATTTTTTTATTTTACTCAAAACCGGTGTCTCGTAACTTATACTGCGGGAAATGACAATATATCGCTAATACAAAGGAGTTAAAAATTAAAAATAAATGACTCTCGTCTCGTTTACGCAAATCTTTTCTACTTGTATCTTACTGCTCCTCTAAATAGCAAATTATTAACAACATTTAAGGATGAATTTATATAATAAAGAACTAAAAATCAATTATCTTTTATCTGTAAAAAAGTTACCTATCCTTTCTTTTATCTAGATAAAAAAAATAGTTATCTTTATGCAACACTGCTCCACGAATAGGTGGTTTACGTGCGCCGCCTAAAATGAAATTAAGAAAGTAAAGAAACAACAATTTGGCCATCGAAAAAAAAAGAAAACACTTTAATTAATTAGCACTTACGTCCAGACACACCATGAAACCGCCCTGATGTTTTGAGGCGATCCCGAAGTCTAGAAAACACCCACAGTCTGGTTACTGTCCTATACGGGTACCTTAGGGTGCAATGTGCTTCCGCTCCCCCCCCACCACCGATTTCGCCGCCAGCGATCCTCCGCAGTGGTCTTTGCCGGTGGGTAGGCAGCCAAATTAACTGCAGCGTATTACATCAATCATTACAACATCCACCTAAATAGGCTGTTTTGTAAGCAATGCCAAGTTTGTGACAAGATAACACATCCAACGCAAAACTGTTTTGTTTCAATGAACCGATGTGGCGGCCCAGCAAATTCGTCCTATTTCTCTTCTTGTTTTTTGCTCATTGATTTGCGACCCCTTGCCACCTACCTATGGAATAATGAAACATGTATTCATGTTGTTTATTACCCGCATTAGAAAGTGTATGGTAGAAGACTAGTGGTTTTGAAAAAAGCCACTCTAATATCTAATATTTATATCATAATTATTGAACAAAAGTAAAATTAACACCAATCATAAAATATCGCAAAATCCATCTAGAAAGTATTGTTTATAACGGTCGACAATCGCTTGATATACAAGTGATAGAACCTAGTCTAATATAGGTAGAAAAAATACATAAAACATGGAACTATGAGGACCGGAAATTCGACCATCGCGGGTGAGAGCATTAATAAAATGTATTTCAATTAAACAAATACAATGTGTGAACAAAAATAAAGTTAAATCAAAGCCGCTTACATGTGGAGCTATTAATCTTGAGCCGAACCAATTATTGTCAGTGACTGATCGTCTATTTTGTGTTGTCAATTATTTGTTTTTTCTTCCTGTTTTTTTCGCCCGGGTTGAATTTCTTTGGGAACATGAAATATTTAACAAGTCTCTCAATATAACGCTGTACGATGCATTTGCCCATCCTTTATCGGTAAAACACTGATTTTCTTCTGTATCTTCGTAAAAAAATGCAATTGAAAACCATAATGAGCTCGAGGAAACTAAACAGATTTTTTTATGATCATTATCCATTCGTCATTTTCTCTTCTTGACTGATGAGAAAAAAAATATTTTAAAAGCATAGGCCTACCTCTGCTTTTATGTTTACTTTATTTTACGTTTGAGAAAACAGTGCCATTATGGCTACAGCAGACCTGCTATATTGGGACCAGTGTTTGAATTATTTTTTTAAATATTGTCTGTCCTTTTAAATATAACTGGCTATGATCTCGTTTCGTGCGATGTGGGACTACATTCCGAGTTCTCGATTGTGTTAGACTTAGAGGATATTCTGTGAGTGTTGGCTGTTAGTGCATGGAATGTTTAGTTTTTGATTGGAAGAGAGATTTTTATAGACTTGAGGATTCAAAATTAGCTTTAGAGAAACATGTTGACGGTAGCTTATTTTAGACAAGTAATATGGTATCATCACGATCTCTTTGTTATGTACGGAGTACATATTGGCCCGTAAATTGTATAATATATGTGATCACTGTTTTAGTTGGTTATTATTTTTATGACATTACCTTCCTCATAGGGATGTGTGTGTATGCTTAACGAAACGAGGTTTGAATCTGCATATATTTTTACCTGTGGGCCTACCTCGTACTTAAGAAATTTCCATTGATGAGTTCAAGCCAAGGGACTCGTACAAAATGCTGTGTGCTCAGTTCACCCTCGCATTTTTTTTATCTTTACAATCAATGTGAAACACCTTGCCGCGCAATAAAATATAACAAAATACTTGTATAAGTGATTCTTGTCGAACTCGGTACTAATCTGCGCCTCGAGCCAAGTCTGTACATTTACGTATTAGACAGTCATAGTTTCAACTTTTGACGCCGATCGTATATGACTTTGGTGATTTTGCGTCCTTCCTTCCTCCCATTTGTTCTTGTATTGGAATGAAAAACTTCATTTCATCGCAGAATGCCAGGAAGTACCGGTATGTAGTCAGACGGATTTGTTACAGATTTGAGGAGTACTTTTACTGGTCAGAAGCAGTGTATTCTAACCAGAGGCGGACCAAAGTGGATTTCGGCCCGCCCATACCCGGCCGGGTTTGGCGATATGGTAATGGCGATACGGCGGAGTGGTTTCATTTGCCTATTAGGCAACCCAAGCTGCAAATCAAACTCAACCTGAGGTTTCATAAGGCAAATCACATTTGCGTACGACTGAACAGGAGCGACGCTGAGACGGGTTCCGGGTCGACCCGGCGGGTAGGTAAGGAGATACCCGCCGGGTTTCCCATTATCCGGAGGGTATGGAGAAACCGGCGCAATACCGCTTAGGTAATCCCGCCCGACCTTTCGCTACCCGGCCCGACATTTCAAACCCGGCCGGGTACGGGCGGGCCGAAATCCCCTTTTGTCCGCCTGTGATTCTAACGTTCGATATATTTTTCGGTAGGACCATCAAGGCCAGAGTGAAAATAAAATAGATTTTTTTTCTCTTCGAGCATTTGTTTTAGGCTCTGATAAAAACGTTTTGTACAAAGGACACAAGATGCTAGTCGCCAACCATATCTGTCTTCGGGTAGCCTTGAACCAAGTTACCATTGGGCTCGATAAAAAGAAAATATGCGGCTTCTGTTTATGTACATATGATTGGAGACTTTTTATAAAAGTATTTAAATATTTCAGAACGGAATAACAATGTAAATTTTAGCAAACATGACTTTTGTACCTGCACCATGCTTACCGTTTATTCAATGATGGGTTTGGGGTACAAATATTAATGTTGTTTTGGAATGGGCTGCGTGCAAATCGTATTGGGGTCTAAACGCCTATTGACAGTACCAAGATGTAAAACTGGAGTTTTCTGTGAGCAATGTACAAATAATAAATAAGTGTTGAAACTTAATTGCCATATTTTGTTCTTAAAATGATACTACATTACGAAACCGCATGCTTGATTAGTGCCAGTTGTAAAGGAAAGGGAGGGATACCCTTTATTCCAAAACAGAAAGAACACGCGCTTATTTTTCTGCCTACGCTACGCACTTTTTTCTCTTGGTCCCATCTTTCGGATTACTACAGACAGCAGCATAACCAGCACTGTATGGATAAGGAGTACTTATATCCACGTAACGTGTGCGAAGCACGTTAAATATTCGCACGTGCTTTCCATGCATTCAACGTGGTGCGTTCCATGCGCGCTTGCGCAGCGTTCCGATCCATGTCGTGTACCCTATTGATAATATGTTTTACAGGGAATCCCCCAAAATGGCCCTTGGGCACGTGGGACACCTTGCCTTCCGTAGATGCACGTTAAAAACGTTATTATCCCGTTTCCGAATCCGTATACCCAACGAAAAATATTATTTAGGTTCTCGGAATTCCAAAATACATGCCGTTCCGATACAGGCCGTGTACGCTATTGATAATGTTTTACAGGGAATCCCCCAAAATGGCCCTGCGGCAACTGGGACACCTTGCTCTCCGTGGATGTTCTCCAAAACGTTCTTCTCCCGTTCCCACATGATGTAGCCGCATGATATTATTAATATTCACACAGAATCCCATAAAATTGCCCTGCGACGTCGGGGCTAGGATACGTCTCAGGTGCGGCTGGGCAATTTTTGGGAATCCCTTGGAAATAAGATTTCAGTGGGGTACACGCCAACGAGAAAATAACGTCTTGGGGTTCATCCACGGAGGAGGCAATTTTGCACGGAACGCAGGATGTTCCAGGTGCCTCAGGACAAATTTCAACGATGACGTGTTAATATTTAGTCGGGTACACAACAACAGGAGAAAAACTTTTAGGGGTGCATCCACGGAGCGCAAGGTTTCTCAGGAGCCCCAGGGCAATTTTTGCCTCCATATTCGTAGAACGAATTATTGGAATACCGTAAAAAATTCGAAGTTGACCCGCGTAAGTGAAGGTATTGTAAGTAAGCTGGGTTTTAAATAAGCATCGGTTAAGTAAGCTCAGGTGACAAAATAAGCCGCGGTTAAGTAAGCTGGCCGACGCGGGTTGGG
>Ga0058701_10004654_pt1 | contig 11186 bp, 9 predicted proteins | sample AgamicOrMae_FD_97039 | JGI IMG/M metagenome (GOLD analysis project Ga0058701, IMG submission 97039) | Agave microbial communities from Guanajuato, Mexico - Or.Ma.e | ecosystem: Host-associated > Plants > Phyllosphere > Phylloplane/Leaf | place: Guanajuato, Mexico | collected 2012-06-04 | reverse complement strand
GCAAAATATCGCGCATTAAGCGCGATCGTATATTTATTAAGCGGTGGCGTATAGTGGGTTCCACTGGAAGTTTTGTATAGGAGGATTTGACGTCAACTGTCACATTGTAGACTCGCTGTGATTTTCAAAGATTGAATTTTCTACCTCTTTAGGTCCACTCTGATTTAACTTTTCATTGACCTACATTATAAGGATTAATACAAGTACAACCGCGTAAATTGAATAAGGTAAACCGAGAGTAGATTAACCTAGGTTTATTGACGTGCTTTGTACTGCTTCGTTGTCACTCCGTTCAGCTGCCAAGCCTGATGCCGCTTACTTTCGCTGAGAAGTATGTTAACCTAGGTACCTGTATGTTAAAACGTGCCTTGCTCTGACGTCGCTCTGCTCAGCTACATTACACTCAAAAATTTTAAGGTTGCATTTTGAACCTTATGTTCCAACCCCTACGACGTTAATCCGAGCGGAGCAAGGCACAAGCCACATAACCTAACTTAACCTAGGGTTACGTCATTAAAAGGTCGCCAAGCCTGATGCCGCTTACTTCTCGGCGGCCGATTTATGGTCGCCGAGAAGTAAGCGGCATCAGGCTTGGTGACAGGCGAGCGAAGCGAGGCACAAGTTACTATAACTAACCTTGGTAAAAAGCAAGGGGCTTTGTTATGATAGGTTAAGTTAGGTTAGGTGCCTCTTGCATCGCCCCGCTGTTGTTCCGCTCGATTTGACGACGGAAGGTTGAACCAAAAGGTTAGAATTGCTACCTTAAAAAATTAGAGTGTGTCACGGTTGAATTTTCCACCAAAGGAGGAAAATACAATTTTTCAAATTTATATGCAAGTAAAATCTGATATTCGTTTTTTGTTTCAGCACTGCTCAGCGTTTCGGACAAGAAGGGACTTGTTCCGCTGGCGCAAAACCTCTCCAAGCTTGGTTTCACTTTAGTGGCGTCTGGAGGCACTGCAACAGCTATCCGCTCTGCTGGCCTTCCTGTTAAGGATGTATCCGACATTACTGGAGCTCCGGAGATGCTGGGGGGCCGAGTTAAAACACTGCACCCTGCCGTTCATGCAGGTGCGATATTCACCGTAAAAAAAAATGCACCCCGGAAGCTCGTAACTGAGTCTCTTTCTGTTCGCAGGTATTTTGGCTCGTCTTACAGACTCTGACAAGTCAGACATGGCGAAGCAGAAGTACGGCCTTATTGAAGTCGTCGTTTGCAACTTGTATCCTTTCGTTGACACCGTCTCCAAACCTGATGTCACCATTGCTGATGCCGTGGAAAACATCGATATTGGTAATAATCGCTCTTTTTAACTCGTACCCGTGTTTCTGCTTAAGTTGCCTAAGTTTAATATTTTAAAAAAGAAAAGAAAATCGGAGCATATAATCGTCTTATGACGAAAATCGGTACTTCGCAAAAAAGTTGGTATTTTCTGTGTGTCGTTTTCCACCCTGGCTTAAGCTTCCATAACCGTGGGGATTAGGAATCCGCGTAACTTAGGTTCAGCCTAGTGAGGTAGCGTACCTTGTGCCTCGCTTCGGTTGTCTTGGCGTCGAATGTTGGAACACAAGAGGCATACAATTTCACCTAGACCTGTTCGAAGATAGAATATTTTGCTTCGACTGGCGGTGGTTGATTTTATGTCCCTTTCAAATCATGAAGAAAAAGTCTTCGTTTCGGAGGAAAAATCCTGAAAATTAATTCACCACTTTGAAGGAAAATTTACCGGCCAAGTCTTATGTTTGATTTCAAAGGTTTTAAGAACGGATTGCCGACCTTTGTTTCTTCAGGATGTTATTCAATAGATTGCTGACTTTTTTTCCTTATGGAAAAAGTAGATACGAAAATCTGGTGTTGAGTACCAAATTTAATGCCGGATAAAAGATGAAACGAAATGCATGTCGTTTGGATTCGGTTATTAGCTTTGATTTTATCGATTTTCACAAAGTTTACGATCTCTTTATGCCTGAAGTGTAGAGGAAGGATTCCTCCTTCCCATCATTTTGCCGTATTATGCTCGGTTGTCAAGTCTGCTTGACAAGTAAGATACAAAACAGATTCAAAAGTTCACAAGATATGCTTTCGTTTCAGATCATAGCCGGTTTACTCATGTAAGTCCGTGTTTTAAATCGCATGTTTGAAATCAATGTTCAAAAATCAACGTAGCTTTTTGTCAGGCCTTGTTAAACCAATCAGAAAAAAAATCAAACCAACGAAAATCATTTTAAAAAAGAACCATTTTTTTAAATGCAAAAACAACCCTTCATAAAAAATAAACGAGCTTTTGTTTTGGTTTCGTATTACTGATTTACCGCCCAAGCCTTATTTTACCTTTGAGAGATTTGATTTGTGGGACACAGGAGTCCAAAAAAATGTTTTTCAATGAATGGCCGACTGATTTAATTTTTCTTTTTAAGGTGGTGTAACTTTGTTGCGCGCTGCTGCGAAGAATCACGATCGTGTCACCGTGATCTGCGATCCAGCTGATTATGATGTCGTCTTGAACGAGATTTCGTCCTCAGCTGACAAGAACACCAAGAAAGAAACCAGGTAATTTTGCCCAAAGACCGCCGGACAAGTGATCTTTTGTTCTTCCGACGAGAGGCAAAACAATAGACATCGAGTGATACGCGGGAACAGCTTCCCATCATTGGTAGTAGGCCTACTAACGCGAATTCGAAAAAAAATAAAATCACTTGTCCGTCATTTATGCCCTTGACTGTACATTTCGTTGGCTGACTCTAATCCTGACTCACGATTCCAGGCAGAGGCTGGCTTTGAAGGCTTTCACCCACACCTCTCAGTATGATTTGGCGATTTCCGATTACTTCCGCAAACAGTATTCTGCCGGTGTTTCTCAGCTGACCTTGCGATACGGAATGAACCCCCATCAGAAACCAGCTCAGATTTACACCACTCTCCCCGAGCTCCCTATCAAAGGTAAGACGCTCGGCTCGGCCTCTCTAATCGTGATTTTGTCTCAAGTGTTAGAGTACCGTATTTCCTCGTGTTAAATGCACATTTTTTACATAAGGTCTCAAAAAACCAGGTGCGCGTTTTATATGGTTAATATGATCTACTCTACAGGAAACATGGGAATTTTTCCCTTTCATAAGTAGTTGGAAACCTTGGTGCGCACTACACTCGGGGAAATACGTTTTTTTTTCTTCTTCTAATTTTCATTAACTTGCAACGGTTTGAGAATTTCAACAAGCCGGATTGATTTAAGACCAAAAAATTTAACGAATGCAACGTTTTTCGCTTAAAAATCATTGTTTTCCCCCTTTTTTTTTCGTTTTCAATTTTTTTTTGCCTGTCTCAACTCCTATTAAGAATTGGTTCTACTAAATATTTCCTTTAGAACTTTTTGGTGCTATTTCATATTGCTGAAAAAAAAAATTCTATTTCCTCTAAAAAAAAAAAGGTTGAATAAGTGAAATGAATTAAGACAAAATGTCATTGATCTCCATGGTGACAGTAGTTTTAGATGTATTTTCCTCTCGGGTTACCCTTAAAGCTCTTTGTTGGTCCAAATTTTCAGTCAGAACCAGAAGTCTCATTATCTTATTTTTTTTAAATGCTACAATTTTTTATTTTATTTTAATATTATTTTTTTTTTACTCGGGAGCATTTAGACGTTCTTGTGCTGTTTCAGTGGTGAACGGCTCTCCCGGATTCATCAACCTGTGCGACGCCCTGAATGCCTGGCAGCTCGTCCGTGAGCTCAAGGCCGCGCTGGGCATGCCGGCGGCAACCTCGTTCAAGCATGTGAGCCCTGCCGGAGCCGCCATCGGCGTTCCACTCTCCCCTGAACAGGTTAGTTGCAGACAAACCGCGTCGGGTACCCAGCTCCTCTTCAGGAAGATCACGAACATGTGTATCATTACTTGGTTTTCCTCTGTCATCATCTGTGTCGCTGATGTATTCTTGCACTAGCGAAGCTGTATTTCTATGTTCCGTTTTGCAGGCCAAGTTGTGCCAGGTGGACGACATCGCCGAGCAGCTGACGCCCCTAGGAACCGCTTACGCGCGCGCTCGGGGTGCTGACAGAATGTCTTCCTTCGGAGATTTCATCGCCCTCTCAGACACCTGCGACAGGATCACCGCCTACATCATATCCCGAGAGGTACTTTTCAGATATCATTACTTACATTCAAAAACTGCGAACTTCCGAAGAAAGCTTTTTTCGGAATATCCAGAGAGTCCAGTATCCTTGCCCAAGCGTACCCGTCAGGGGTGCCAGTGAGTCATATTGTTTTGTCAGTTGAAGAAATCCTCACTGTCGGTCATTCACTCTTGAGTTTTGTCACTTCTGGACGCTAGTTTCCTCTCAAACTATCAGTTTTGAAGTCTGTTTGATTAGATCATATTTGCGCGGACCAATGACGTTTGGGTATGACCACCGATTCGGGCTGCAGCATCGTGCGGACGCGCACTGGAAGTTGCGCCTTCCCCTCCAATCTTTCACCCGCGAATTCCCCCCTCTCTCGGTCCGTCAAAGCAACAATGTCAGGTATAGAACTCGGTTCTGTGTTTTAGTTTCCATTAGATTTAATGGCGAAATTTGAAAATTCTTAAGAAGATAAAATCCTGAAATTTTCGGGAAAAGCGTTTTGTTTTCTTCTAGTTTTCTTCCTCACTCATGTATATTTAAATTTTGGCGTTTGGTATCGATTGAGGGAAAATCAAAAATATTTAGAACCGTCGGTTTTCGTTACTTTGTCAATTTATCACTCTCAAAACTGCAATTAAAACTCACTTCTGATGATAATCGTCCAACACATTTTAGAACTTTTCTGAGTGTTCTCGGTCTTCAATTTTTTTTGTTGCGGAGCTCCTTAGGTCACAGGTATCTGTTTTCCAAGCAATATGCTTTACTTATTGCTAGTTTTAATCAATAGGTTATTGAAATTCTCACGGCTCCTTAGTTTCCACGCTTTATCCAGTAGGAGAGACCCAGAAAACTCATCCCTCCGCTTCCCGTCGTCAGGGCCACAATGACCATTTTTTAAAATTGTTTTTTGTGCATTGCTATTGATTTTTCTTTTCTTTTCTTTTTTTTTTCAAAGACCTTGGTCTGATTTTTTTAAGATCAATTTTGGGTCACAATTATAAACTCGCCTTTTTTCGGGTATGGAAGTCAGTATAGTCACTTTGAGATAAAATTTGACTTGCTCCAAGACCTAAGTGACCATGACCAAACCAGATCTTATACTATATAAACATAGATGAACCTCCGAATATCCGGCGGTTATTCGGGAACCCGGTGGGCATGAGATTACCGGCGGGTAGCAACCGACGCAGTACCGCTCAAGTGAACCCACCCAGCATCTCGCCACCCGACCCGACTTTTCAAACCTCGCTGGATACGGGCGGGCCGGAATCCTCTTTTGTCTGCTTCTGATTTCAAGTAACTATTGAGTGTTCGGAGTTTGTAATGAAAATGTTGGCCAGGTGTCTGATGGTATTATCGCTCCCGGTTACACTCCTGAAGCCCTTGAGCTCCTCAAGAAGAAGAAGGGAGGCGCGTACTGCGTCTTGTCCGTTGACCCGGCCTACGAGCCGCAACCGCAGGAGCAGAGGGTGCTCTTCGGGTTGACCATGGAGCAGAAGAGGAACGACGCCAAGATTGACAAGGCCCTCTTCTCCAATATCGTCACCAAGAACAAGGATGTGAGTATGTCAGGAGCTTGTCACAATTCACGGTTTTCTCGTCCACCAAAAAAACATAGACAAATCCTTAGATTCCTGTTCACCCTCCCCCCATAAAAAACGACTAATAATTTTTTTTTGTTTGTTTTACAAAAAAAACTTAGGTTAAGCTTGGGTTTATGGAATCAAAGCGGAGCTACGGTTAACCCACTACCGCCCAGCGATGCCGTTCGGCAACAGAAAAAAATATTTTAGAGGATCTTTTTAGTTCAGTATTGTCTCAATTGAAAATATATCACCCCTCTGGAAACCTAAAATTTAATTATATAAGCTTTTCCCGAAGCTTAAAATCTCGCATTTTAATAGAAAAATCCTTTCAATTTCTCTTAAGCTGAATTTCACTCCAAATACTTTGGGCTGTTGTGGGTTAAGCTTGGGTTTATGGAATCAAAGCAAAGCTAAGGTAGTAGGAGCGACCTTCGTCGTGTGATCGCTTAAAATTTCTGCGGTATGCTCTTTAGGATACACCCAATCCATTTCTTTCAAGAAAACCCATTGACTTTTGGAAATAAACAGGATTGGATAACACATTGTTCAGTTCATATGGAAAAAAGCAAAATCTTGCTGTTGTTTATGTGATGTTTTAGGCTTACGCGATTTTAGTTTGAGTGATTGGAATTGTCTCCAAAAAAATCTAAGCTCTTTTCGAGTTGGAAAATAAATAGAGAAAAATGAATGTGGTTGTCACCGACAAGTAACGGCAATATCAGCATGAAAAAGCTTGTTTTAGCCATGTTTTCGTAAAATTTGCGTTATGTGTGTTTTTGGAGCTCTTCAACTCGTTCGCAAGCAAGACAGGATGAACTTTTAAGACCTTAAATGAAAATATAGGCACTTCGTAAGACACACAAGAACCTTCACGGGTTTTGAGGCAACTTTTTTTTACTCGTACCGCGGATCGGGCCGGTGAGCTTTTACCTTAAGCAAGGTACCTATACGGTGAACCTTAGCTAACTTAGAAATATAGCAAACCTAGGTTTATTTGAGCTATGTTTATAGCAAACTTATGGGAACTTGAGTTAGGTATAAAGCAGACCTAGGTTAACTTGAGCTAGCTGTTGAGCAAATCTAGATAAACCGGAGCAAGGTATGTAGCAAACAACCTAGTTTACACTATGTATGTATACTAGTTAACATAGGTTGACTAGAGCTAGGCATACATCATATCTAGGTCAATTTGAGCAAAGTATATAGCACACCTAGGTTAACTTGAGAAGGTATATCGCAAACCTAAAACCTAGTGTTGTGGTTTGGGTTGATGGAATAAGAAGATGGTTGGTTTCTTGATGGAGGTGATATAATTGTGCGTGTGGATTCGTCAGTATTAGAATGAATTTTCCTCCCCTGTTCAAGTCATGGCAACCCTGCATTGTTGCTTTACAATGTATCCGTGCGCTCAAGCTGTGGCCATTCATTATTCATCCGGACTATTTTCCACACTGGAATAACTTGAGCTAGGTTTATAGCAAACCTAGGTTAACTTGAGCTAGATACTAGACACAAGCATTTTCTGGGCCCAAATCGTTCAATCAATCAACCAATCAAAAGTCGTCTGGATATCAGGGGCTTCTGCAGTATACAAATGTACCCTCCCTGCAATCATAAAACCTCAGATTATAGTCTCCCGGAAGTAACTTGTCCCCCACAGCGCTGTTGCAGTGACTCTCTGTAGCGGGATCCCTCTACCGGGGCTCTCAAGAAATATTCCACCGGCGTCAATTCTGCCCTCGTAATAGACAATTTTTGCCTTGATTGAAGGATAAGCATCAAATTTCGTCCGAAACGTTTCACTATAACCGCGGAAATGACGTCGATGGAATATCCTTAGAGAGTCCCGATAGTGGAATCACGCTAGAGAGAGTCGCTGCTGTGGTACTTGTGGTAACTGAAATTGCTTCTCGCTCGTTTTAGTTGTCCGAGTCTGCGGTGCGGGACTTGATCCTCGCAACCATCACTCTGAAGTACACCCAGAGTAACTCGGTGTGCTACGCCCGAGACGGGCAGGTAATCGGCATCGGCGCCGGCCAGCAGAGCCGCATCCACTGCACGCGCCTGGCCGGAGACAAGGCGGACAACTGGTGGCTGCGCCAGCACCCGAGAGTCACCGGCATGAAGTTCAAGAAGGGCGTGAAGCGCGCGGAAATCGCAAACGCCATCGATAACTACGTCCTGGAAACCGAGAACTGGGAATCGTTCGCCCCGCTCTTCGAGACGGCGCCTAAGCAACTCACCGCCGAAGAGAGGCAGGCGTGGAGGAAGAACCTCAAGGGCGTCGCACTCGCTTCAGATGCTTTCTTCCCCTTCAGAGACAACGTCGATCGGGCTGTGGCAGTAAGTTTTCAAGTATCCGAGATCGATAAAGCGTGTGTGGTTTTTAAAATACGAAAAAGCAAGTGTGTGAAGTATTAAAACTGCTTCAGGGCTTATTACCGTATCACACCATGCATTACCGTTGCCATTGACAGTAGCATCAAGAAGCCGATCAGGAAGATCGAAGAGATTAAGTCCTGCATTCTGATAGCCCCTTGATGCCAGTGACCATTGCGATTTCAACGACAATGCGTTGTGTGGTACCGCCTTGAGTTCATCTCGTATTAAACGTCTTCAAAGCCGAGAGATCGTTTGGAAACTGCGTTTGGAAATAAATAGAATTTTGCTAGCATTGAAAACTGTGCTGTAGACCCTCATAATCGTTGTAAACATCACATTATATTTATCCCGATTTCGTTCAAATTTCTAGTGTATTGGTCCTGACTTTTTGGAATCATTGTTTCAGCGATATTAACACGCACAGTGGAAACTCTGTAGTGGTATCTCTTTGATGCATGGAACCACCAATTTGGAAAGCGACGCGTTTTTTGATCTCGATTGCGCACACTTGGCAACTGGGGTCTGTTTTGAAAATTCCTAAGCCCGCCTCTCTTTGTGTGGTAGACTTGCGCTAGTTCATCTCCATATTTGTATTGCTTAGACGAGAGATTTTTCGTTTTACCAAGTAATCTGCGCTTGTTGTCCAAATCAACTACAACGGATGATTTCTTGGCGAAGTTTCGTAGTCTTCCCAGAAAGTCATGATACGTCTCCCAGTGCTTTTTTAATATTTTTGGTTCCGTGAAAAGTTGATTCAAAGAATAAGTGTATATCTATATTCCTTTATCGTTTCAGAGCGGTGTGTCCTACATCGGAAGTCCTGCTGGTTCAAACAACGACGCCGAAGTTGTGAGCGCCTGCGACGAGCATGGCATTCTTCTTTCCCACACAAACTTGAGACTGTTCCACCACTAAGAATCTTTGCTGCCGAGGACAGAATTCTCAAAACTCTGTGATATCTGTGTTATATCGAAATTGATTCTGCATTGTTACTTCCTCTGGAATATTCGTTGAATGTTTACACTTTTCTAATTTGATTGAAGTTTTCTTCTGTTAACAATGCTCTGGCATTGCTCTGTTGCTCGTTCGTATTTTTCACGAACTTGTTGTGGCATTAAAATGGTTTTGAATGAAACTTCTGTTTGTCTTGCTGTGACCGTCTAGTTCATAATTAATGGCCATTTGCGCGAATTTAGGGTGAGCATGGCAACCACTCCACAGTTTTCTGATCGTGAATGGGTAGCAACTTATACCTCCTGCGAGGCATATGAGTCTTGTGTCCGAGGTGATATCTGGCTACCTACACTACTGCAGGCACAAACGGAAAATCAAGCCGTGTGCTCGTTAAGAGCATTCCTGGGGACATTTAGCCTTCTCCCCATTTAAAAGGGATAATAAATAAACCTTGGGGACTACTAGCAGTAAAAATTACGACTTTCGGCATGTATTGTACTGCACTGTACTGTATACGTAGCGCAAGGAATAACAGCTATTCAACACGATAATCAATACGAACGGTAGTTCGTACCCCGTCGGTTTACACGTCTTGAATGTCATCGGTACTCAGCTGATCGAGACTTCGTCCTGTTTGATAGTTTTGGTTTAAAAGTTGGTGGCTGTGAACATGCTATTTTCGACGTAACTTTTGAGCATGCTTTTGAGTTGCTGTCATGACCTTCCTTATCATGCTACATAGTATGCTTATTTACCGGCGATTTCAAACTACCCGCTAAAGGCGCAGGCGTTTGACCGCTACCTGACCGCTACCGCAATTTTTCATCCTTGTTCTGTGCTGCCAACATATTACAGATCAGATTAAAAAGCTCAACAAAAATACAGCCCATATTTTTATGGTTGGCATTTAAAGGATAAATATATTTCAAGAGAGCCTTTGAACTCAACACTCAGTCGTTCTCAAGAGGTCTTCTTTTATACCTCAAAACAAGGTGCGAAAAACAAAACGAAGCAGTGGTGATGGTGGTGATTGTGGTATCGAATCAGCTGATGCGCCGTGAAGTCTGACTGAAATTTTGAGGTTATGAAGGCACCACGGTTTATCAGAACTTATTGAAGTTTTAAATTAAATCTCCCTTTTATCACTACTTGGTTGTTATATTTCAAAATGTCGTTAAACAGTCAACTCAAGCCAGTTGTTGTTCATGTGAAATCATTATTACCGCAAAGAGTTCTCTCACTCCAGTTCACGACCTCTCAAAAGGTGATATTTTCATTATTCTTTCATTTTATGGTTATCTGATATTATGAAAAGTATACTTCGGTGTTTTTTTTATTTTATTTCACGAGGTATCTAACCGGTGAAGTGGTTATGTTACCTCTGAGGTGGAGGTTATGTTCATCTCTACAGTGCCGGTGTAGATAGTTTTTCATCATTATTTCCGTGAAATTTGGACAAGTGCATTATAAATATATTGCAAGGGCTCTCAGAGGTCTTTCCTCGTAAAATGATGATAGATTGCGACCATTGTGATCATGTCTTCAGTCTTATGGACCTTATTTCTTCTGGCTGTTCTAATTATGTTGAACACTTAATGATCACTTATTAATCAAATTTGTGTCTATTGGTTGCTTGAAAAAATTACTGTTTTTCTGATTGTGTACACTTCCTGTCCAGGTTATAATAGTTTCATTTTCTGCTGGCGTGGCTATTATTGGATTCTTAGCACGATTTCTAAGGAGGAAAAGAAGAGTTGTCAATCCAGAAACACTTAAGAGAGTACCAAGAAGGCGATACAAAAGTTCTTCATACACCCGAAGTCCTAATGGGGGTGAGTATTTATGCTGTTGTCTGACACGAGTCTCCCAGAGAATTGCGGGTAAACCCTTTCTTCATCTAATGAGTATTTTATGTCTCATGCTGAGTACTAAGTTTACTCTTGAAATTAATGTTAAGGGGTATGTAGAGACAGCAAGGAAGAAAGGTACTCTGTTTGAGACATATCCAATAAGTCCTAGTAGATTGTTAGATTCAAGAACCAGCTGAAAGCCATCTGACATGCAGTCATCATTATCTGACTTTTATATGAATAAGAAATAAAATTCAACTCACATTCATCATCTTTTGCTCTGAATCATAATGATCTTT
>Ga0058701_10004653_pt1 | contig 11186 bp, 7 predicted proteins | sample AgamicOrMae_FD_97039 | JGI IMG/M metagenome (GOLD analysis project Ga0058701, IMG submission 97039) | Agave microbial communities from Guanajuato, Mexico - Or.Ma.e | ecosystem: Host-associated > Plants > Phyllosphere > Phylloplane/Leaf | place: Guanajuato, Mexico | collected 2012-06-04 | reverse complement strand
TTACTGCCACCGAACTAACTGATTCAAAACAATTACACCTAGCATTTTCCGTAGACGAAATTTTTGACGATTTCAAAAATACCCCAAATTAAGGTTTATTAGTTATTTCTTTTCAAGTGATTTATTACATTTTCTCCTGCCACTTTTTTTTCCTAAAATTATTGAAGATTCCTCGCCGGTGGGGTTTACATAATAGGTGTTGCTATTGACTCGAAATCCATTATAGGGAAACTTGAACGCTCGTAACCAATCTAATGCATTTTAAATGGGAGGTGACTTGAACGCACGGAACTGAACCTGATTCATTTTAAATGGGGCGGTCGGGTCAATAAACACTCCCTTACATTAGAACCGTATTTTCCACAATTTTCGCCAGCATCCAACGAGTCGATTCATATTTCTTGTTTTCGACACTCGACAAACGAAAATATCTATTTTATGCATAATGAAGGTAAGGCATGACTAAAATGTAATCCATTTTGTCTAAAAAATATATATAAATAAATAATTTTTAATGTACTGCTATACAGTATACAATAGGAAGCATAAAACTAAAATACATGCAATCTTTATGGTAAAATTAAAACTTTTCGAGCACTTTTCGGGAAGAGATAATCTGATTGATTAAGTCTCGTCGAGGCTCATTTTTGTGAGGTGGAAACTGACGTCATATGGAGACACGAGCTGAGTGCGTCGCTTTTCAGAGACGGGAGACGGGAGCAGGGCGAGGGCAACGGGAATGGAAGGCCAATCAGCAAAGACGTGTTACACAAAAACTTTTGACTTGTTCCTCAGGTTTTTCTCACCGAAGCAGAGCGCAGAGGGGCTTAGAGGGGGCGGAGCGGGGCGTAGCGGGGTGGATCGGGGCGTAGCGGGGCGAAGCGGGGCAAAGCGGGGCGGAGCGGGGCGGGAACAAGCAGCTAATTGGCCTGGCCTGGGGAGCGCCGCAGCAGGCCCCCTAAGGGCGGCGCCGGCCGGGGCGCCGGCCGGGGCGCCATGCGGGGGCGCTATGCGGAGGGGGGGGGGCGCACCTCCAACGTGACCCTTCTCGTGACAGTGACGTGTGAACCTCCCTCTGCTATAACATCTCTTTTGAATTACACGAAATACTGCATATCTCAAGGCACGAAGTTTGGAATAATTTTGTTAGGTCTATCTTTAATGATTGGCATCTTGTCACTTTACAAATCGTCGCACGTTTTACGCTAAACAAGTTTTAAAGATGAAAGAAATAACGCCGATATAAGAATACGGAGATGGAATGAAGGATTGTCAAGGAAACTCGGATGAAAAGGGTTTTGTAGCCAGAATGAGTGTATAGCCTACAATTTCCGCATTGATTTTGATATTACTTCGGTTAGGCTGTCATTAAAGAAGAAAAGGCGAAACTGGTACTTGGATAAATCGCTTTTTATGCGATCCCTCGGGAGCTAGCGATGTCTGTCATTTTCTGTCAAGCTGAATCACGATTATATCGCATGTGTTACGTCAGGGAGAAAAGAAACCTCAAATTTGGGAGGTGGTAATGAGCAGTCTTGACATGGACGACCCCTTTGTTGCACGCTAAGCACCCTCGCGTCGCTGCGCGGTTCGCTCGAGGTTCGCTCGAGGTTCGCGGTTGGGTTGCCAGTGGTTTCCCATCTGCTATTCAAAATCGTGATATTTGCGCGTATCACCCACTTACATTCTTCTGAAACGTAGGACACATCCACGAAAACAAAACGGCTAAGTTTGTAGAAGCATAATTTCGACTCGTTTTCGATCGTCAACGACTTATCCGACAGTCTTCTTCTCAAACGAGATAATATCGTTATTAGCGATCTGAGATCCTGATTTTCACTTCCACGCGTAAGTCAAGTAAGTACTTTCTTTAGGCTTTTTAGGATCGTTTGACCATCATGGGGATAACCCGCTTTCCCCCCCCCCATCCCCCCCGAAATAGTCTCGCGTGGCGTGTCGCCGTCCGCCAAAGGCTCGCCGAAGGCTCGCCGAAGGCTTAATTGCCCAAGGCTCGCCGCAGGCACCTGTTAACATTTGGGGGTATTCACAAAGTAAATCTCCATATTTATTAACACGAGCAGCTTGCGGATGGGAATCTCCCTGCTGCGTTGCGTCGACGGCGGATCTCGCCTCGTTGCCTAATACACACACTCACGTCTCAAAATTAATTACAATAATGAAACTTTTGAGATCATTTTAACCGTCGTTGCATTCGAGCACGTCTGACCAACCCAATCGCGATTTTCTCACCTCAATCGGAAAAATACAGATTGAGTCTTAATGAGAGAGAGTTCGATCAGGTTTCGGAAAAATAACGTATTAGGTTAACATAACGCTACGGTGCTCAGAATTTAGCCAAAATTGCAAGGTAAGCGTTCATTAAGGATGCCGGAGTAATTCAGTAACGCATTCGTTAACTGCTTTCTCGTTGGACAAATCCTAACTTCTTCACTTCAGACAGGTTGCATTTCCAACCTCTTGAGGTTAAGAGCGGTGCAAAACGCAAAAAGGTTCTCCTTCCTACTTCTTCTCCGCGGATTGGATTGGATAGGTAAATCGTGCGAGATTAATGTGAAATCTGTGTGACAGCGCCCGGCCCGCGAGGGTATGACAGGACAGCAGACCGGAGAAGGATTTCATCGAGAGCACATGTATAGTTGGTCGGGACGGTGGATGGGGGGGGGGGGAAGGATGTCTGACCCAATCCCAGTCCTCATCCACAATCTAAGCGGTCTACTCATTACAGCAAGACAAAGGGTTCTGTGAGTGAAACTCGAAAGCTAGGGAGCGGACGGCGGCAGCGCGGCGACAAGCCAAAATTAAGATTTTCGCCGGCGACGAGACGAGACGCGACATTGAGCCAAGGACAAGGACGAACAAGCCGGCCCTTATCCCTCACCACGACCACTGCAATTCATATTTTTGGTACGACGTAAAAAATACGATATAAAGTTTAGAGGTTGCGGTACACTCTAGAATCAATGAAAGTCTCTGAGAATCAATGAAAATTCACTGAGTTTCAGTCAATATGGCACCACTTAATTTTTTGAGGGGTGCTAAATTGACTAAAATTCAGTGAATTTTCTCTGATTCTCAGAGACTCACTCTGATTCAAATTTAGAGTATAAGTACCTAATATGTACTAAGGTTCATTTTTATAAATTAGTATAAAAAATAAAGGCGTACGGTCGATTGCCGGTATCGCCAATTTTTTAAGACAAGAAGCTTATTATCTAAAAAGCGGTCTAATGTGAAAGAAAACGCGTTGACGCATAAGGTGAACGAACATGTGAATGATTTCGCTATTCAAAAATAGATATAGAATACAAACCACTTGAACGGTGAAAAAAAAGTTAAGTAATAACAATAAAAAGTAGTTGAATAATTGACTTAAAGTTTATGCAGAAGCGCCATATTCATTCCGTTGCTGGAAACAATAACGTAAAGTTGCAGTTTGTTATGATGGAATTGTAGCAAGGGCTCGGAAGGGCTTGCGGGCGGGTCCGCCGGCTCGCTTTTTGGCCCCCTGGGCTTCCCCCCCACCTCCCCCTCGGTGCGCCGCTCATTGTGGCTCAGTCAAGTGCATAGCGTAAGTTAACCCTTTGCCAAGCGAGCGAAACCCGTTGAAACGGCCGCGGCTGCAACAACACCAACTGATCGCCAAACAATCCGTTTTCTTTGACAAAATTAGCTCCGCTTTCGTTGCTCGCTTCATCTTTTCCAAATGCTGACATTCACGCGGAAAAAAAATGAAAAGCGATCGGCAGCTGTTTCGCCATTTCGGCGAAACAACAATTTTTGCGCGTTGCGGTTTTCCGATAAGGCCTTTGACGTATCCTGCAGTTATCCAGATATTTTGGACCTAGAGGTTTTTACTCACAACTTGGGCTGTTGTTTTCAGGAAGATTCAAGTTTTATCAATAAAAGTTCGGGGCAAACTTTTCTCCAAAAATAATCTCGATTGACAAAAGAAGAAGGTAAAACGCTCTTCCCAAAAATTAAAAGGCAAAAGTTTACTTCGCTTCTTTTAAAACGGAATTTCCTCAGGCTTGAACGTCACTTTTCGAATAATTAGCTTCCAAGTTGAAGATTTCACAAGCCATAAAAAAAATGGGAACCATAAAAAAAGAATCTAAAGACTTCCACTTTTTTTTTTGGAAAAGTTAAAAATTGATCAGGTTTCGCACTCTGGTACCGATTTTTACATTGTCAAAGTCTGATCTAATCTGAACTAACCTTACCGGGACTATCCAAACCTTAACTAATATAACCAAACCTAAAAGTTAAGTTACACGGCGAGATATTGTGTGCCTTGAAAAGAATCATTACGTTGCTTGTTTCAAGACACTGGTTGCCCGGGCGCTCAAGCTACAGCGTAATTTAAACCTATCATAGCAATTTCTTTTGACACCTTCTTTTTCATTATTTTTTGGTTTGACCGCTACTTTTGTTTGGGAACAAATTATTTGCGAAGAGTTAAAAACTTCTATTTGAGATGATTGAAGTGAAAGAAAAGGTAAAAAGACGTTGGGTGAGATTTAGTCTTGAATTTATCTTCCGGAGGTTTCCAGAGAAAGGGTTTATTATGCCAATTAAAGTTTGGCTTTGCTGAAAGTTTCGAGCACTCTAAGCTCTATGCGGGATTCTGACATATCCGTGCATTGAAATGATAGTGAAAAGCAATATTTATTTCTACGTTGTCGGAAAAGCGCCGAAGGCGTCTCCGAGGCTCCATATGGAGGAGTGAGAGGAGGAGTGCCGGAAGCGAGACAAAAGACGGTTGCCTGTGCAACATTCACGACAGGATAATCGGGCACAAAGAAAACGTAAAGATGCGATGCGATGCGCGACGAGACGAGACGAGACGAGTCTCAACTCCAGCAGCCTTTACTCTTTTCTCTAACTCAAGCATCATTCTGATTGTCCGTCTCCAAGGTAGACAAGTGCCACTGCGCAAATATTGACTGACAGTTGTAACACAAAGCCGTTACAGGACACACTGCTCCAGGACACAACGCTCTCACGACTCCATCTCGGCACATCCCAATTCTCCAAAAAACGTTTCTTTTTAACGTGCTGTCAACCCAGAAAAAAAAAACGGCTAAAAATTTTCTTAAGTGATACTGGATCTGGTTTAGTTCTTGCATAAGGCAAAGTTTGAGTCGTTCGATTTAAAGTAGACTTTTACAGATGGTCGAGAACTGAGTGAATTTATGTTAGGACATGCATCACACTGTCAAAAAAATAAAAATAAAAAAATATGACGAAGTCTGAGAAGTAAGATTGATTTTATCTCATAGACATGGGTTGTGTAGACTGACATATGAAGTGTATTGAACATGACACGCTCATTAAAGAAATGTTTGGCTTGCATAAAAAAATCAGTTACGCTCTAAAATACAGTTTGTTTGAAAGGTAGCCTAATCATCACCGTCCTCTAAGCACAGACGGGTAAAAACAAAGGAAAAAAATCAATTTTGTTATTTTTGATTGGTGATGCAAATGAACGGGAAAAAAACTCGAAAACTTGCTACAGCATGAGGGATCTTCAAGATACAGCCATGTTGTTGATGAGATATTTCAGCAGCAAGTTTGGACCATAACAAACCACCGCTATCTTTGATTTTGAAATTACGAATTATTTGCTTTAGTTGCAATTTTTCACTCTCGATCCACTCGTTCAATCTTTCACTGAGAAGTTTTATACGTTTTACGTATCGTAATAACGAAGTGATGATCGTCATGAACTTCCCGAAAATCGTATTTCTTCGAAATTTGCGTTTTAACCCACAACCCTGGTCAACAGTCGAGTCTCCAGGTTGTCTGTTTGACACATATTTTGAAAAAGTGCGATATTCTGGAAGTTCATGGCGGTGACACTTCCTTTTTAATACAATACGAAAAACGTATAAAACTTAAGAGTAGAATCAACAACTGGATCACCGGCAAAAAAATGCGAGAAAAGCAAATAATTCAATTTTCAAAATCAAATTGGCGGCGTTTGTTGTGGTCCAAACTTCCTGCTGAAATACCTCATGAAAGAGAGCTTCTAATGCATGGCGCTGTCGCTATCTTGAATAGTTTGTTTTTGTGAATCGCAGGGTTCGTACTACGAACTTCGTAGCAGCGTAGACCTAGCGTCCTTGCATACCGCACTCATGAGAGTACTGATACAGTAATGACTCCTATAGATTACCGGTATTCCATTCATATGGGGACCTGACGTATAGTTACGACTATACCGCGCGCATTAGGCTACACGTGCCAAGCCGAGCTTGGGCGAGTTGTTATGACGTTACAGAAGTACGGGGACACCCCTTTTGCTGCAACTCGCGCCGCGTCGGCTACGTCAAAGCGATGTGCGGTACGCCCCTGGACTGCCACTGCCTTGCCACTGACAGCTTCTCGGCAAAGCTTTACAGAACTCAATATAAGGGCATCACTGGTGGGATTCACGCGAGTGACTATAGCACTTTGTTTACCAACAACGCAAAACACGAGACCACGAGACGATAGCCAGTCCCGAAGCAGTCCCGAAGACGGCCTACCTCCCTGCCTACGCCAAGCGAACTCCGTTCCTACGGAAGTGAATGGGATGGCCCTTGCACACAATTTGGAACGAGTGACGAAGGGTCAAAATGAACATTGCGCATAATTTCGGTACCCTCGCGTTGATAAGAAAACTATAATGCAATCATCTCCACTCTTTTTGAGATTGCCTTTTAACTGGCACTGACCTTCTTCGATGAGTAGACCCAGACACCTCAGTTGTTTTATCCAGTAGTTTCGGTCATCACTATCTCACACACAACACCACTTACGCCTCCTGAGGTATTAGAACCGCTTACTTTTTCCGATAAATCACTGATTTCGGGCAAAAAATTAACTCTGTACTGTCCACGCCAGCGACATCTCCGCTGCACCTCCGCCTCAAACAGCGTGGATCTAGTAAATATGGAATCGTATCTATAATCCGTTCAGCCAAACGTGGTGATCTGCGGTGGGTGAACCTTTGGGGTGAACTGTCGACTGTCAGCAACTGTCGCGCTCAAGCCAGTGCCATCCTTCACAACGGTCCGCGAGTTTTCTCCAAGGCTGTAAAGTTTCAAACACACCCTGGAGGAATCTATTTTATTTTACTCTTTTGAGTACAAAAATACAGCAATCATGAGCGTTTATAACGGCCTACGAGAATACCGGTACCCCACATGAGCTCGGGACTGGAAAAGTTCGGTTTGTTTGCCTAACATGGCAACCAACCGGAAATGACCTTCGTCGACGTTCTCCCGACCCAATATCCGACCCTAGAACCATTCAAAATACCTTTTCGAAGGGTTTTTCCTTAAATTCAACGACTTTGAAGTCGAACTTTGGGCGGGGAGAACATTGACGAAGGTCATTGCCGGTTGGTAGCAATGTTCGCCTCCAATACCGGTACGGGCAAATCGTCCATTTAGTTTTGAGCTTATTATATATTTTATCCTAGAGTAAAGGAAATCGAAGTTACTCGAATAATTTATCAGATGTAATTTATAAATTTTGAGACATTGTTTTACCACAGAGAAGCAGTCACATGGCTTTAAGCGCTATCACAAGACCTCCAAAAACTGCATCCACGCGCCATCTAGCGGAGAATTTGAGAAGTAAATGACCGGTCTCAAAACCTCTGCAAACTGCATCCACGCGCCATCTATCGGAGAATACGAGAAGGAAGCGAAGTGACCGGTGACTGCGCTTTTCAAAACAGCTTTCGATTCCAAGGCGGTGAATCGTGATCATCATTATTTGTGAAAATGTCTTGGTCAACAGCGAGCGCCCGAGATGTCAGCAATTACTTATCAAAAAAGCAATTGGAAGCCGATAATGATTTGGCTAGTGAATGGGCAGCTTTGGATGAGTTACATACTAAGAAGTTAGTGGTATCATTTGTATTTGTTCATTTGTCGTGTGATGTACCGATCCTAACCTCTTCGTTGTTTACGTCCCGTCATTACTGCTTGTGCAACTAAAAAGTGCAATACTATGTTTTGTTAAACACAAATAATTAGAATTTAACACCATTTTACTAATACCACCGCATATTTCGTGTATTTTAGGTTATACCACCAGCTAACTCTGAAGCTTCTCAACTTTGTGAAACTGCCAGCTCTCCAACAGGGCACTGAACTGATAAATTTGTACACCAACTTCATCCAGGTCTTTGAAAATAAGTATGTATCCATGAAATATTTTCTGTCCGTGGTGTGTTAAGCATAAGGTGTGTCTGACGCATATTGTTGTTTGTACAGGATCAACCCTTTGTCCCTAGTTGAGATTGTAGCCCTTGTCATAACCCAGTTTAAAGACCCTGCTGAAGCAGTCTCTTTCCTTGAAAAGACAGAAGCCAAAGTCAAGGGCTGCAATGACGCACTTGCATTGTGTAAAGTCCTTGAGGGGCAAGTCATGCTCGAGCGGATGGAAAACACAGAGGGTACCAAAAAGATCATCGAAGAAGTTGAGAAAATGTTAGACGACAGTGATGGCATTGGGCCAGTCCACAGCAGGTTTTATTTGCTTGCCAGCAATTTCTACAGACAGCAAGGAAAGCATGCTGAGTACTACCGCACAGCCCTGAGATACCTGGGATGTGTGGATATTGCTGACCTTTCTACAAAGGAGCAAATCGAGCATGCATTTTTCTTGGGACTAGCAGCCCTCTTGGGGGAAGGAGTTTATAACCTGGGAGAACTCCTGGCGCACCCAGTCTTGGAAACCATCAAAGGCACCTCAAATAAATGGCTTGTGGATTTGCTGTATGCTTTCAATGCAGGCAACATCACCAAGTTTGATGAAATGAAGCCAAAATGGTCTTTGGTACCTGACTTGGCTGCCCAAGAACTGAAGTTGCGTCAAAAGATTTCACTTCTTTGTTTAATGGAGGTATGTCTTTTTGGGTGTGTGGGTTTGCTTTGTTTATCTGTTTGTGACCATTATTATTTTTATTTTAGATGACGTTCAAAAGGCCCTCAACTGATCGTCAGTTGACTTTTGAGGAGATTGCAGCGGAAACCCAACTCCCTGCCAATGAAGTGGAGCTCCTAGTTATCAAAGCTCTCGCCCAAGGGCTGGTTCGGGGCGCTATCGACCAGGTCGCCGGCCGCGTTCACATGACGTGGGTCCAGCCAAGGGTACTTGACAAGAACCAGATAGGGATGATGGTGAAGCGCTTGGATGGCTGGTGCAAAGATGTCAACAACATGGAACACATGTTGGAAACCCGAGCGCATGATTTCTTAACTCTCTAAAAACACCCAAGTAATTTTATATGTACCAAGTAATTTACAATAAGATAAATAAATCAGATTTGATATTTCCAAAGAGTGTTTCCTCATTGCCACCCAATTTAAATTATTTGGAGCTAACAGTTCTGTCCTCCATAGATCAAACAATCATCAGAACAACAGAAACCGAGATGGGAAAAGGGCTGTAAATAATTATGTTTTAAAGGCCATTAATAAATCAAATTTCAAAGTTTGGAAAGCAATTAACCTAAAAGAATAAATGCCGTGTAATGTATTAAGCCGTGACATATGCCAAAGTATATCGGAAACTAATAGCCTTGATGGTTAAAAATCATTCAAGGAAAACACAAAATCATTGAGTGCTAATTTTACTTCGTCTAAGGAGCAAAACCCTGAGAAAAAAAAAATTCCCATTGAGAGAAATCTCAATCTACAAATTTTGCGACACCAGCTAATTGCCGAAACCCAATATGCGAGACCTAAAAAAAGAAAAAAAAGCGGGACATAATCCCAATACGACAGATTTATTCCGAGATAGTGAAAGTAACAAAAGTTTCGGCAAGATGGTAAAATGCCGAAAAGTAACAAATGAAATAATCACAACGTGCGATACAGCCCTGTCGCCCGAAAAAAAATTAAGAAAATACGTCGAAGGGTAACAAAATTACATCACTGTACAATCAAAATAGTTTCATTATTCCTGTATAATCATACCGCCGGGGCAGGGCATACCCTTTTCAAGTATTCATGTACTAAGGATACCAAATCATCCCTGATGTGTCCTCTGAAGATTAATTGGTAGTGATCTTCGATCTTGCGCTTATACTCAATAGGCACTTTCCCTGTCTGGAGACGTAACTCGGCTATATGTTTCTTAATTTGCTCAATATGATATTCGGCATCCGCCAGCCTGCCGTATCCCAAAAGGGTCATATTCAGCTGAGATGCGATAATGTGTGCTCTTTTCATGCCTTTGTTGCGAAGTACGTCGCGCCGCAACAGTAACTTTAATTTGGTAAATCTGTTTCTAACTAAAGCACGCCTCAAGACGGGCGTTTTGATCTGTTCTAGTTTCGCTTCTAAGAAGTCTACTAGGGCATCCGCCTGGGAAGGCAAGGGCTCGGGTTTCTTCGCCCGCGCGATGAGCGCCGTGTAGTTCTTCCGGACCACAGAGTCGTTGAAGAAGTCCAAGGGAAACGCTTTGCACGAAGACTCGCCTTGGCGTGCTCCCTGTAACCACACAAGATAATATTTTCACCACATTGAAAAACAAACATCTCAACTTTAATTTATGACTAAGAGGCTCCTCACCACTTAAGCACAACCTTAGTAAAACGAATTTCAAGAGAGAAATGGGAAGATTTCGTCGTAAAAAGGATTCGTAGTACAGAGGTTTCGAAAAGAGCCCAAGAAATCGTATTCTCCACGAGGTTTTGAACCTCCTGCAAAAGAGAATGGCCAATAACATCTTTCAATCGATGTTTGACTATCAGATTTGAAACAATAACAATACCAAAACGGGCTTTACGATAACCAAATCTGTATTTACTCGATACGAGGAGCAGGAGCTCACGAGTGTCCTTAAAATTTGAGCGGCCCAAGACTCCTAATCTTGCATTTCATTTTTATCACATAAGAGCGATGCGAAATCAGGGCTGGACTAAAACAAGGAATACGGTCCAGAGCGCTTTCAACGACCATAGTGCCGGACAGCTGGTCGTGGCACTGAAGTGCCACTAACAGTAAAAATCCTACCGCCGCAGATATTAGGGAATCAAGATAAAATCAAAAGAATGGTCACGCCATTTCTTTCCTTATCCACTAAGAGGTTTGGCAGGCGGCGAGGGGTGATCAAAGCGCACTCACACATTCCAACGGGATTCACCCGTCTTGTATGGCGATTGA
>Ga0058701_10004652_pt1 | contig 11187 bp, 11 predicted proteins | sample AgamicOrMae_FD_97039 | JGI IMG/M metagenome (GOLD analysis project Ga0058701, IMG submission 97039) | Agave microbial communities from Guanajuato, Mexico - Or.Ma.e | ecosystem: Host-associated > Plants > Phyllosphere > Phylloplane/Leaf | place: Guanajuato, Mexico | collected 2012-06-04 | reverse complement strand
GGCTCGACGCCGAGACGAGCGGCGGGCGCTGGGAAGTGCAGTGGAGGACCTGCTCTGGAAGACGCCGCTACCTGCCGGAGTATTTTTCGTTAACTTGTGTGTTATCGCTAAGACGATTGAGTTTTAGAGTGTTTTCGACTAGTAATTCCAGCAGTTGGAGGTAAGTTGTAGTCTGCTAATCATTTCTTACAATATAGTGTCATTGGTACTGGTATTAACTCGACGGTTTCGGAGTAGTAACTCGAAATAACGTTAGTGTAAACAATTAAAGGTAGGTTTTCAAATATTTTAGAGAAACATCTGATATTTAACCGCATCGAGGGTTGGTCTGTGATCTGTTGTGCCTGCCGGTACAGGGAGAGAGTGACTGGTTTTATTGTACAGGGTCTCCAAATGCAGCCTTAACAGGTGCCGATATCGGACAGGTGAGGTACGGTACCCACAGGTGCGCCCGCCACGATGGTCGCCAGCGAAATAACACTGGAACTCTGCAATGTTTTCCACACAGGCCAGGTGAGATGAATGGAAGGGGTGGGGGACCTGGTTATGGAGGGGGCACGCAGTCATTGGCCGGAGTAGGGTCTAGGCAGTACCTGGGCAGAACGGTAGATAATAAGATTGCACCGTAAAGGTACCATGTCTGCACCGAGGTCAAGTGAAAATAAAGTTCGGGGAACAATAGCGCGTTGGACTTTGCCAATCGGAGCACAGGAAGACATTTAATTGAAGATGTGCACATTTCCTAGTCGCGTAAATTGTGGTCAAAAGCCGCGGTGAAGAATTTCGTAACCTACGCTGTCATTGCCATTGTGATGAATACAGAACTCCACCGTTTCTCGGTTTGTGTCCATGCAATGTCCATGTCCATGCAATGTCCATGGTATTACCCATGAATGGATATCCATGGTACATGGACAAATGGACATGGCATAGACACATGCACATCCATTCGTGTTTTTTTTTAATTTTATTTTTTTATGAATGGATCATTTGGTAAGGATATTGTATGGACACTTTAACCGGGTCGCTAGATTACACATCGATTTGAAGATTAAAGTAGAAATTTTACCTTAATTATCTTTGGTTTATCACGGACTGAAAAATATCCGTCAAGATTTCAGAGTCGTGAGGAGGCGTTGTCTATTCGTATGCCACATTGCCTGTCATTGTAATAATTTGCAGAGACGTACGCTCTAATACATTGGCGTTGCCAACCGAAAAGGCTCGGACGATTTTTAACACCGAGTATTTGCTGGAGACTTCAACGCGTCTTATACTATTCTAACAAGCTAGTTTTACGATTTCGAATGAAATAGCATTAGAGAAAAAAAAAACAAAAACAACACTACTTGCAAGCACTGTGCACACATTTTACTCCTCTAAATATAAATGTTTCATTTTAAAAAAGGACAACGCGGTTTGTATTCATACACGGCAACAGGTTAAGACATAATAAAAAGGAAACAACGCTCTTTTGAAACGCCTCCTTTTTGTGGGGGAGATGACTTTGACAGTGTTCCATCCCACTAAAAATTGTTATCTGAGGTTGACATAGAAGCAAGCTAAACAAAATAATTAAAATAACAATAAAAATGAACCAATTTTCGGTGGATCTTTTTCCTCCGGATATGTGCGGTTTGCCGCGCGTACTTTCAAATCCACCGCCGTAACATTTTATCGCCCGACTTTACAGTTTTAAAGCCCACGCAAGCAAATTGAGCTGTCGGGGATCAAATCATTCAAAGGGATCCTGGGATGATTGTAGAAACAATCAGAGTGTGATAATGTTGAAGAATGTTCTTAACACGTCTTTTAACCGGTTTTAAAGTGTGGACCGCCAAGTAGCACACGCCACGTGTCAAGCGAATCTTCTTAGCTCACGGTCAAGTCAACCGTTGCAAACCGGTTTTCGAGGTGAAGGGTAAAAGGAAAGGGTTAGAAACCGCTTCCTTTTAGTCACCGCACTGCCGCAGGTTCTTTTCATAACCGCTAAAGACCTCTAGAATTGGGGCATGTGAATAAACGCTTCTCCACGCATCATTAATGAAGTCCAATGAGTTCATTACCGAACCGTTAAGACTATATTCCCATCCGTCAAGTCGAATATGAAAAATGTAGCCTTTATCCGTGCCCATATGTGATTTCTCAATGCAGTGAAAGCAGCGCCCAAGGTTTTTAAACCGTGCATTTTTCATACTCGACAGTATGAATTCTGCTTGGTTTGTAGAGACTTCAACGCCAGTAGGACCTCAGGATCACAGACAGTTCGGACTAATCAATTTACATGTCAATCAGTAAAGTAAAGGAAAAAAATTCGTTCCGGTAGCATTTTCTTACGGTGTTCCCTGTATGGGCAAAAACCTTTTTCTTTCCGACAAAATTGGCTCCCAGAAAACCTATCCATATTCACCTTTTTTTCCGTCAAACAGTATAATTAATTTGCGTACCGGTAAATGCTATCCGAATGCTCTACGCTCAAAGCATCCATACCAACCAGTAGAGAAAATAAGAGACCTTTGTTTTCCTAGGTTGAGCCAGGGACATGTCTGCAGCGGATTATGGGAAACGTAAAAACAGGAGTTATCCTCAAGGATGTCTCGCTTGATGTTCATGCAGGAGAGGTCCTGGCAGTGCTCGGATCGAAAGGCAAGTTTCTCCTACCTAATGTGAATGGTCTCTGTCCAGCCTTCTTGTTTGCTTTAATTAATGGTTCCGTTTCAACAGGAAGCGGTAAACGAGCCCTGCTGGATGTTATGGCGCGACGAGAACAAGGCTTAACCCGTGGCCAAATTCTTCTCAACGGGGCCCCTATGTCCCTTCGTCTTTTTCAACAAAGCTGCGCCTATGTCAGTCACAAGTGCGACATTTTACCTGGACTAAGCGTCGAGCAAGCCCTCCACTACGCTGCCAGCCTCACTGTTGGCTCAAAGGTTCGTGTTTAAAAAACGACTATTTCAACTATAAGCGCACAGGAAATTCTAATACGAAAGTGACTAACCTTCGATAAACCCAAACAAACAATAATATTATCATAAATAATATGCAACTAACTGCTTTTTAGGACATTTTGCAAAATTTCGGATGATTTCGGATATCGGCGAACGTTACTTCAAAATATAGCTGTTGAAGGCTACGTACAGGCTACGTGCGCCATCTAGCGGCCGAAGTCTTGAAATGTCAATTCAGATATTAAAGGACGTGTAGGTCATCTAGCGGCCAAAATGACAAACTCAGCATTGACATTGTGGGACATGTAGGCCACCTAGCGGTGATAACTGGAAGCTTTCCCGGCCAGGCAAAATGCCGAAATTTGCCACTACAGTACGAGGCGATTTAGCTCAGTGCTAGAACGCCCGCTCACTAACCCAACATTTGTGGTTCGAATCAGGGTCACTGAGCGACACAGCAATGACTATTTCTTTCCTTTTTTCCCGCGTTATGAAGTTTTTCCGTAGAGAATTATTTACTTCGATCATTTAATCAAGTAATCATTAGATTCAAGAGGGGCAAAAATAACTATTGCTGTGTACATTGGACTGACAGGAGTACCCTATACAAAGAACTCCTTTCAAATGCTTTTTGCCAAAATGTAAAGGAACTTTGGAAAGAATGGTCATGCCCAAACACTTGTTGCGCAGAGGCTAAAGATTATATCAATCAGTTGCAGGAATAGAAATGGAACCCTCATGAATGATTATTCCTGTCAACAGGTCTCTCGGTACATGAAAAATGCTCGAGTTAAGCAGGTCATGGCTGACCTTGCCTTGACTCAAGTAGCAAATCGAACAAGGGACCATCTCAGCAAAAGCGAATACCGGAGGCTCATGATTGGAGTTCAACTCGTACGTGATCCAGGTAGGCTAAACTTTAGAAAATAAACCGCCTTTGAAATACAATTTTGCGAGATGAACCTACTGAATGGGCTGGTCTTTTCTGTACGTCCGTTTGATAAAGATTTTGTTTCCAGTGGTGATCCTCCTTGACGAGCCTACTTGGGATCTGGACCCGCTAAACACGTATTTAGTGGTTTCGATTCTTTCGAATCACGCGCGCAAGTATGGGCGATGTGTGGTCCTCACCATGGAAAAACCCCGTTCCGACGTTTTCCCTTTTCTCGATCGGGTTGCCTACCTCTGCTTGGGTGACATGGTTTACACGGGCCCTACTCGATTTATGCTCGACTATTTTAGAGGAATCGGTTTTCCATGCCCTGAACTCGAAAATCCACTCATGTACTACTGTAAGTCTCTGCCGTAAAGATATTTTGGCTGATCCTACTTGTACTAGCAGTCAGAAAAGTATTGACCGCTACAATTCTCTTAAACCTCCGTAACTTTGAAACGGAGAGAAATACGTCAGGAAAGCACAAAAAAAGAAATCGGTAGATCTTCAAGACATCTATCTATTTTATCTTAGCTTTTTTGTCGTATCTTGTTTCGTTCCAAAGTTACAGAGGCTTAAAAAAATTGGGGCGGTCAGTACTTTTTTGACTGCTAGTACTCCAACCTAACCTTCTCTTCCAGTGTGCCTTTCAACGGTGGACAGGCGTTCGAGGGAGAGATTCATTGAATCGAATCACCAAATCGCAGCCTTGGTCGATAAATTCAAAATCGAAGGAGGACCCTTTAGGAAGTCCTCACCCAGTAGCGTAGTTCTGGGACCTAGCGATACGCTTTCTTTGCCAAATTCGTCTATAAAAGTTCCTCTGTCCGCTTTTGGCCGGCCTAGTACACTCAACGTTGCCTTTACACTTTACAGGTAAGTGGTAATCCTACGCTCCAGCCAAGTCGGACTAAAAAGTTGCCACAGCGAATAGCTGGCGACTCACAAAAACGGGTCCCAAACTGGCTGTAGAAAAAAAAAGCCTTACTTGACTACGTTACCGGTAGTGTGCTAAACCACTGACTATCTTTTTTCCAGGCGGTGTCTAGCAAACACGTTTAATTTGCAAGTCGGTTCGATGTGTCAACTAGCCATGCGCTTGCTATTACAGCCTCTTGTATTCGTCATTTTATGGCTGTTTTATCACGACAAACAGGTACGATCCTCACTAAACTTCTGAAAATGTTTCGAATATCGTTTTAACATCTTGTTTTCGTTAACAGAATTATCAACACGCTTTCCTCACCAGTAGTGGGCTCCTTTTTAATGCTCTCGCATCTGTTTACTACACGTCAATCATTACTACCATTTGTACTTGTAAGTAACGGTACTTAGTCCTAGACAGTCGAGTCTACATCACATCAACAATTGTAGAAATTTTCCTCTGCCTACGTTTTCCTGGCCTAACCTCCAAAAGATATAATTAACAAAAATGCCGGTTGCTTTTAAAAAAAAAAAAAAAAAAAGAAGGAAAAGATATACTTGTTTAAGTTCAGAAGCTCGCCGCTGTTAAACTCTGTTATTTCAGTTCCAGCTTATCGAACGAGATATTATCAAGAAGCCCAAGAAGGATTGTATTCAGGACCACTTTTCCTTTGCAGTTATTTCATCTTTACTCTTCCATTTTCCATTTTATCTGTATTAGGAGCATCACGATTACTTTTCGAGTAAGTTAAAACCAAACTTGGCAAAACTGCCCGCCAGTCCTTCAACGAGTGCCCGCATCTAATTTCAATTTCGTGTCAACTTTAACAGATTAACGGGATTATCTGAGAATATGGATTGGATCCTGCTGGCCTGTCTCCTGTGGGCATGCCACACTCTGGCTGAACAACAGACAATCGGTCTTTTAATGGTCATACGACAATCTTACGTAGCTGGAGTGTGCAGCGTGGCCATTACGACCATGGGATTACTCCTGTCAAGTGGAGTCCTAAGGTAAAAAAAAATCACATTCGTATGTCTAAAGGTACCCTTTCCTCTTCTTCGTAATATGAAAACAATACCCATTAATGTATCGTCGGGAGTTTTTTTATTTGTTTATTCGTTTTTATGAATGTTGTACTTCATGAAAGTGTCCTCCATCATTGAACATTAACGCCACGAAACGTGTATAAAAATGATGAGCGGGTAATAATATTGCTGTAATGTACAGATAGGCAATACACCTTTCTTATGTGTAAGGCGTGTTGCCTATCTAGTCTTTGTCAGGGGCTCTGTTCTACCATACCAAGATGCCTTTTCAGAAACTGCGTTCAAAACTAGCTTTTCGACGCTGTCACTCGTTTTACATCAATTGGAAATGCTTATTCATGTCTACAATCAATCTCGTTTCACATGACTCCGAAAATATGTTTGATATTTTTTCGATGATCATAAAACCGCATGCCCTGAGTATAAACTTCGAATATTCTCGAAAGCTTAAAAATCCTCAACGATGTATACGATTTAATCTTTAACATGAAATTTGCTCTAACTTTCGTTATGCTTTTAATCATAGTTAATGTGATCCTGTTTTCCGCGCGCATTTCAGTAAACGATTACGACCTTGTATCGGGCTTGCTTTCGTCAGTCTTAACCCACTACCGCCCAGCAATGTCGTTCGAAAACAGAAAAAATAAATATATTAGAGGATCTTTTCAGTTCAGTATTGTCACGATGCAAAAAATATCACCCCCCTGGAAACCTGAAATCTTATTATTTAGGCATTTTCCAAAGCTTAAAATTGAGTATTTCAACGAAAAAAATCCTTTCAATTTCTCTTGAGCTGAATTTCACTCCAAATACTTTGGGCCGTTATGGGATACCCATAAATCTCTTAAGGTGCGCAGTCTATAAGAATAAAAAAATCTAAAGAAAAAAAAATATTTGTTCCAGATCTATTCGTGGTCTTACCGAATGGTTACTCTACTTAACATACGCTACCCAGCCTCGCTACGCCTCTGCCTACTTGCACCGTCAAGTGTTCAGCGTCGGCCAGTTCAACGCATTGCCTCGCTCCGCCGGGCTCAACTGCACCCTAACACCCGGGACGATTCAGACCCAAGAGTCCCTTGCAGCCGCCTCAGCGAGTTTCAACTGTCGCTACCCAGACGGTTGGGCTTTCATGGCTGAAAGATTCGGCAGGGAGAGTGCAGATGACTCCGCCGCCCTCGCTGAATTTCTCGAGCCCGATTTTAACATGGGTGTTTCGTTTGCTTTTGCGATTGGGCTGGTCATTGCCAATTTCTTGCTCTATCTTGTGCCGCTACCTGCCTTTGTCAAAGCGAAGTTTAGGGAGTGAAATCTTTACCTCAGGTGGAGACAGAGTAGCTTGTCTCTTCCAGACTAGAGCCCTGTAACTTCGTAGAGAGACGCAAACCAAACCCCCACCACAGGCACCTCCACCATGTTGAGCACATGTGTCCCATAAGAAATGCATTGTGCTCATCATGGCGGCCCCCATGGCAAGGGACACCATTCGCGCCTCTCTACCAAGTTGTAGGGCTCTATTCCAGACAATGAAGATCCCAACGTTAACCCCCAACCGCCCAGCGATGCCGTTCGCAAACAGAAAATTTTATTTTAGAGGATCTTTTTAGTTCCGTATTTCCACAATTTAAAAAATATCACCCCTCTGGAAACAGGAAATATAATAATTTAGGCATTTTGCAAAGCTTAAAATTGCGTATTTTACTGGGAAAAAAATCCTTCCATGTCCTCTTAAGCTAAATACTTTAAAATAAATACTTCAAATACTTTGGGCGGATATGGGTTAAAGATTGGCTTGGTGGTTTGCTCTGACAGTGGCTATACCACTTATCCAAAGTTGTACCACTGGAACGTGATTCAGTGCTCTGATTGGTGGGGACCGAACTTTCATGTATTAACCGATTGCCGCGCTGGAATTCTTCGAAAGTTTTTATTTCTAAAGAAAAAATTTGTTGACGTTTCCGTCTAAAAATTGTTAAACGGTACGACGGAACTGATGTAATTAACGAATAGGCAAATTTGAGGCCATATTTTTGACTATACTACACAGATTTAGTCGAGATTTTTAATGTTCAGTAAATATTTTCAGAGAGTTGAGAACAGCCCATTAGGATCATCAGTCAAGTATTTTAACTTCAGAGACCCCCCGGCAACCTAATCTGAGTCCACTAGTAAATTTTCAAAATTTTTATTCTTATGTAAATTATTGTGCAATTGCATACATCTAACGAAACTATTTGTAATATCAAAATCGAAATTTTTAACATAACTTACGCTAAGGATTACGATGAAAACCCGCGAGCGTATTTATTATGTATCAACGGAAATATTTTTATAAGGTCTTAGGTTTACTTTTAGCAGTTTGCGCTGTACGAGACTTTAAAATAATTGTAAGTTTTAGAGAGACTGCACATATTTTCTGTAACACGTAATATATTCTCAAGCACCACATCATGTACATAGCTTCATTCCCATCATCGAACATATACAGGTCTGTTCATCAAGTATCCTTATTTAAAACTAAATGATGTAAAAAATAATATAAGAACTTCAACAAAAACTATGTGAGTGGTTATTTACATGTACGTCGTTATAACTTTTGTACGCGTATTAATAAAAAAAATCATTGCCATACCATTAAAGATATTAAAAAACAGGTCTTAAAACGAATCAACAAGATGACAAGACATTTTTAACAAGCAGTCGAACGAATGTCGTTCATAATTGAAAATGTCTTTGACACGCGAAACTCGTTTAGACGGGTACTTGTTGCATGGGTTTCAGGTTTTCCGACACAGCAAAGTCACAGCCGGTTGAAGTCATAATGTCGGCAACTTCGACGTCACTGGCGATTTCTATCAACGTAAGTCCGCCCTCAGGGTCAACCGAAAACACGCCCTGGACGAGATAACATCAGAAGTTAGTCCTAAGCTCCTCTTTAAATTCTAGTTTAGGTCGTTCCAGAGTTGTAGGATAAAATGAGATAACGACTTCGAATTTTCAGAGAAGGTCCGGAATAAGTGAATTTATCAAATGGCGAAGTCAGGAAAAAATCGATTAGTCCAGTATTGCGAAGTCGGAGCGCACAATTAGAAAAAAAAATATTGGCTCTTAGAAGAGTTTAAAAAGATGACGGATAACCTGGAGCATTATGATTTTTAGCGTCTTATTTAGAATGGATGCAGGGTAATTGCACTATTTCACGTGTAGGCCTGCACTCGAGTATTAGGGACAATGTCATCAAGTTGTCATCGACAATCCTAACGTTAATAAACTATTGATTGAACGTCAGTTCCTTAGGTTCATAAAAACTAGATTCATTAAATCTAGTTTCTAACAAACTAGATTAAAGTCAATAGACCGATATCAGAAATAATCCCTGTGTCAGAAAACAAAACTAATCAAATTCAAAATTTTAATTGAACAACGTCACCGACGAAAATCAAAGAACTACTTTCAGAAGTACGAGAAGTACTCGTAGTTTGTCGGTGGCAATATCAAAGTCCAGAACCGATAAAATAACTACGTAAGACCTCCATCTAGCCAAACTTTTGGTTGGAAGACAAGCAAATACGAATCGGTAAAAAAAAAAAAAAAAAACACACACACACACGCACTTGTAACTGTTTTGGTTTACCCTAAATTGATCCTTAAGCGCACTCCAGTCTTGATTTCAATTCAGGAGGTCTCAAAGTAGGGAGAGTGAAAGTGTAGAAAAGTTATTGTACTTACTTTTTCAGTGACAATCATGTCAACACACCGCCGGCCAGTCAAGGGTAAGGTGCACTCTTGGAGTATCTTGGGATTGCCTCCTTTTGAACAATGTTCCATAGCGACGACCACTTTGGTGCCAGGGGCTGACACCAAGTCCATCGCCCCTCCCATACCCTTCACCATCTTGCCCTGGAACACAAAAATCACGCTTTACCGAGTGCGGTACCCTTATTTCATGGCGTCATGTCGCCTTGAAAAGACTCTTTCAACATGAAAGTCATTTTTCATTAACTGAAAAGAAAAAGATCTTACCGGAATCATCCAATTGGCAAGATCACCATATTGTGAAACCTCCATAGCTCCTAAGACAGTCATATCAATGTGACCACTGGAACAGAGGATAGGGGATTAAAAATCTGCGCAATATTTGGCAGCAATTTTATGAGGGGTTTGAACATACCCACGAATCATGGCGAAACTGTCGTCACTGCTGAAATATGAGGCTCCTGGAAGAACAGTGACAGTTTCCTTCCCAGCATTGATTAAGTCTGGATCTACTTCTTCCTTGCTTGGGAAAGGTCCTAATCCTAAAATTCCGTTTTCACTTTGCAGAGTTACATTTATTCCCTGCGGGATGTAGTTTGAGGCCAGCATCGGCATACCGATTCCTAGGTTTACTTAGAATCGTTAAGGAACATTCAGCGGCAGTGATCTCCATGAGAGGCGCAGCGAGAGCTGTCGCTGCCCGTACCCCCAGTCCCGCAACTCGTGAGCGCGACCTTATCGAGAGGGGAATAATTAACTTTAATTTCTAGCGATTGTGCTTTTGAAATGTGAGCCCATACATATGTTGTAATACTCTTTGAAAGGGCTTTTCATCGGATGCGTTGAATAAAGGATACCATACATTCCGTCTCTGAATTCGCAAGCCACCCTCCGAATGATTCGTTCTCTTACAAAAGCTGCAGGAGTTTTGGGGACACCAGACTTGGAAGGAGCTTTCCGAATCGTTGTTTTCTGCGATAAATACATCAGATTTAAACGTTTGAATTAAAAGCTGTCGGTATCCGGGTCTGAGAGGAAGATGCAGCTTACCTCGATTTTCTTTTCATAATTCTCGCCCTTGATAATGCGCTTGACGAAAACACCGGGAAGGTGAACTTCATCTGGATCGAACGTTCCTGTGGGAACGATTTCTTCTGCTTCCACGATTGCTATTTTAGCCGCTCGGCAAACTGTTGGGTTGAAGTTTCGGGACGATTTCCTGAAACGTATGTTGATTAAATGAATAAACACCTCAAGCTTTGAAGTCTGCATCCGAAAATCACTACGGTATCTCAAGTTATTTCCCCGGTGATTAAGTTCAGTTCCAGAACAATATAACTACTCCTAAACTAAATTTTATAGGCAGTCAAATCCTAATTTCGTTATTTTATGCAGTCTAGAATTTTTACAGTGCCCTACACTTTTTAAATTTTTTCTTCTTTTTTCATTTTTTTAAAATTTTATTTCAATTTTTTTTTATTCTTTTAAAAATTTTATTTCATTTTTTTTTATTCTTTAATTTTTTTTTTTCATTTTTTTTTAAATTTTATTTCGTTTCTTTTTAAATTATTTTTT
>Ga0058701_10004651_pt1 | contig 11188 bp, 4 predicted proteins | sample AgamicOrMae_FD_97039 | JGI IMG/M metagenome (GOLD analysis project Ga0058701, IMG submission 97039) | Agave microbial communities from Guanajuato, Mexico - Or.Ma.e | ecosystem: Host-associated > Plants > Phyllosphere > Phylloplane/Leaf | place: Guanajuato, Mexico | collected 2012-06-04 | reverse complement strand
ATTCGGTGAGGTTCACTGCCCTGCAAAAAGGTTAAACTAATTGTGGTTGAAAGTCGAATTTGGAGTGAAAAAAGTTGCATGTTGAATTCACCCTATTTTTGGGGATTAAATTAACTCCGAGGACTTAGAGTGTGATTACTTCCTCTTCAGGATGTATATCCGCACAAGGAAAAACTATGATGCAATTCAACGATGTCTATCACTCTAATAGGCTATAGCCACCGAAACTTGCGAAAGGAAAAGGAAAAGTATACACCCAACAGCCTCAGAACCTAATTTTCCTGCATGAGTGGTCAGATATGCGACCCACGTGGAGCGCATCCACCACTATATTGGCTACTTGAGCTAAGATCCTTATCATTGCGTACGTCGATGAACTCTCAGGATTCATCGATGCTGCTCGTCTCAAAAATCAGAAATAGCAGCCAACTTTGTTCCCACAAACTAGACGCTTTGCAGAAACTATTCAGGTAAGGCAAAAACAAGTTCTACTTGTCCGGGACACAATGCACGAATCGTAGTTACGTAAGAGAATAACCAAAGGCCCCTTGAAGCTAAAATCATAACTGATACTTTGATAAACCAGTAGGTATCAGTCGGATGTAAGGAGTTAGCAGAAAAGTTTGTCGAGAAAAGCGGTGCACCGGGGCTTTAAGCCTATCAGGACTCACTTGAGTGGTGCTTACGTGTTTGGCTTTATGGCTCTGTTTATCAGGCTGGTGCAACGTCCCCAGCATTTAACGCCCTTCTTTATTACTTAAACTGGTCCTGATCCTGCAGGATACTTTCGGAACGGCCGCTACCAGTTTACTTCAAGGGACGTAAAAAAGCACGTCATTGCCCTTATTAACTTAGCCGTAGGTCAGGCTGATTGAGTAGGTCTTGTTTTAAGAAGCAGTAAAAGGAAACACAATCAAGGCACTTAATCTTGGGTATGCATTGCCTCTGAACGAGCTGAAGTATATTTGCGTTCTTCGCACACTACTTCATACAGTACAGCTAGCGAAATTCACGATCATGTTTCAACGAAATCGTATTTAACCCACTACCACCCAGCAATGCCGTCCGGAAACAGTAAAATTTATTTAAAAAGATCTTTTTAGTTTAGTATTATCACAATTTAAAAAATATCGCCCCTCTGGAAACCTGAAATTTAACAATTTAGGCATTTTCCAAAGCTTAAAGTTGCGTATTAAAAGGGAAAAACACTTCGAATTTCTCCAAAGCTAAATTTCACTCCAAATACTTTGGGCTGTAATGGGTTAAGTATAATCATCTTCATGGGCTGCTGATCCATTGCAAATGTTCAGTTGAAGCATGAACACCTTCTTTTTGGTATACTGAAGATGTAAGCCCGAATTCAAGTAATTCACCCTATTAATTACTTAAAATTTGAGCTACTAAAGTAAAAAAAATCAGTAAAAAGATCCCTTTTTTGGGGGATAACCTTAAACCTAAAGGCGCTAAACTGGCTAGTAAATAATGGTGGATACTAGCAAAAGATGCTCCGGAAGGTGTGAGGGAGAAAGACGAGACAAGACGCGCTAAATTCACTGAAATTTCATTTATCCCTCGTCATAGCCCCACTATTGTGGCTGGAAGGCCCTTGGTAGACCCTCATTGTTCGCCACGCAACAATGGTGCCTGTTCAACAATACCTTTTAAATGGTAAGCCTGCCAGAGGGAACACAAGACAAACCTACACCTTGCCCAGGCCTGCCACCTTTCCTCATTAACTGGGCGATGGGGACAACCCCTACGAACTATCCAACAAAACTAATTTCTACCCATGAAGTGTCTAAAACAGATTCTGCATGAAAATTTCGGCGACAGCTATTTAGAAATCCCATTTAAAAGCTGATTTCATTCCTCATTGAGGTAGTGTTGTTCTCTGCTCAAAACACACAATTATCATTACTGTAATGCCCACGGTATTCCGAGTGAATCTCACCTATGAGGTACTCACAAGAATTTTTCTTTCTGTGCAAAAGAGTTGAAAAAAGACTTCCGAACGACTTGGGAAGTCATAGGATTGTAACGACTCTGCAAAAGATCTCTCTCGGATACATTTGTCCGTTTCCGAAGGACATCGTCAGTGTTAATGGGAGGATTGTTTTAACTGTCGGGAACATCGAATCGGGATGAACCAGACAAGCAAAGAGGTATAACCTGTGTCTTTCACTTGATTACTCGAAGTAATTACTTGAAGGAGCAGTGCAAAAGAGCTGTTTAAGGAAAAATACGCTTAAACTGTTTCAACTATAGTAGCTCTACTATTAACAATAGCACTGGAAAGACAAGTTTGAATGTGAAGTAGCAAATGCATGTATGTTCCTCTGTGCTCGTAGAGATTCCATCAAACGTTCACGACACCCAGAATGTTAAGAAAGAAGCCGATGACGAGTTTATCTGTCGGAAGTACTCTTGCCATCAAGATGCTTTGATATAAGACGGTCTCATCATTTTGGGACCGTTCAAGAAAGTCTCATGGTCATTTCGAGTTGTCGCAAAAAAAAGGCGGAATCAAAAATTTGCGTTTCAAGGGGTGAAAACTGTCAGTTTACAAATAAAAATAGTTTTTCATCAAACCGTAGATTGGTCGAAATATAGATTTTGTTTGTAGTCAAGCAAGAGTGAAAACCAATGCGGTGACCTGTGATGACGTGACCTTCTTAAACGGTCCCAAAACGATAAGGCTTTCGTACATCCGGACATCGACTAGAAAAGTTCCATTCCCACTATTTTGGACTCTGCAAAAACTGTCTGCCTGTTTTAAGTCCGAAACGAAATCGCTTCCACCCACTCTCTCCATTTCGAACTCACATCGTGAATTCCAAAAGTATCCTAGATGTGTTTGATCATCCAATTTAAATTTTATGCTTAAACATTCTAACTCTGATTGTTGTGTTACCTATGAATTCGCGATCTGTAAATCATTGAACAGAGCGGCTAATACACCTCTCACAGAAATTTTTAAAGTTAAAAATGAAGTTATTTCTAAAGCCGTTAATCCTCTTTTTGATACATCTTTTTTCACGAGCGGAATGGTATAGGAGTCACCTATTTGGTTCTGCTTACGCACGTCTAGCGAATGGTTTTGACAAGCTCATTTACACAGCAAAAGAAAGTCTAAATGACTTCGAAAAAAGCTTAATCAGTAAAATTTTAACATATCATCTTTGAGTTTTGGTACTAAAGATGTTAAAAATAATAAATATAACACAGCTTACCAAACAGCCAGGCAGCACGAAAACACTCACCTGCAACAGAAAAAAAGCAATGATCAAAATAATGACTTTTGCGTATCCAATTTAATTGATATCAAGAGGGTTCAAATAATTATCCCTTCAGCTCGGCAAACAGGTGGACAGTGGTAAGGTGTCCAATTTAGAGTTGGCCACTGACGACCGTTTCATCCCCTTTATGCGAGATTTTATTGTCCCAGAGAGCGAAACTCGTTCGCAATCGAGCATTGGGATTGCGTTACGCCAGGCCGGGAGGCAGGCAACCCGCACGGCGTCAGGGTCGTTTAGTCGGCACAGGCGCCACTTCCGAGGAAGCTGCCCCTCACAAAAGACGCCCAAAGACAATGGACCCCGAATATTGGTCCACGGAGTGTTGGTCTTGGTATTTTTTTTCCGAACTCATTATGCACGCTCTCAGAAAATGAGGCGGCTTTTTCTGACAATGAGACTCTCTTTTCTAATTGACTGCAGATTCTATTCGGTTAAAAGCTTTTTTCGTCTGTTTATTAGACCTATTTCTTCGTAATTTATCCAGGCTTGTCTTAAAATTGACTGAAAAAACCTGCGAAAGACGGCCGTGTATGGAATGATCACACCATTTTTGAACTGAGGATTTTCACGCAAAAAAATGACTTTTCAAAGTAACAAATATCTGTGACACTGACAATCGTGCTTTCTTTATGTACAAACTACAACCGTACTTGTTGAAATAACAATCATATTTTGTCACCTTTAATCTTCTATTGTCACCATTACAATTTTTCGTAACTGTAACCGAATAAAAATTGTCGTCTAAAAATTGAAATTTTGATATATTTTTTTTTGTGTTCCTCGAAACGTGCAATTGGCGTGTTACAATCCTTTTATGAACTCGTGAATTGATAATAACGACACGGGTTAGATCATCACCGTAATAAAAAACGAGTGAGTGTAGTAAAATACCAGTTTTGGTTTAGGAAGTGGAGGTATAACAACTATTTGAGGTAGTTTGCAAGGTACAGTGATAGTCAAATAGAAGGAAAAGGTTCAGCAGTACCAAACATCATTATCAAAATCTAAGATTGATAAGTATGGCAGTATCTCAAGACAGGAAGGGTCATTAGAATCCAAACTTGCGAGCGAAACTGAATTTGAACTGCATATAGCGACCAGCTAGGAGCCCGTGGAACTTTTAATACATCTTCAATTTGAGCAAAACGGCAGAATGTTTTCACCCAGAAGCCATGAACAAGATCACGTGCTCCATGAGAAGCCAATCGGTGCAACGGCGACTAACCCGAGCTTAACACCGCCCGGCTTTCCAACCACCTCATTAAGTACGTTGAAATGTTACATGTTGTCAGTTAAAACCACAACAACGCCTGCAAGTTTCGAGCCGAGTTGCGAAAGGGTGCAACGTTGCCAAAATCTGTAGAGCGCTATGAACTACGAGCTGTTAGTTACACGAATTTATTAAACAGCTTTGTACGGAATAAATCGTTGGAGATGACAATGACACGCGGTTTAATTACAAATTTTAGAGGCGGAGAGTACCGACGAACGAAAGTCAATTTCCCGCTCACGCGTTTTGCAAAATAATCAACAAAACCTCCGCTTTTGCACACGTGAAAATAGTGCAAAAGACGTTTCGTTATAAAGAGGGTGCACCAAAAAATAAGTTTTCCATAATTTAGGTTCAAAGGCTTTATATACTTGTTACCGATTTTGAGTTCAACATCACGTGATTTTGTATGGAAAAGATACAACTTTTAGAATTCACAGAGAGCAGAAATGGGGCTTTTTTATCGAGTATTTTGTGAGGACTACGGCTTGTGTTCTGGACGTCCCAGCGAGGCTTGAAATGACGCATTTCTCTTTTTCCTCGTCAAATGCAATGTCCTCTAAAAAACTCACTGGGTTTGGGCTCCGACCGTTTTTGCAGATGTAGAAAAGGGAGGGCAGGTTGCCCTGCCTGGTGATGATGAGGACCTCTGGTTGTGTACCCCAATAACCTACTTCACGTCAAGGCTGTAATTTAATCTTTATGTAGTTTCCTTTTAAGGTATCAATGTTCTTCAAGGCGTACCTCAGCAACACCAAGTTGCTACAGTAAGTACAAGACAAACTAATTGCCATGGCTGCGTCCTTGAAATATTTAAGACAGATTGTTGGCCTCAAGACAGTTTGATTCTTTTAATGACCAAAATACCGTTACATTATGATTTACCTTAATATGAATATTTGTTCCTATTGAGTTATATCTTATAAGATGGGAGCAAAGGCATATATACCTTTGGCCTTCTTCAGTACCTCAGAGCATTCAAAGGCTATAAAAGAGAGTGCACCTAAAATAAATTAAAACGAAATCTTCGTATATTTATTTTAATAATTAAAAATAAATCGCTGAATTTTCCTAAAGTTAAGAAAAACCATTTTAAAAATAAAGGGCTAATTTTTGGGTGTATCCCTCCGAGAAATGAATATGCATTAAGTATGCGCCGTAAATGACACTCCTGTATGAGAAGGCCATTTGGCAAATCATAAAACGCCCCCTAACTTGCTGGCCGGACTTAGCACAGTGCCAAAAGTGGATGTGACAATCGTGAAGTTAATTGAGCAATATCAATCTATAGACCCCCGCTCCACCAACAATCTGCCTCCGCTATCCAATAGCTATCAAAGCAACCCCCCTGCCTCTATCGAGCTTTAAGAGCACACTGAAATGAAACCCTGTCATTCTGCTTAATATCCTTTTTTTACTAACAATTTCTGGCCTCTGGAGAAAGAACCCAAAGTGGTATGCATATGTGCTTATTTCCAAGTCCACTTTAATTAAATGCCACCGTCAACTCCTTTCTCATTTGGGATTCGGGCAAAAAACAGGAGAAGTATTTATCCAGGCAAATATGTATACTGAGCCAAAAAACGTCTTTTTATTATCTCGGGACTCCGACTTTCAGACAAACCGCCTTTCAATTCATCAAAAAACGAATCTTTTTAGCCAAAATGAGTTCCTTTGTTTCAAAGGATGCCTCTCTTCTCATCCGATTATTAACTCCCATTTTGAATTAACGTCTTCAAGCTTTGAGGTCTACGATTCAAACTCGAATCGGAAGTCACGATCTAAATAGAAATTTGAATAAGGTTTGTGGGAATACTCATGCAGTCGAGTCATACAAGCTTTTGTTGTCCGTTATTAATTATTTTTTCCAAAATCACAACAGTATAATAACCTGCTGAAAACATGTCCCTGATGATTTTTTAAGGGCATTAGAATGGAAATCCCAGGATGAACTGTCACGATCAAAAGATCAATATCACCTTTCTACGCGAGTGGAAGAGTCGTGTTGGTAGAACTGGTTGTGTTCCAATTGGAGCGGGCTGATTGGTCACTCAAGGATAAAGGTGCTGCTAAGTAAGCGAAGAGGAAGAAGAATCTACAACCTAGCGGAAGATCATAAACATTGTCCAAGTTTTTGATCACGTTATTCCCATCTCATAAAACTATTCGAAGTAATAATCCATGATTAGAAATAGATCAAACAAACGCGTATCGTGAACGTGCTCTCCGAATGTCAAACAATCAAAAACACTTCACTTCGCTTCAGCAGTTATCTTGTTGGCAGCCCTCTCCAACACGCTCAGCTGACCTTGCAATGTCCAATCAGAACCATCTTCTCCCTACAACAAGCCTAGTTCTGCCAACCCTGCGCCTTACGCAACTCGAAACAACTACTTATTAACCCTCAACAGCGAGTTCTCATTCCAGAAAACAATCCCAAGTATAGGTAGTCTTTGATTTCTAATCAGGAACTTCCGTCAATACTTCCATCAATACGTTTATTCATGTTGTCGAAAACGTAAATATACGTAAATGGATCTAGGTTGGAAGTTACAGAGGTATGAAGCGGAACCTGCGCTCAAATTTAATACGTACCCAGATTTTTCGTCTAGCTTCTGGAACGTGCAACAAGCCGGCAAGCCATTTTCCACTCGAGCGCTTTCTTCTCTTCTCATTCCCTCCTTCGTGCCATAAAAGACCCTCTCAGTCGTTCAATCTGCGTATGGACATATTCAGCAGCTGCTAACACTATTTTTCATATTGATGGTATAACCTCTGAGCTGTGCTTCTACAATAAGCCTTAGAACCTCGGATGCATATTTCTTTTTTATTGTTATTAATGGCTACACTGTTTATTTGCCAGGGAAACACCCAGTGAGTCAGGGAAACTCCAAAAACACGATATTTCGATGTTGAGATTCTTCTCATGCAACTGTCTCTGATCCCGTTTTCTTCTACAATTTTCCAAAAGGACTGAAATACAACAAAATCGTTGCAGGAAGTTGTCTAAACTTGAAAAAACACGACACACATCCAGATAATAATTGATAAAAATTGCACGTCTTGAGCTCTAGATTTGAACAAAATGAGATCAACATTTTGTCCAGGATTGCTAAAAGGTAAAAGAGGTTGCCTCTGCAAGTTTTATTCGAATTTAACGTTTGAATTACTCATGGACATTGAACAAACAACATGCGTTCACATGAAGAAGATAGCATTCTACACCTCTTGTGATCTAGTCCAATCTCAGTTCAATAATTACATCATGAGCATTGACGAAACACAACTAGGTCGAATGAGGCTATGTGTTTTACTTTGTTGTCTCTCCACTAGGCTTGGCGAAGGAAAGTGGAACAAAAGCGGTATAAAATGTACTTTTAAGACTTGAAGGGTACAAACTCCGTTGGCTAGTCACAACAACTACGGTAACCTTGTGATCAGTGAAGCCGACAACTTCAGAGTTGATGTCTTTGCCACGATCAGAAGACCTCAAACGAGTTAGGAGAAGATCCCAAGTTTCAGTGATGGGTGGTCCCTGGTGGGAAGGCCGGCCTGCTCCCACAGGCCATCTCTGAGAGAAATTACACGAAAAAAACTGTGTTGGAAAGCTTTGCCTTAATGGATAAACAGCTGAGCGCAAATCCTCGAAGAAGTGTTTTCACAAAATCACGGACGCAGCTCCACCACGGCTTATCCTATCCCCTCCTCGAACCAGCGTACTTACGGATCACTATCAGTTTACGTCCTTTCCATTCGATGGAAAGAAAACACTATTTGGCCGCTTGTTTGCGAATCTTCGTCGGCCACTTGTCCCTTTCTCGGAAAGAGTTTGCCCAAACAAGGCTTCATCTCTTGTTAGACGTGGAAGTACACGCGATTCGAGATCGCAACTTCTTATAATCCCACGAAATATTCTCAAAGAAACGGTGTGGAGCGTAGCGTGGAAGTTAAATTATCCCGGCTTTCTGGTGACTCTTAGACTTTCGTTTGAGGAGCGTGATTATTTTACGTTTGTTGTCTTTGGGAGAAAGCTTGTACGAATGATGTCATCTCTCCAACTCGTTTAGAGCATTCATGACTTCCTGCGTCCCTTGGGACCATTTCTGGGTCTCAGATTTCGTTGAGATCGCCTTTGCTTTGCGGTCCTTCGTTATTTTCTCCACGACGCAAAGGACAAAGGAAATATATTCACAAAGTGGGCTCTTCGTATTTCCGTATTTCGCTTTCTTTTGGACTATTAATTCTAAACACTGTGGCAAGCAGATGTTTCTACTACCGTCAAAGGAGAGCGACCTCTGCACTAGTATATGCAAACACACGCTATAAGGAAGTACAGCTTTGATATTTTTTTTGAGTAGGCCTCTACATAAAACTATTGATTGATAAATAATCTGAAATCGGATATATTTGAGAACAATAGAACTATTTCTCCTGAATGTGACGGCTTGAAACAGAGTATTCAAGGGTATACTAAGGCTCTAATTGCATGATTTTAAGGCAGCGTCCATGATGTTATACGAAATTGCCTGGATAAAGTTGTTTTTGTGACTTGTGATAGCCACACAAAAATAACAAACACCATAAGAAAGAAACCTGATTCGTTCAGTACCCATCATGAGGGCCACGAACCTTTGATACTCTGTATCTCTGACCAACACTATCTTCCAGAGCTTCCTCTCCATAGCAGCCACGATCCTAATTTATTTTGTCAACTACCAAAAATCATCTGGTTTTAGGTTTAAAGCGAAGTTTTGATGAGAATGAACTATTACTTTTGATATCCGCCCATAAGATATTCCTAAATATTTGCTTCATAAAAGGCGTACCATTTGGTCCATTCAGGTTCACGTTTTCTTCCTCTTGTGTTATACTGTAAGTTAGCTTTAAAGAATATTTTTAGGATAAACTATTATCAATCACATAGGTTAGCCACTATACGCGTTACTCTCCTGCTTGTCTATCACCGAGCAAAACTCTTCCCACTACGCGTAAGGGGACGCCCGCGAATATAAAGAAGAAAGTGGCAAGAAGTTTGGCGACGACAGGTTCGATGAAGTTTGGTTACGTGATGCCTCAACCCTCTAAGCGACAAAAAGTAGAGAACACAAGACAGCACAAGCAACCTCGAAAATCCGGAATGCAGGTACTTCAATGATGCTACAACTCACCAAGCGATAATCAGCCGAAGTTCTCGCAGGTATCGAGTGGGTATCAACGTAAGGGTCGAAGCGTACAACTTTCCCTGAATGCTGACGTCGTATGAGCGGGCATATAGAGCACATATCGCCATGGGTACCTTCGTGGGTACCCTCGTGGATACCCTCGGACAGGTAGGGCGATGGTAGCGCCCACACTCGGCTCTTGTTGACGAGGAGCAGCACCCGGGTACCCATGAGCCCTGGAGGAGTCCCAATCGGCCCCAGGTTGTCGGCGAGTCTCCACGAAAACAGTTTGCCAGTTTTTGAAGACGTGTTGCACAAGAAAAAGTCCACACTGCGGGTTATTTGGGGTGCGGGTTTTTCACTAGAGTCCCGTGTATCGTGGTCTCCAACACCTTCACTGCATTCTGCTTCGCCACGACGGTGAGATCTTCCATTTTAAGGTTAGGCGGGTGCAGTGGATTTGGTACACCAGTGGTCACTGTTAAGCATATGATAACCTAATTATCAGCTTCTTTTTAGGAATACTTGATTATCATGTGCGGATACTCCTGAATGTAAAAACTATTGATCGAGAGACGGGGGACAACCAAGTGCCGATACTCTTCAGGAACTACCGTGGACTGACATACGAAAAAATATTCATTATACTATTTGGCTTAGATCAGGAAGCCAATTTCGCTCAAGGTGACCGCAAAACCATTTTTTTTACAGTAACCAGGGATGTTGTTAGGACTGGACCGATATCACTGCGGGCTAAGATTTTTATCTGAACTTTTACCTCCCTGTGATGGATCAGAATAAATAACACACGCTCGATATCGACCGCAGATAATTTTATATACTAGTCCTAAGTTCAATTCCAAACTGTTACTTTCCTTCAGGCGTCCCTGACAAGAGCTGGGCACCCACATGTCATCCTCGCCCATCGCCCTTAGTTCCCCGGCCGGGAACGACTAATATATCTATTTCTTGCTAAGCACCTAATACTCCTTCGCCGACATTCATTTTTCAGTCCTTAGATGTCGAATGAAAGGCACGATTTATCACGAAACCGCTCCTCACTGACATGAGACTTCGGGCGAAGAATAAGCCCGCCATGAGTTCATTGTTGCGCAGGCGCCACCTATCGGTGGAACAGCCAACTGCGCCCGGCGCCAATACCCAAGTAAAGTTCGTATACACTTTGAAGTAACTGCAACCAACCACAGGGGAAACCCCGCTAAGGGTGGAAACACGTTTTATGTTTGAGCGGTAGCGTGCCGTTTAACGAGATTTATTCTGAATCGTACGGCAATAGAGCTGAAGCATACGTAAATCTATGTTTAAACAGAGTACTTAAACTGCAAGTAAGCGATTCTTTATGCTTGCCTTATGTCGGTGATCTCGCTATACTATACCACGCGAACAGAAGCACATTCTCCCAATTTTGCGTCATGTTTTTTTTTTTTTTTTTTTTTTTT
>Ga0058701_10004650_pt1 | contig 11190 bp, 3 predicted proteins | sample AgamicOrMae_FD_97039 | JGI IMG/M metagenome (GOLD analysis project Ga0058701, IMG submission 97039) | Agave microbial communities from Guanajuato, Mexico - Or.Ma.e | ecosystem: Host-associated > Plants > Phyllosphere > Phylloplane/Leaf | place: Guanajuato, Mexico | collected 2012-06-04 | reverse complement strand
TTTTTTAATTTTTTTACAGGCAATTTACATTACGCTTTAGAGCCCTAATAACCAATCGGAAGGAATACTTTCACGATTACTTCTTTCTACGATTTCTCGTTTGTTGGGACCTAGGAAAGCCAGCTATTTTCCCTAGTTGAAACAAAATAATGACCAGAATCTGGTTCCCCAAAAAATATTATATTTTTTTAAAAATGAACATATGCTTAGGTTCACTATTTGGTGACGATTACAAATTTTGTAGTGACTTGGTCTGAAATGTCACTTGAGTCACTTTTTGGAGACTAAATTTGGGAGGCAGGCCTGCTGCCCTGTGCCTCTTTCCGCTCCGCTTTACGACGAAAGGTGGAACACAAGGTGGAAAATTCCGCCTTTGAAATGTCGTACCGACGGCTCAAAGTTTTAATCCAAAGGATGCGGAGTTTTTCTCCTTGAAAAAAAAATCTCTATCGGCAGCAGCTGCGGACTTGGATATCGACTTGAATAAATGAGACACGTCTGTGAGTCATGCGATACTTCGTCATCCACTTTCTACTTCGGAAAAGAAGATTTTAAGTTTACACGAACTGTGTCGTAATCAGTCAGACTTTCTTCCTCAAATTTGGCCTAGTTAGGTTTAGGTAATTGTACCTATCTTAAAACGATTCTTGGCCCATTTAACGGAGCAAGTGTTGCACGAAACGTTCGCCAAATATATCCAGTATACCTAATACAGCCTTTTTTCTCGTTGCTGTGACTTTATAAACCCTCCCCTTATAAGTTACTGGTGCTAAACAAGTTTTAAAAAATTTAAAGCCTACAAGAAAAAGATGTTAATGTTTGGAATTGAGCGTTTTGAAGGGTTAATAAGAATATTGAAAAAAAGTCAAGAACTTTCCTTCAATTTTTGGCGAGTTTTAAAGTTAAATTCCATTTTGCAATATAATTTCTTACGCTGAAAATTTAGGAGTTGTAAATATTTTTAGAGCAGAAAATCGGCCTTCTTTGAAGTTTTGGGTCGGTCAAGGTTGATTGAATTGCTTTTGATTTGCATTTTAAAAAATGTTTAATCTCAAAAAACCTTTATATTAAAATGATCTGGTAGTTAATTTTGGGTCACGCTATTTACACTGTGGCGTTAGAAGTGATTCTCATATTCTGTTCAGTGAACTCTTGTTGATCTGAGCAACTCATCTTTGAATAGTCTCATTCCCAAAGCGTTTAAAGTTATGGTCAGGTATTGAAAAAAATAAAAAAATAGTCAAATATTTCTGATACAGGATCTCAGGAGCCTTCGGACTTCGTTACTTTCGTCACGTTTCTAATTGGCTTCTCCCAGAAAGTGTGCAATCTTATAACTGTAGATTTATGCAAAATATTAAAAATGTTTGGTTGCTATGACAACATGATTGTGCTCGGCCACATCGGATGAAGATAAGATGTGCCCGGAAACAGCCCCGTCAGGCGTTCGTCCGCTAAATACATTGAGCTCATAGGCCTACGAGGGAAACGGGCAGGAAACCATCGGGGGATTGGTTTCGAATGCATATTTATGATTTTCGAAACTCGTTAAAGCTTTGAGAAGATGTCCTAAATACTTGGAAGGACGCAAGTTATCTCGTTTGGTGCGGAAGAGACAATGATGGTCTCTTCGTCATCGAACGTCACGTAATATCAGGACGTTATTTTGACGTCAAAATCACTCCTGTATTTTTTTTCTAAAAGCCATCTCCATGGAAAGACTTAACGTCCACGTAGCGGTGCGCTCCCTCTTAATCTTAAGTAATTTTGAGCATTAATAACTTTTGTTCAAGCGTCGTATTTCTACAATAACCTGGTTTAACTTAGCGTTACTGCGTTACTTAAGGCTCAGCGTCAAATGACCTACCTTAAGTTAGCCTTGCGTGATACTTTGTCGAAGCCCGCCTCACCTCAGCAGCCTTCATGAATCGTGGTGGCAACGTGAGTTTTGCCTTTTTGAAGTGAACGTCAAGCTAGGTTTACAATCTCAGTGTTTAATAACCATTAGCTCACGAAAAGCGCTTCAGTTATACCCTGTTTAGTGTGGGTATTCTTAGTAAGACCATAGCTAGTTATGCAGTTCCTGTATCTAAATGAGTTTTGTCTATATACGTGACTTTACAAAGAAGATTACCCCCCCCTCCACCTTCGGATTTCAGTCTGCAGCTGGTCACAACTAAACCACACACAACAAAGTATATCGGAGCTCTACAAATATTTAAATTAAAGGAATGGCATATCAAATCATTATGGATTTATTGTCGATTTCAACAGATTTCAAACAAATCGTTTTTGACAATTCTGAACTTGAAATAGTTTAGTTCAATCTTCTAAGAGCAGGTCTAGGATTTTTTAGGGGAAGCGACACTAAAGACGCTCTCACTACCTTCTATTAAAAACCGTTTTACACGAATTATGAATATAGCTTTAAGATTTCAGTTTAATGTCATCTTCCTGGATCAGGCTGTTCTTCAGCCCGAAAATCTTCCATAATTATCTCTCTGCTAAAAAAATACCACATTATCAACTTTTTATAAAACTAAAATTTTGTGGTTTTCAGTAAAAGAAAAATGTTGATCAGGTTTTGCTAGTATTTTATTTTTAGCGTCTTATGAAACCTTCCGAAATGTTTCTTTTAAAATAATAATCAAAACATTTTGGCAAAAAGTTTTTAGATATGAGTTTTACTACCAGATCCTACGTTAAAGTTCCCCTATCGGCTGAACGGGAAGAAGTATGCCCGTAAAAAACATGGTGCACTACAAATTCACTACAAAGTTACGGTTTTAAGTGCAAAATTCAACCCAAATGAAGTGAGGAAAATTGTGGAGAAATTGAATTATATTTAACAGGAAACGATTCGACTTAGCGGATATTTCGTTTAAATGACGGTAATACGCGTGATTTTCAACAGTGCTCTTTAGTTACGCCCATTTATTGGCGCTAAGTTCTTTGCACGAGAACTACTTTTTTGACACTTAAATGTCAAGCTACTCGCACAAACTGAACCAGTAACATTGATCGAGATATCACACCGCTACTTCATTTTATATTTTAATTACGCAAAACGAAAAAAAAGTAATATTTTTTCAGTTTTTATGAACGAAATATTCCTTCAAGAAAATCGTTTCTTGCATCTGAGGAATACCGTAAGTCAAGAGCGTGGACAACATGGACGCTGTACCTGAATTGTTGGCCGAAAGTCGGGACATAACCCTTCTGTTTTACGAATTGCGCATAGCCAGTTATCAAAGCACCGTTGGTCTACAGAAGCTTGAATGTGCCTCATGAAAGATTTTTAACGAGAATCCTGGTACCTTATTTCCTCATCCTGAAGGAATCAAAAGTTCTGCCAAGCGGACACTTTCCCTGGCACGAAGGCGTTACAAGGGGCAGCTGTCATAAGCGGTAAAAACCACAAGCGCCAACGCCGCAAGCGCCAATCCGTAACCGCCAAACGAGAAAAGTCGCAAACGCCAAAGGTCTTAACCGCAATACGAACCTAACTTAACCTTCCTAACCTAACTTGACCTAACCTAACCTATACGAACATTGGCGTTTGCGACTTTTCTCGTTTGGCGGTTACGGACTGGCGCTTGCGGCGTTGGCGCTTGTGGTTTTTGGCGCTATCGAATGCCTCCCGTTAGAAGTAGCGTTTCTAAAACAAGGTCTAAAGACTGGGGACCACCCTTAAGTGACGTAGAGTCCGACAGAGGAACAGCATGAAAAAGCTTTCGATAAGAGGTTGGAATTGCGTTCGAAAACGCCGATTAGGAATTATGTTTTTAACACAGATAAGTGCCCGATCAACCTCTTCCGTGCGGGACTTCTGAGGGAGCAAGTGGCATAGATTGTGTGTCGGAGGGTCAGTAAGTCTAAACATGCTACATAGTTTACGCGTGGCCCCTGAAATGTCAAGAGCTTTGGCACGCGTATAATGTAATGCGTCAGTTTGTGATTTAAAAGGGGAAGGGTAAGTTACTGTACATGTACAGTAAGAGCATCGGCTTTGGACTAGGATCGTTGAATGTGCTTCTACCGTATTCCTGATTACGTAATATAGAGAGCGACAAAGTAGACGTAATATTATCAGAGAGAAACGTCCAGAACAGGCACTCATATCTGACGGGACATAAGCTGAAAGAAATTAATCTTGTTTTACGAAGATGAAAATCAAGCTGATCTTGAAATTGAATATATTCAGACGATTGAAAATTCTTCGTTTTTAGCCTCATTCGTTAAGATATTGTTTTCCAATGGCGATCAAATATGATCGCTAATTCGCGGTCTGCTCTCGCGCAGAAGAGCATTGTTAAGGTACGCCTTCCCCTCCAAACCTGCCGGTCGTGAACTGCCGCATGCCGTCCCTTGCGGTCCCTTTAAAATCGACATATGAGCAACAGACATTGGTTCTAACCATTTTTAGTTTCCCACGATCAAATCCAGTCGTCAAAATAAAAACTCCTTAAAAAAAATTCGGCCAAAAAAACAACAACAAACAAACAAAAAAAAGTAAAAAATAAAATAAAAATAAGGGTTCCCCTTGCCTTTATTTAAGATTTTGACCCAAAAACTTTTTGTTGAATTTTTAACGTTTGATAGTTGGAATTGTTTAGGGGAACTAATAATTCTTTTCACTATCGTCTTGCCTTCTTAGCTGTCACTCCTAAATTGGAATTGAAAATCCTTACCTCGGAATCGTCCGAGCACATGATTGAGCTTTAGTTAGTTCGTGGTCTCAATCTTTTTCTTAGGGGGGTTTATGATATACAGAAGGTTTTTTTTAGCATTTTTTTTCGTGTAAATGTAGCCCTAATAACCAAACGGTAGGAATATTTTCACGACTCTTCTCTTTCTACGATATCCCGTATGTTGTGACCCAGGAAAGCCAGCCAACCATTCTCGTCATTGAAACAAAATTGACAAGAATCTGGTTGTACAGAATTAATAGTTTTCTTAAATACGCATGGTACTGAATCGTTTGTAAAAGGTCACTTTTGGGTCACGATTAGGAAGTTGGTGGTCACTTTTGTATGGCTGAAATATAACTTAAGTCACTTTTTTTTTGGAGAAGAAACTTGACGGTCAGCTCTGATAGAAAATCGAAATCCCACGTTTGTGATCACTATGTATACCGGAAATTGTATCACGGAAAGCAAATTTTTACGGCGTTGCAAAAGTATCGTGACAGATAAAAGATACTGGTAAGGTTTCTAGATACACTATCTAGGTAGATACGCATCTAGCTGTATTTACGTGGGTATACTTTTATCTAGATTCTCTTTAATACGGCGATTTTTTCCCCTCAAGAAAATGTTCTTGGCAAAGAAGGAAGAAAAAATCCTACGAGAATTTCTTATTCTTGAACTGTGAATATTTTTTCTTGGACCAAGAAAATTGAGTAAGGGCAACGCCTTTTAGATAGTGATTTCGAGGTCGGTTTATCTAACGCTCGGTATTTTTCCAGTTGGATCAACATGAATGTGATTATCCGGCTGCAAAACCTGCCCTGGTCGGCCAGTGCCTTGGACATCCGGCAGTATTTCCATGGATTGGCGATTCCGGAAGGCGGTGTGCACATCGTTGGAGGGGAGCAGGGCGACGCCTTTATCGCGTTTAGGTCAGTTCAGACACATTTCCCCAATCCGCGAATTACATTCTTGAAATAAAAGCTGTTAGTAATAACTAATTTTAAATAATATAATATTAAATATAATTTGGCTTTTTTGAAAGGGTAAAGTTTACTCGGTTAACTTGTGTCAGGTATGCTGTTAAAAAAAATTGCGAGCGTAAGTCTAAAATTATGCAAGAGTACTTTGCAAACACAGGGTAACCAAAGCTCGGTATTTTGCTCAAGTAGACGGACTTTAGGTAGTTATTATACGTAGCGGTATTGCCAAACGAGGCGAACATCTGCTCGGTCGTTTGAAGACGTTGGCTCGCTAATGTCGGTATCTTAAAAATCAAGGTCAACGTAAGCTGATTTGATTTTGGCCGTATTGTTTGTAGAAAAAAAATTCAGTCTGCCGTGGTTTTCGGTATCGAAATAAGGGGATTTTTTGACGAGAAAAGCCATTGCGCAGCAAGCGTATGAAAAGAGTGCCAGTTTTCCCCTTTTGCCTTGCTTATGTTGGTGATTGTTTACAGTACGGACGAAGATGCCCGACAAGCGATGCTCAAGGACGGCGGGAAGATCAAGGACGCGGTGGTGCGACTCCACCTGAGTTCGCGGTCGCAGATGCAGAAGGTGATCGAGGACGCCCGGCAAGCCGCCATGCTGTTCGCGTCCGTGCCGGTGCCCGTGTCGGTGCCCGTGTCGGTGCCCAGCTCCACGGGCCTCATGGGGCAGATGGCTTCCCTCACGTCGCAGATGGCGCTCTCTTCGGGCCCGCTCACCAGCCACATGATGGGCGTGATGCCGGGCCAGATGACGCAGACGAGCGCGCTCACTCACTCCATGATGGGCACCGGGGTGGCAGCGCCGGGCAGCCGCGGCCTCGCCGTCGGGGCGCCGCCCATGGGCGCGGCCTCCATGGGCGACGCCGGCGCAGCCAGCGCGGCGCAGCCCCTCGGCGCGGCGCGCTTCCAGTACGGCGGAATGGGCATGATGGGCGGCGCCATGATGGGCGTCGCAGCGGGGCTGCCCATGGGCGCGACGCCGGGCGCCCGCCCCAGGGACGCGCTCGAGGAGGACGCGGACGACCGAAAGGAGGACGACGGGAGGAGGCGCGATCGGAGGGATCGGTCCCGGTCGCGCGATCGGAGGGACCGCGACAGGCACAGGGACCGCGACCGCAGCAGCTACGACCGCGACCGCCGCAGGAGGAGCAGGGACCGCAGCCGGGACCGCAGCCGCGACCGCAGCCGCGACCGGGACAGGGGCCGCCGCCGGAGGTCCAGGTCCTCTTCCCGCTCTCGCGACAGGAACCCGCGACGATCCTCGCGGGACAAGAGGAGCCTCGACAAGTCCATCGAGAATCCCCCGGTGGAAGTGATCAATCCGGAGCGCGGCACGGGGCTGCTTAAGACGCCCGAAAGGCAGGTGGACGACCCTTGGGGCCGGCAGGCCGGGCCGACGCTGCGCGATGCACCGGCGCCGGGGCCGGGGCTGCTGGGCGCGGCTGCGGGACCGCCGGGGCCCATGGCCAGCGCCCCGATCCGGATGGGAGGCCCCGGCACTGGCGCGGGCGCGCCTCTTCCCATGGCGGGCCCCGTTCGAGGCCCGATCCCCAGCCAAGGAGGCCTGCCCATGAGGAACGGTCCAGGGGCGTACAGAGGAATGGGGCCCGGAGGCATGGACGGCGTCCTCCACCCAGAAGGTCCTTTCATGCCGAGGGACAGCATGCATCCGGATGCCGATCGGCGACCAGACATGGGGCGGAGAGACTTTGGTGGTCCGGGTCCCATGGGGCCAGGTCGAATGGGCCCCATGTTCAGCCGACCAGGCCCTGAGGCCGATGTGGGAAGACCTCCAATGGGTATGTCTGGACCAGGCTTCATGGACAGAGGTTTGAGCCGGCCGGGAATGGGTATGCCGGAAAGGCCCATGATGGACCGGTTTCCGCCCAACGGCTTCGACAGGAACGCGCCGATGGGCCGCCTGGGAGGGCCCATGATGGACCGCATGCGCCCCGCCGGCGGGCTCCCGGCGAACCCCATGAACGACAGGTTTCCGGACATAGACAACGGCGAAGAAGACTACGAGGAGCAGGATATGGATATGGAGGATCCGTTTCCGGATCCGGAGGAATCCTGCGAAGAGGAGCGCAACAACCAGCCGTTCAGCGAGCCCGCGAGGAGCACGGCGCCGTTCGGCGGCAACCGGCCCGAGGCGGCCCGCGACGACCGCTACCCCCACAGGGACGATCGGTTCGACCGGCGGCGCGGGGACCGAGATCGCGACCGGGACAGGGACCGCGACCGAGATCGCGACCGCGACCAGCTGAGGTCGGGCGACCGACGCCGCGAGCGGCGCGATGACGGGCGATACGACCGCTACGGCAAAGACGAGTTCGGCAGAGATCGGCCGGACGAGCGCTACTCGCGGGATCGCTTCAAGGACCGCCCTCCCGAACCGAACACCTGCATCGAGATCCGCAACATGGCGACGCACACCGGCTACGGAGACATCAGGCGGTTCTTCCACCCCTTGGTGATCCCAGGCTCCGGACTGAAAATCATCAACGACGAAAAGGGACGCCGAACGGGAGTGGCCTACATTCGATTCACGACACGCCGGGATCGCGAGTCCGCTCTTTCCTATTCAAAGGCTAAGCTCAAGGGAGAATCCGTTCTCATCTCCGATCTCAGCGACGAGATATTCGAGAACGCTATCGATTCTTATTATCCGGAGAGAGGAATCGAAGAAAAGCAAGCTGAGAAGCCGGCCCCCAAAGCAGAGGAAGAGCGGCCCAAAGAGCAGAGTAACTCGAAAGTCGAAGGTAGTAATCAGTATAGCTGCGTCGTCGTCCACAATGCACCCAACTACGCCAAGGATGACGATATCAGAAGATTGTTCAAGTATTGTTCCCTCGACGTGTTTTGGGAGGTGTCGAAAGAAGGCAGGAGGCAGAAGATAGCGTACGTAAAATTCAAGAAGACTGACGATTGCACGAGGTTTTTATTTGCCAATTCCAAGTTTCAAATCGGCAACAACGACATCAAAGTCGTTGGCTGCACCGAGAAGGAGTACGAGGACACGAAGCAGAGGGTGTTCGGTCCGAAAGGCGAGTCGGCGGAAGCCAAGGCCGCTGAACAGAAGCCGACAGAAGGGAGCAAGGAAGCCGCCAAAGGCGAGTTGAAGCAGGAACAGAGGGACGAAGTGGCGCGACCACAAGATTCCCCTGAAGTCATTTGTGTCCTTGATGACGACAAACCGGAAGACGAGGAGGACGAGGTCCCCCAGAAAGCCCAAGAAGAGTTGACGGGGCCGTCGCTCCAACGTCCCATGAAACCTCTCAACACGGTGTGTGTTTGTCTTAAGAATCTTCCGCCGAATGCCATCGGCAGGGATATCCTGGACTTCTTCTCAGACGTGGGGCTTGTGCCCTTGAAGATCCACATCATGGAAGACTACATGCGCAACCCGTCCGGCGAGGCCTTCTGCGAGTTCGCTGACGGCCACGAAGCCGCGCGAGCTGTCACCAAGCACAACTCGCACATGGGCAAGTTCGTCGTCAGTGTGCTCGCCGTCAGTAGGCAAGAGATGAACAACGCACTCAATCTTCCGAACGAAGGGGTGGGGGTGGGGAGTGGACCTCCAAACATGATGAGCGGCCCGCGGGGACCGCCCACGGGCCAATCCCGGTTACCCTTCAATGACCACTTCAACCACGGCCCAAATGACTCCCTCAGCCGCGGTCCCAACGAGCCCTTCAACCACGGTCCGAGCGATCCCTTCAACCACGGCCCAGCAGGACACTTCAGCCACGGCCCCGGAGGACCCCCTGGATTCATGGGCCCCAGAGGTCCGGGCCCCATGATGAGGAGTGGTCCCAATAACCAAGGGCTTTTGGGCTACGGGCCGAATGGACCCGGAGGACCGCCGATGGGACCGCCCCGCAGTGGGCCCCTCCAGCTGCAGGACATGTCCGCCGAGGGTTTCGGTCGTCCTGGCTGCGTAGTGGCGTGCGAAAACATTCCGTTCCGAGCCGAAATCGGCGATATTCTCGAGTTTTTCGGCGATTATAGTCTAAGTCATGACTCGGTGATACGACGGTACAACGAGCGAGGTCTTGCCACCGGGGACGCTCGGATTGCGTTCAACTCGCCCGCAGAAGCTGCGAATGCGGTCAGAGACCTGCGGAACAAAAAGTTGCAGGGAAGGCCGATTTACATGAGGCTTGTTATGTAAGATTGACAACCACTTTGTACAGAAAGATGATTTCTTGTATTTTGATGACAAGCAATTGGTTTGTATGATTTACAGGCGTACATCTGTAGAGACTTTTGCATAAAAATGTGTATGAAGAGGAGCGTATATACGTAGAAGCATACATACATATGTAAGGACGAGCATGGGTCACATGCAGTGAATTTTGTTTGCCTTCCTGTTCTATACTATTCTTAATAAAATGTACAAATTAAGCTATGATTTAATTTTCAAATAAGCCTTGTTTCTTTTTTTAAAGCGACCTTTCTCCCAATTACGTTGCAATGATTGATACAGCGCCAACTATAATTGTTTATTTAAACGAAGGTTCAGCATTAATATACAAGGCGAGGAGAGCTTTCAACAATAATTTTGCGTGGTGCAGTTAACGAAATCTGCTCCAGAACTTAATAGCAGGAGTGGGTAAATATAGGGAAGTATTGTCATCGTGAAAAAAATTGATGTTGAGATTTTGATGAATCTTCACGTTTTGAGGTCGCAGGGGTCCGAAAAAGTGGTTTTTAAAAGATGTCGTGTGTACTCTGTATTCTGTGACGGTTGCTGGAGATGAAAGTACAAGCGGGATTAAGATGAAACTCTGGATATGGGACAAGACTGGGACACAGATGCGGTTTTTCGGGGTCTTGTGTAATAAGGGTTACAATGGAGGGTAGTTTATAAGGGAATGTTTTGGCATATTTGCAGATCTTCCGAAATCCGCTCTAACGATTTTGTATGCGGTATGTAGCTAATATAGGTGCGGCCTTTTATATGCGATAGATACTGTATGTTGCATGGGAAAATCCGCTTAAGGGTGGTTTAGCTTAATTAAGCACCAATGCGATATCTAACGAAGCAAAGTACCTTTAATTTGCGCGCTATCGATAAATTAAAAAAAAATGCGTCACACAATTTTATCTTAGGGTATTCAATATACATTTTCAAATCCCCCTGGGAATGCCCGTATCGAAGGCGTTACTGGGTGAAAATGTGCATTCTGTATTGTTGAGCTCAACGACGCATCGGCAACAATCCAACGAAGTGAAGTCTTGCAAAAATATTGATTTTCGATTAAAAAAAAGTTGAAAGGCACGCCAAAAAAGTAGAGGTATATAAAAGCTGTAATTCTTTGAGTGCTCGCCTCTCTCCACCGACACTTTTACGGATCAAATCCGCCCAAAAAGCTGTGGCGGCTTTTTTTAAAAATTATTTTTTTGGACAGACATTTGAAAAGAAGTTGCTGTCGTATGCTTATGTTTTGGACCGGTCGTATCGGTATATTACTACCACCGTCCGGTGTTTTTTTTTTTTTAATATTG
>Ga0058701_10004649_pt1 | contig 11190 bp, 5 predicted proteins | sample AgamicOrMae_FD_97039 | JGI IMG/M metagenome (GOLD analysis project Ga0058701, IMG submission 97039) | Agave microbial communities from Guanajuato, Mexico - Or.Ma.e | ecosystem: Host-associated > Plants > Phyllosphere > Phylloplane/Leaf | place: Guanajuato, Mexico | collected 2012-06-04 | reverse complement strand
CTTCGCCCTCGTGGCCAAAACAGGTGGGGCAACTCTGTGCATACACCGTGTTTTTGGCAAAATTTTCTTGGACTTCATTCTCTTGAAATCCTGCTAAATTTTGTTTTTCTATCACTCAAATTCGCCTTTCTATCTTCAAACCTAAGTATGCATCTGAGCGTGAGTTTTTTTTAACAATTCTTTACATGGATACGCAGCACAAGAACATTTACGATGTTCTTGTGTTCTTGTTCACAAGAATATTGTAGAACACAAGTATACGGAATTCACAAGCTTTGTCGGCGTAAAACTGACACTTCCAAAGCTTGGAATAAAAAAATATTTGGCAAAACGAAAGTGCCCCAAAGTATCTTACAAATCCGCTGGAGAGCGAAGATTTTACTCTTTTTGTAATAAGAATCGGGGCCAGATCACGGAATGCATTATTATTCGTTGCGATTCCAAAATTTCCGATGCTCACCAACAACACGCCGGGGCTCAGATCTCACATATTAACATTTTTGTTAAGGTCGAAGAATCCTTTTTCAAATGCACCTATCACAATTTAAAAGAAATAATACATTGAAGAAGTAGAGGCTGGCGTCGCAACGATTTTGGCACGATGATATGTGTCCACGATGGACATTTTTTGATAGACCTAACCGCGAGCTCAAGATCTACACAGACTTTTCACATCAACTGGGATCATTGTTTAAGGACCAAATTACAAGATCCTATTACAATATTGGGCAAGTGTAGGAAAAATCATAATTAGGAACTGTTGAATACTATGATTGGTGTCAAAAGGACATCACGGAAATAAAAAATTCGGAATATTTCAACAGTTTTTACCTACATAAAACTGTTATTTTACAAAAGTAACTTTTTAAAAGTCAAGTCATACTCAATACCTTGCCCTAATATTAATAATAAACAAAATAGCCCATATTAACGACGCAAACTCTTAAAAGACATGAAATCGCAGTGTCATCACGGAACTGCCTAGGTATACGACCAAAAGAAAAAAAAAGAGGGTTTAGTTCTTACTGTGTAAGATCATGTATGATGCTATTTTTACGTGGGATTGCGACTTTGTCACTTTTGGGATGAAATGTCGGAGAGTGTCAATATCCCAGCAGTGTCTTCCACACGCGTACAGATTGCTCAGACGGGCTAATCCGCCCGCCTTTTCGTGGAGAATCCGCTTTTTACTGGTCACGAAGTGAACTGTTCTTCAATGCTCGTTGATGACAGAGCCTAATATCCCGTGATAAATCGTTGTGGATGTACGGCAATTTCCCGTCGGTGGATGAGATATCCAAATTCAACGAGGTAAAGTCTCCCGTTAGTAGGCACTAATAAGGTGTCCGTACCGGATATTAGTATTGCACATCGTAAATTTTCAACCTCGCGGGTGTTGCCATTAATCCTCATAACTTTATGAAAGATTTCTGTGCTGAGCATCAGAGGTGGAAAATGCAAGTCAATTTAAAAAGACGCAAAGAGGGAAGGACCAAATCCCTTGGAAAAACATCCTTGTTCTTTACCAAAGTAACCAAATTTTCTCTGAACATTTTGATCTTACCCGAGAAAAAAAGGGGGGCCTTTTTTTTGCTTTTTTTCTTGCTTCCACCCACTTTATTTGCTTTATTTTTGCTGCTTTTTGCATCTACCCTATAATGCATCCCATCGAAAAGTGAGCAGTGGTCAAAGTTTATCTCTGAGCTTCCATGTGGAAGAATTGGAGTGAAACTATTACTATAATCTGGTTTCCTCCAAAGTCTTACGCATGGAAGCTAAAAGGACGATAAACTATTCTTTGGCTGCGGTTTGTCTCTCCTCATGAGTCAAAGGGAAAGAAAGTTTTCGGTTGCGAAAGTGTTGCTTCATATAATTAACCAAAGACCTCCTCCACCACATGTTCCCTTGGTCTAAGGGTAGAGTCCTCCCCTCTAGAAATGAAGGTTGAAGGTTCAAACCTCGGTAAGTCTGTGTCTAGCTTCCATACTAAGCCTAAATGGTGCAAGAGGGTTGTTGCATTATTATTATAATCTGTATTTTTAAGAGGGGGGGGCAAACAAAACTTTGATCTTTTTTTAAACAAAGCAGCCAAAAGGCAGAAAAAAGAGCTAAAAGGCAGCAAAAGAGCAGCCTTCGGGAAGCAAAAGCTAGAGAGCCAAACTGGAGCAAAAATACAGCCAAAATTTGTATCCCAGGGCATCGACTCTTGCTGGGGGCCCTTTCCTTAACAAGGCAACATTTAATGTCCCCATAAGTCATGGAAGCCAAGTTGTCGCGCCTGAAAATTTGTTGCATTGGTAATAGCTAAACGGCGGCGTGCTGTTTAGGTTGCCCATGGGGTGCACGCTCAAGACTTTGGATTCTCCGCTATGCAGCTCTTGCGCTGTCGGGTCTTTCGTCAGAGCTGCAGCAAATATGCGGTGAGAAGACTACTTGTTAGCCTCTCAAACACCTCATCCCCACTGACCTGGGAAGTTAAGGGGGGCTTAACCATGGTTAGTTTTTTTTTAAAAAAAAAAGTTTATTAATGCTGTTCTGAAGATACAGGTAGTAGAGTTTAGAGCTTTTTGGTTCAAATCCACGATTAAATGTCGTAATCCTCGCAAAATCGCGAAGATCCTTGGAATCTGGCCAGATGGTTAACGTGTCGCCTTCCACGGAGCCACTGCATTGACCTACCCAAGCTCACAAACGAAGTACGCGTCAGGAGGTAGCGCCGGGAAACACCCTTCATTTTCCTTATGCACCATTCCCAATCATGCCTCCAGGACAACAGAATATCACTTTTCATCTAACACATTCTCTGGATAGACGCACCTATTGGCGGAAATAATCACTTTTTAGTCTACTGCACAATCAGCCATCGCGGTGTGCGTGGAAACTTTCCAAGTTCAACTGCGGCAAAAGAACAACATTTCCGTGAAGCCTATTGATTTTTATTTTTTTATTTTTTTAAACACATGGAACTTAACAGAGTATCCGAATGTTTCACTGGAGGTTTTGATCCTATATCGACCCTCCCTATGGCTCTTTCCGTAGCAAGTTTTAACATTAAATGTTCCCATAAGACCTGTAAGTCTGGTTAAATATCTATATGCAACCTACCCATTATACGTCCAAGAAAAACGAATCATTTTTCATCTAACACGTTTCTCGATACAGTAGACGCACTCGGGACAATAATCACATCTCACAATCAGTCTATTGCACTATCAGCCATCGCAGTGTGTCAGAATGTTTTCCAAAGTCCAACCGCGGCAAAAGAATAATATTTCCATAAAACTCATTGATTTTTTTTTCTTTTTTGTACCCACGTCGAATTACACACAGTTGCCGAATGTTTTAATGAATATTTCAATCTTGAATCGATGCTTGCTTTGGCTCTCTTTCACTGCAGGCACCATTCATGCGTTAATTTTCAGTTTGAAAAAGTAATATTTTTCTTGAATTTTCAATGCAATAAGGCTCATCAGTATCTCTCATTAGCGTACAAAGGAGGATATTTGTTTTAACCCTATAATACATAAAGCCCTATAATAAAACTTCTCTTCGTACGTAAAAATGTTCACGCCCCTAATAAAGAGCGGTTTGGCGTGTTGTATTTTGGTGTAATTTTCCTATTCACACATCCGCATAAGGAGCTTCATTTCTTGTCTTGGGCTTTTCCCTGTATACCCTATGGTTTCGTCTGTGACACCTGTTGGCTGACGGACGTCATCCACGTTGAACGCTCTACTCTTCCTTTCCACCTCTAAAATGGAAGTTTCGTATGGAGAGGTAAAGAACGAGTAAAAACGGAGAGAAGGGAATTCACGACGAGCGAACTGACAATAAGCTTATTATTGAGATAGTAGCACGTACCAAACACGATTTGGACCGCTGGTTCAAAGAACATTCTTTTGAAAACCATCAGACTCAGTCTCGTCTGAAAACATGAGACTGAGTCTTAAATGAAAAAAATTTCACGGGTTTTCTCATGTTTTGCGAATGTCATGGGCTCCGTGTCATTCCCGTCTATGTAATGATAAGAGGAAGAGCACCCATGAAGTCATGGTGTATTTCGGAGGAGCCATGCCAGGCATAGTTTTCTTCCATGGTTTATAATTGGTTAATTGACGATAAAACCAACATTTCTTACACACAGGTACGAGTTTGAACTGAGTCCGTATTAAGCATATGAATTTCATGACATTTTAAATTGATCACCCCGTTCCGTTCCAACGCGCTATTCTCGACTATTTGCATGCATATATTTGATTGGCAAAAATGTGCCAAGTTTTTTGCCTATTTCCCGTAAGAGTGCCCCATTACTTTTGCCTAATGCGAAAAGGATTATCAATCACCCGACGGTTCATTCAAAATACATTCAATCCTTTTTACGTACTTGTACGTTTCCTCATTTAATTGCGTTTTAGTCATTTACCGAGCGTTGAAGGGTCTCAATGTGAATGCTTATCAGGCCAATTAAAATAAGCACATAAATAAATACAAAATTATCTCCATTCGAAAAATATTGCTTGAATGAAATATTAAGCCAAAATTTTTCATAGTTTTCTTCATTAAAAAGTCGAGCGCTTTTAAACCATAAGTATGTTTAGAACTTTCGTTCGTTGCTGGGTCGTTATTTTCTTTACCTGATTTACTGACTTATTCCGGAAAGGAAGGTTTTACGTCATAGTCGCGGTGAGGGTTTCTTTAGTGGCTGTTAAAATGAGCAGCTTGCGAATCTAAAAGAACAGCTCTTATTTGCAAGCTGGGTTTCCTCACCTCCTTTGTCACCGCTAACCTGGCAGTGTTTCGGCCCTCCCGCCCTTTCTGTGTCGCTATTGAACAGGTCTTTTTGAAATGGCTGCCTGTGTTTCACTCCGTATAGTTTTATTAATTTCACCTTTGTTGTGCCTCATCTTCGTATATCCTGTAATCTACACACCTACCGCTAACCCGCTCCTCTCTGCCTTCAAACAGATTCGAAACAAGCACATCGATTTCTCTCGGTTTTTACCGTCCTTCCTTCCACCTCGTTAAGGAGTGAAAATCGAGTATAGAGTGTGGTGAGCCGATCGAAGGCGAACTTGCATCCACATACATCAAGAGAGTTTCTATCAATATGCGGGTTACGTGCAAAGGCTTATTTCGGTGGCGAGAAAGAGAATGCGAAAAGTATTTACGGTCACGGCTTATCTGAAAAAAAAGGAAGACTTTAACCTGCAGGCTATACAGTGAAAAAAGAATAAAAAATATTTAGGGACGACAATCAAAAAAAGAAAAAGTCAAAAAAATCACGGCGACCTGTATCTGTTTTGGTTGTGAAATTAAAACCGGGGCAGGTTATTTCGGAAGATAAGACCTATGATCAGCCATAGTAAGGGAAATCTTGTAGATGAGACCATTGATTTGGTATAGCTTTCCTGAATCTATATCTTGGAAAATAACCAAAAGGCCGAATACCTTATTTTAGGGTCGCATCGAAAAAAAAAGATAGAGCTTCATAAAACAGGTCTTTTTAATTAAGAAGTGAATTTGATGTGAATTGTTGTTGGTCGAAGTTCAGATTAATATGGTATGATGGTAGCGCGCTATTATATTGTATTTCTGTAATCATCTCAACCAGCTTCAACTGTGCGTTCAAAATATTGTAGGCTGTGTTTAGAGTGGCGGATTTTGTTCGGTAAACTTGTTATAACAAGAGGCCATGCAAAACTAAGTACCAAAATGCGCCTTTCGCATTGTCGGTAAGGCAAACGGGAGAACCTCCTCCCCTTGCCATATGCTGCATTGCAGTAATAATAAAGGCGCTGGCAACATTGTTGATGTCTGTGCATCTCTGCCGCAGCGCGCGGCGGGAGCGAGAAGATGCATAACACGCCAATTAGGAAAATTGCTTTGAAGTTCTATACGCAAGCACGGCACTAGGTCAATATGTGCGCATGTTTACAGGCCGACTTACGTATTGCGGGTCCAGTGTCGTATGAGTCCGAGGATGAGGGTTGCGGCGGCGGGAGCCGGAGGAGTCGAGGATGCGGGAGCGGCGTGGGCTGCGGGGTGGGCTGTGGCGGGAGCGGGATGGCCACGCGCCGCTCGAAAAGAGGTGAGACTCGAGGTGAGCCGCAACAGGCTCCCTCAAGCCCAATTGCCCCGCACTTACCGCGGCTCGCCATAACACACCCACGGAGAAAGGACCGCGATTTTTTTGTGTTCCCCTATGAATAATATGTGCGGTGCATTTACATGGAGAGATATTTCTTTTTTAATATTCGCATGTGTGTTTCTTTATTTTACCATACATAAAAAAACAAGGAGAAAAACTTGCATGATGTTTTGGAGGGAAGTGACACCTCCCGCGTGGTTGAGGTGATTCCTCCCGTACTTTGTGTTCTGTACAATGGGTCACAACATTCATGACCCCTGCGTCCATAGGAAGTACAGTACATGGAGGCACGGGTGATGACTTTGGCCTTCTGCACGATTGCACTTCTGCAAATTTTTAAGGTGAAATACTACACCTTAAGTGTTTCTTCATTCACTAACAAGCCAAAGGGAGCCCTAGAATGAAACACAAGGCATATATAACATAGCCTTGTTAGTTAAACGGTCGACATGCGTGATGCCGCTTATCTCGAAGTTTTTTTTTTGGGCTGAATTTTTGGGTGGAGTGATTTTACATTTGTTGCATCTTAATTTAAGATTCCTTTTTACTGTGTAAAACTGAGGTTGTGCCAAAAAAATTCACTGTGCTATGTAGGATGTAGATCCGTTTGTGTTTGTATTAGATTGATCAGAAACATTCACTCTCGTGTTTTGTTCCAGGAACACCTTTGTACTCGAAACAAGATATTCGCGAGCAATACTGCATCACCGACCGCCAACTCATTGGCCTGGAGCGGCGCGGCGCCGGTTACGGGAGCTCGGGGGCAGGCTTCTTCGGGTGCCTGTCCGAGCCGTCTCCTTGTGCCACTTCCCGGGCTTCGCTCCTCTCCGCCTGCGTCCGACGGAGAGCGCCCTCTGACGAGAACCTCTCCGAAGCAGCCCCTCTTCCTCGGCGAAGTCGGCGGCTCCGGCCAGCCAGCGCCATCGCCCCGCGCCCCGCGCACGCCCGCCTCCGCCCCGTCATCAGCCACAGCTCAGAACACCTGGGCGCTCCCATCAACGGCTCCTGCCCCGCGCACCACGTTCCGCCTCCACCGCCGCCCCCGCCTGTCTCGCAGCCCCACCGGACGAAGCACGTGAGCTTTGCTCGGAGCCACACTCTGACGTCGTTCGACGACGCCGTGGTGGGGCTGGGCGGGGCGGCAGCCATGACGGCGCCCCTGTCGTCGGCGCCCTTGTCGGCGCCTAACCAGGAGAGGCTCATCGACGGCAAGAAGGCGCCTTTGGACGGAGGCGGGGCGGTGATCAGCTGCGTGGCACCCAAACCTTCACCGGCGCCGCCGCCTTTTGAGCCCAAAGTAGTTGTTATAGGTGAGTCAATATGACTAGGCTATGCTATATTGTGCACTGCACGACAAAAATCCCAAGACATTGGTTGATTTGTGTGTACGCTTATCAAAGGAAAGTTTCTTATGTTAGACAAAAATATTGATCTCTCTCTCTATCCGCATTAGCATTAATTAAGTTTCAATGACCGGTACCTGATCTTAGGTCGCAGGCTTTAGGTAACACTATGGATGGTCAATTTGTTGTCTTTTGAGTAAGACACGTTTTCCTCTAACGAGTTAGAAAAGCAGGTAATTTCTTTGTTGGTGCCCGTCGTAGGGTTAAGTATGGACACTACAGCGAGGTTTGCCAAGTGAAGAAGGGATATTCTATCCGTCAGTTCCTCCGACTTTGAGTATGCCAACATTTATAGGTTTAATTATGCTTGAAAATCGACGACCGTTTTTAGAATACGATAATTTGCGACCGCTGTGGCAATTTTCAGCCCATTTCAGGTAGCCTTTCAAAATAGATACCTCCATGCAGAAAGGTCATAACTGAAAACACCAGTGCCGTGAGGTCTTAACTGAGAAACCCCGTCCGGTAAGGTAGCTCTTTGTTCGAAAATTTTAGGGCTTGTAGAATTTCCCTTTCTTCGCTCACGGGCTAACTTTGGTGCATATTTCATGTTAGAAGCCTACCTTGATGTGTAAAGTTTGTACTTGGTTGAAATATGCAGGAAAATTTATCCGTGAGCGTATCAGAATTTAGAAGCGCTGAATTTTTTAGGCGGGAAGTTATGACTTTACAGCACTGGTTTTCTCAGTTATGGCCTTACAGCACTGGGTTCCTCAGTTATGACCATACAGCACGGAGTTATTTTAGTTACTATAACTTTCCTGCATGGATGTATCCAAATGGTTAAAGGAAACCTTTACTTTTCAACAGCAACCGATATCATTAAAGTATGTCATACCTGCAAAGTGAACCCTCGTCCTTCGCCAAAAGTAATTTCAATTCTACTGTATATAGTATAAGTGGCAAAGACTCACACTCACAAGACAAGGTCATGTTTTAGGTAATTTTCGAGCAGTGACAGTTTGGGGATATCGCTAACATCAGCTTGTTGGGCACCACTATGAACTCTACAGAGAATTATTCAGGAACCGATGTACCCCTGCTCCAACCAAAGCACGCACAATGGCCTTATAAAACAATATGTAGTTTATAAGAGGACTACCAGCCCCCATACATTCACATGACGTGAGCGTGAGCCCACCCCTTCGAGTCCTGGTCGACCTCGCAGTGGCGTCGCGCCGATTGCAGCGGTTTGGCAGTAACCAACCCTGATCGCAGTCATAGTTAATGATCGTGTACCAAACGTTCCAAAGTCATGAGAAAACGACACTTGAACAACTTCCAGAAACAAGCAACTTACACTAAAGCATTTTTATATTTTTACGAATACTGAAATGATAAGCAGGCTGAATAAGCACGGCGAACCATCATCGAATCTCAATTTTGTTCCAAAGGGAAACTGGTCTTCCGGGACATAAATTAAACGTGTCTAGAGTACGTTCTATTTTCACTAATTATCGAAGACCACCAACGTTTAACTTTATTGCCATTTTGTTCTTCATGGCCCAGTCTAATGTCCCTCACCTTTGATGATGATACCAGTGAATCTAAATAGACTGCACGCCCGTCTTATTCCATCATTATTGGTCAGGCTGCGGTTTTGAAAAAGAAAACCGTTTACGTTTGTACCCATATAGTTTAAATCCAGCGAGCGAGGCGAAAAGTTAAAATCGTACTTCCACTCGGCAAGATCCATGGATGGCCGTTCATTCAACGTATGGGGCACCAGCGCATGGGATACCGGCCTAGGGCACCAGTCTTGGGCACGGCCAAGGGTACCAGCCTATGGCATCAACCTATGAGACATCAGACAAAGGGTTTTTAAGCCTGAAGATTCTTGCACCGTTACCGCTCAACCACATGGTTCACTATGCCTATCCTTTTTCGGCGTTTAAAAGGTCAAAGGCGATCATACTCTTAAAGATCAGTACTGGGCCACAGCAATGCCCGGTCTGAAAGTAGAACCCCTGGAAAAGTCGGGGACGACCACAGGAAAAGTCGAACCCGTACCGGCTGCTTAACCGCAAGACCGCTGCCCTAGAAGAGGGGATGCTCAGACAGAGGACCGTCCCTCCCTTGGAGGTGGTAGTGTCTCCGGGTCGGCGCCCCAACCGCAGGCAGGCGTGCAGTCGCGGAGTTTTTCCCGGGGGGGAAATAAAGGATGAGTGGACTGGGTCCACTCCCTCTCAGTCGACGGGTCTAAACTCACAGTCACCGAAGCAGTGCCACAACCCCTGAACACCTTCACCCGTTATCCTAATGTAAATTTGAAGGGTTGGGTTCTTTAATTTTTCTGTTCCACCATCCGTCGCCAAGAAAGCAAGAGCATTCGAAGAGTAACGAAGGAGGCGTTTAATATAACTTACAGTCCTTATGGCCGATTCACAGTATGCATTGCCATTGCCACCAGCATCAAGGACGGAGGGCATGAAGGCCATAGACAACGTCCTGCGGTCTGATTGACTGCCTCGATGCTCGTGGCAATGGCAACGACAATGCTTACTTGTTAGTGTGAATTGGCCTCTAAGCCTGGTGCGGCTTAATTTCCAGCAGTAGCAGACTCAGAGACTCAGACAGTCTGCCGATAAGGAGTAAGAAGCATCAGACTTTACATGAGATGAGAGGAGCGAGGGAATAGGCACTTCTAACTAGGATGATAGTGGTGTGAGTTTAATAACTTTACTTAAAAGACCAACTTCCCTTACCTTGGCTAACGCAACGTAAGAGTTTGTAGGTCACTGGTCTTCGCAAGGAAGGGTTGAACCGGTGTGGTGGGAAATTCAACTCTAAAAGATATGATAGGCCTCCAGTTCGGACAATCCCAGAATGGAGACCCCCGTGCCATTTTTAACGGATCCCGTAGAATGATTCCTCAGACTTAAAAAAAATCCTTATATATATATACAACACATACATAAAACTAGGTTGACCAGCCCTTAGACTAGACTACAAAGTTTACCCATGAAACAACCAAACAATCTCATTATTTCTTTTAACGAGTTTGAGACTTCGTTACAAAAGTCCGCAACAAATCAGCAAATCTACCAGCTCAAGGATACTTTATTTCTGGTGGGAGAGGGGGAGGAACACAATGTCCTTAAATGGGGGAGGGGCGAATGAAATTTAAAGATAGAACTTTTAAAAATTAACTGCTTTTCTGCAGCTATTATATCTACTGATTATCACAATAAAAGAACTTTGACCACCTAGTTAATGAGAAACAGCAGTGTGAAATAAGCTTGGTATCTCTGTGGACGACTGTTACAAATCTACGTAGGTTTTGGAAAATTAATTAAAAAACAAATAAAAAGCTAAAATAATAAAAAAACATGGTGGTGAAAATTGTCTATATTGTGGAATAGTGTGCAAGAATAAACTAAAACTATGTTATTTTTAAAAAAAATTAAATGCTTTATTCTGTACTAGCAAGAAAAAAACTAGCCCGATAGCTCGAGGTATGTAATCATTCATGACATCAAAGTTCATTTTATGACACATCTGTGGGGGCCTTTTTTCGGCTGTTGCGATCATTGGCTAACTCTGAATCTATTTCTCGTGCCAGGATGATGTACCTACGTTGCTAAAGCATTTTATGTATAATTTTGAAACCAGTATAAAAAATTTTGTGATGTTCATCAT
>Ga0058701_10004648_pt1 | contig 11190 bp, 13 predicted proteins | sample AgamicOrMae_FD_97039 | JGI IMG/M metagenome (GOLD analysis project Ga0058701, IMG submission 97039) | Agave microbial communities from Guanajuato, Mexico - Or.Ma.e | ecosystem: Host-associated > Plants > Phyllosphere > Phylloplane/Leaf | place: Guanajuato, Mexico | collected 2012-06-04 | reverse complement strand
GATGATAGTGCAGATCCTTCGTAACACACACAAAATTTTTTAAGGGTTTTGAAGCAACTTTTTTTTACCCGTCCCGCGGATCGGGCCGCTCGCGAGTCTACTACCTTAACAGAGAGAAGCGCTGAACAAAAACAGATTAGGCACTCCAAGTCCGAGAAAAAGAACATTAAACGTTAAAAATTCAATAGAAAAGATTCCACTAAAAATTGGAAAAAAGGTAAGGGGTACCTCTAGCATTTTTTCAATTTTTAGGCCCATTTTTTTTCAAAGAGATTTTTATTTTTTGACGTTTGGGTCTGATTGAGTGAAACGAAAAATGATTAAAACCGGTGTGTGTTGCTCAATTTGTCGATTTTGAACAAACCGGAGGAGGGGCAGTTCGCGGCCGGGAGGTGTGGGGGAGAGGAGTACATTTTGTATTCCACTTTTGGACGCGATAAATCGACGGAATGAGCAACCGACTACGGAAAACGTCGTTTTTGATTCCCCCTACACAATCCCAACTATCAAACGTTAAAATTTCAATAAAAAAAAAATTGGCTTAAAATTTTAAAAACAGGCAAAGGGTACCCCTAGGTTTTTTTTTTCAATTTTTGGCCCGATTTTTCTTTTAAATAAGACCTTTACTTGGACGATTGGATTTGATAGAGGGAAACTAAAAATGTTTAGAACCGATGTGTGTTGCTCAATCTGTCAATTTTAAACGGACCGGGAGAGGCGGCAGTTCACGGACGGGAGGTTGGAGGGGAAGGCGTACAATTTGTATTCCACTTTTCGAAGCGATAAATCGACGAAATGAGCAACCGACGAATGAAAACATCATTTTTAGTTTCCCCTAAACAATTCCAATTATCAAACGTTAAAAATTCAACAAAAAGTTTTTAGCTCAAAATTTGAAATAAAGGCAAGGGGCCCTACGTTTTTTTCAATTTTTTAGCCGAAATTTTATTGATGGGATTTTATCTTTTGACGACTAGATCTGATTGGAAGAAACTAAAAATGATTAAAACCTGTGTGTGTTTGCTCAATTTGTCGATTTTTAACAGACCGGGAGAGGCGATAGTTCGCGGCCGGGAGGTTGGGGGGGAAGGCGTAACTTACAATGCTCTCCTGCGCGAGGGCAGGCCGCGAATCAGCGATTATATTGGAGGGTCATCCACCCGCGCAAAAACAATATCTCAACGAATGAGGCTTACAAAGAAGGATCTTCAAAATAGAGACAAGAAATGACAAACTTTACGGAAAAATGACGTATCAGAAATCGTTTCAAGCGACAAAAGTTATCAAAGCGACTCACTGGTAGCCCTTGGCTTGGCGATAGGTAGAGTGCAAGAGTAAGAATAAATGCAACCACTAAAATTCAGAGATGACAAAAAATCTACTCACTCTCCATGATGCGAGCGGCGATTTCTGCTCCTATTCCACAAGTGGGCCATCCGAGTTCGACAGAGATCAAGTGGTTGGTTTTCACCACTGATTGGATGATCGTGTCGGTATCTAAAGGCCTGAGGGATCGCAGGTTGATCACCTCGCACTCAATGCCCGCCCCGGCGAGTTCCTGTGCCGCTTCCAGCGCGGTCTCCACTGCCTTGGAGTGAGCGACTAAAGTTACGTGGTTTCCTGGAAACACATTCCGAAATGAGCGGCTACTCAATTCCATAGACCAAAGTCTAAGTGCTCGGTATCTAACCTGGCCTTTCGACTTTGGCTTTGCCGATCGGAAGAACGAAGTCTTTCGAGAGGGCCTCGTCCGACATCGGGTACTGTACTCCATAGAGTAGCTCGTTCTCCAAAAACACGACTGGGTCGGGATCACGGATAGCGGCTTTTAAAAGGCCTTTGCAATCTTCTGAGTTGTAAGGGGAAATAACCTGCGAACAAAACGAAATATATTACTGGTGCAGCATAGAGGTTGGCCACACTGTAAGTTCTACGAGACAGGGAGGGGAAATAACCTGTGAACGAAACGAAACATTGTACTGATGCAAGGTACAGGTTGGCCACACTGTAAGTTCTACGAGACGGGGAGGATTAGTTCGGGGCAGGAGTTCGGATAAATGCGAACTGCTCACCTTTAGACCCGGACAGTGCGCAAACCACGCCCCGTAACACTGGGAATGCTGTGCTGCAACTCCCGCGGCAGCGCCGTTCGGGCCTCGAAACACGATAGGGCATTTTATCTGAAAATGGAAAATGTGTCTTCCCTAGTTTCACCATCATAAAGTTCCCAGTAATTGAAGAAATAATTTCTGTTTCAGGTATTTTTTATTTTGGGGCTTGACCCCGGAGAGCCATTGACTTAATAAATAAGTAAAAGTATGATCTGTATACATGTCGGGAATTCCGACAAAGCTAAGCATTGAGGTTCAAAGAGGTCGCGCATACGTCGAAACTTGCGGAATTCCACGTTTATTTCTCGCACTTTCAAACAATCTTACTTACCCTTCCTGCTGACATATAATACGTCTTAGCCGCAGAATTAATAATATGATCGATGGCTTGCATCGAGAAGTTAAAGGTCATAAATTCGCACACTGGTTTTAGTCCATTCTGTAAAAGAGTAAAAAATAAAATTGTGAGTCAAAAAATGTACAATAATTTACTTGATAGGCACTTTTTTACGTCTCTAACCGTTTTGATATTATAGGGGTTCCAAAACAGAGAACATGGAGGTTTACGAAGACCCCATACATAGCAATACCGATTACTTAAAACTAGATATGCTATTTTCATCAAAATTATTGTCATGTTTTTCGCTTTCTCTTGTATTTTAAGTAGATTGGGCTTGCAACTTGTACAGGTCGGATGTTCTACTGATTTTGTTCAACTTTTAATTACAAAGTGAGGATTAACGACACATAGCGGTGTTGGTAACTTTAGGTGCCCTGCTCCTTACTTCGCTATCGCTTCTCAGGTCCGCAGAACCGCAAAATAAAAAAAAAGCGGTTATTCCGCACAAAAAAAAACATTGATGATTACCGCAGAATTTCTGTTATTTTGATGTTATTTTGACGATCAAAAAAAATTTGACGATTCCCACTGTTATTTTGACGATCAAAATAAAATTTGAGGATCCCCAATGTTATTTTGCAGATATTGAAGAAAATTGAGGATCCGCAAAAAAGCGGTTATCCAATAATATCCGGATGCGAAATAAGCGCACTTTTTCTATTTTGCGTTTTTTTCCAGACCTGGGTTCCTTTAGTTTAGTGAAGTTGCCTCCGAAAGGTAGAACACTCAAGGTAGAAAATGGCGACCCTCCAAAATTTTCGGGGGGCATTCGATAGCGCCAAAAACCACAAGCGCTAACGCCGCAAGCACAAGTCCGTAACCGCCAAACGAGAAAAGTCGCAAGCGCCAAAGTTCATATGGGTTAGGTTAGGTCAAGTAAGGTCAGGTTAAGTTAGGTTAGGTAAGGTTAGTATTGCGATTAAGACCTTTGGCGTTTGCGACTTTTCTCGTTTGGCGGTTACGGATTGGCGCTTGCGGCGTTGGCGCTTATGACAGCTACCCAAATTTTCGAGAGTTGGGACGCTGCAAGCTGGGGGAGGCTCACCATCGCTGCGCCTACGCAGATTCCAGCGAAACCAATTTCCGTGATTGGCGTGTCGATGACTCGCTTGTCGCCGTACTTCTTCCAAAGCCCTCGTGACACCTTGTACGCGCCGTCGTACTGAGCGACCTCCTCGCCCATGATGAACACGGTTTCATCGCGGTCCATCTCCTCGTCCAGGGCGGAGTTGAGAGCATCTCGAACGGTCATCTGCGTAAACAACAATCCAGTTAATGAGGTATTATTTCCACGGCACTTGCACGGTACAAGGCAAGTACTTCTTGTTAGAGACTTGAACGCCAGTTGAATCAAGTCGAGTGTCCATATTTGAACACTTGAGTTAAATTGAAAAATAAAGAAACTCAATTCAGCCTAACCAAAACTTATCTAACCTTAACTAAGCTACTTACACTGAAAAACAAAAGAAACGGCAAGGTCCACAAGGCTTAGAAATTATCACCTATAAGATACCCCTTTCATGCAACGACCTTTCAAGCATTTATAAAGACATTTTTTCCCCTAACATTGTGCAAAATCGGTTTATTTAAGATGGCTAAATTTCATATTTACGAGCTCTAGGAAGGTCATATGAATAATAATTATAAAATCGTCAATGGTTAACTTAGTGATTCTCATTGCTACCGCATGGTAAAATAATGTGATATTGGGCATAATTTTAACGTACGTAAAAAATATTACATGTCTACTGATTTGTATCCTCTGTGTCTGTTTCTGGGGGTGCTCCATATGGTGGGGATTATATCAGGCACGTGAGTTTACTTATCAGGTTATTAAAAATTGACAAACAAATTGTAGGTTATTAATTACAGCAGCTCAGCTGATCATAGTGGCAACTTAAATTAGATGAGAATGCCCGCCGCTATATACGGTAATTTCATTTATTTAAAAAATAAAACATAAAAATAGATAATATCCCGCACTTCCACTCGCGAGTTCATCAATTTTCAAAAGACGTCAAGCTAAAAAACTTTCAACACTAATTTAGTCGGTTTTGGAAAAGGGTAGAGGGATTTCTTTCGATTCTCAAACCCTCTGGTATACTGAATCGTGAATCCAAAGTATAGAGAGGTGGTTTGTGCCAAGTCGTTGAACGATCACGGGGCGTCAGAGACAACGTCATCCTGGTAGCAAGTGCTGCACGAAAATAAATGCCAAACGAAGATACGGAAGCTGACGAAGAGTGGGTCTCCCACGTTGCATGCAAAGGCATTGATGCCTTCTTATCAGGGCTTCAAGGTCGTCCGATAAAATGTGTCTAATACATGGTCTCCCATCACGCGATCACGCATGCTGCCACTCAAATGATCCGCCGCCTTACGAATGTTAACAAAAGGCACACTTACTCAAAAACTCTCCTTGGGTATTATGCACCAATATATTTAAGCGACGCCGTTTGAGGGACTCACCGTAACTTACAACCGGCTTCTCAACACGGTCAAATTTTTAGAACTAAGGGTTTTAACGGAAAGCCCCTCCCCCTCCCCCAAAAATTAAAATTGTACTTAAGAAAAAAAATAAAAAAATTCTAACATTTAATGAGGAGGTTGATCATAAATTAAAGGGTGGAAAGACAATCACATACATAGCTCACTCTCAAAAGCACTCAAGATGAATAATTTTCTCTCTTTGGGTAGAAATCTTAATTTTCTCTCTTTGGGTAAAAATCTCAACTGAAATTCATAGCATGACTACATGAACAGAGCATTGTAAAAGCTAGCTAATTCTAGGATAATTATTTTTTGAGAAAGAAATTTGTTCTTCTTGAATTATAGTTGAACATCAGAGATGGTGCTCCTCTCATGGTTTAAGTTGCACATTACCTGTGTAAAATAATGCAATTTGTTTTCATGCTTCTGAAAAATAACCTACACAAAAGCGTGCATTTTCTTTGGAGACCTATTATTTTTCAGGGTGAATCACAGTAAGCACGGATAGATTTAAACGGAGAGGTTAGATATACTCTGACTAAAACAGTTCTAAAGATTCCTCTTATGTTTGAATACAAGATTGTTTGTTTCTCATAATATGACTGAGGGAAGTAACAAACAGGAAGTGACAAGCAACAAAAATGAGAACTCCCCACGTAAATAAATATTACAGATGGAACATCAAGCATAGGGTAGTAGTTGAAGTAAAACTATTGACAACACAAGAGAATTATACTAGGGGTTTTACAGCATATTTCCAAAAGTGAAAAAAAAAAACATGAATTGCATTGAGCAAAATCCTTAACTTAAAGTCTCTAGCTGAATCTCTGTGAGCAAAATTCAACCAACATATTATACAGGGCTAGACATAGTTACATTACAATAGTAAACATCTCTTGAAGCCCACATGAAGCTGAACAGTAGGGACATTCAAGCATAATAAAAAACATCACCAGTTAAAGGCCCAGAAATTACTATCAAGGTGGTGAAGAAATTCTGAATGGCTCTCAATAAAAAATTTTAAACAACACTGTCACAACATCACTTGCTATACCTCAAAAAAGCCAAGTTCAGCAGTGCGAATGGCTGCCTAAACATGGTGCAACATTAGAAATGATTGGAGTCAAATAACTGATAAGAAAATTTATATACTTTAAAAAGCAGTCTGAAAAGAAAAGCTTTAACTGACAGGTGATGATGAACGAGTGGTATTTGGTTTTAATTGAATACTCGGGGTTCCTAACCTTTCGCACAGTGACAAGCTACCGAAGCAACATTTTGACACTTTGCGATCTTGAAAAATTAGGAAAAAGAGACGATATGTGTGAAAAACAAAGGTGACGTTTCGTCAAAATTGAAATAAGCGGATTTACCTGCTGAGCACAGGTCACCCTGGAAGTTGAGAGGGCACGGCGCCCCAACACCTTGCTCGCCGTCTGGGAACATAAAATCGCGCTCTTTAAAAGTTAAACCTACAAATTTCACCTCGCTGCGATTCAAATACATGATTTTAAGATTGTATGAGCAATTTACCCTCAAAATCATATTCGTTGATGTGCTTATAACCATTTTGAGAGGACTTCGACAGACGACAGAAGGAAGACGGGGGAGGAGTGGGGGGAGGGGAATCCAGCGCCTTTGTAAACTGCGACATGTGGTTCTCGTGGCCACCGTCGCACCATGTTCACAGCCTTTTGTTTGATGTTGCAGCGCTTCTCAAAAACTATTTTCTTTGCATTTTTTGGGATTGATTCTCATGATTATGACCTAAATGGCACGAAATGAGTTAATTAAACTCATGTAAGATCTGATGCACTTCAATGCCGCGCTAGCTTGAGTGTAACTTAGCTTCCACACGTTTAGGGACTCTAGCCAATCACAGCTCGCTTGGAATCTCGCGGTCTGCTCGAGGAAATTCAAAATGAGCGGCGAAATGCCGTTTCGTCGTTGCACGTTCTTCTGTGATCATTTTAGCCATTTAACAGCTTATCTTCGACTCTGATAGACTTCATAAAAGAGATTGAATGATTTCTCTTACATTACCATTTATACTTCAAAATTGAAACTAACGGGAGGTCTACAGTGAATCAGAATCGCACCACAACACACACACAGTAGTAATATATTTTATACGTTCAGGCACAAGATCAGATAATTTTTTTTAGAGGGTTAACCAAGGCAAAGCATGTCTAATGGGACAAGATGAGCAAAGTTTGAGGTGCCTTGATGATGCCTTCGAAGTGTCCAAGCTGATAGTGAGCCACACATAACGGAGATGCAGATGTTAGGGGCACAGTGACAGAAACAAAGGAAAATTGAAATTAACACATTAAGGGCTTGGAGGAATAACCGTATTCCTCCACGTTTCAGGTCTCCGTTTACGTTCGTTCCAACACATATCCAAGAAACCAAGATACTAGCGAGCCGTCTATTGTTGCTCGGGGCATAAATACCACTAGAGAGTTATTTAACCGATCAAAATGTCTCGTATTATCCGGCTGCGAAGAAATGTATCGTCCATTACAGTTATATACTGACATAAATCGCGCTCTGGAAGAACAATAATATAGGTGAACGTTACGGTGATGACCGATGGTCCGGTCTCTTAAAGCCCACAAGGACACCGGTATTTCTAATACCGACTAGATTATCCTCAATCATATGAGTTGAACGAGGAATGGTAGAGCGTGGTTGGCCAATATTCATGAGACACTTGCACTATCAAATGCGCCTTTTAGTAACCGCGCTCATGTCTTTAAAATAACACGCATTGCCAATACTCTCCTGCCAAAACACAAATAAATTAGGAGGTGTAAAGTTTTTTTTAGGACTAGTTTACGAATATGTAACGCGAAACAACCAAACGGACGTTATTTAATGTTATGTTTTTTATTCAGAGGAAAATTTTCGACAAACACACCGAAGGTCAGCCTAATCTGAGGTTAAAATTTGCAAGACAACGCCGCTAGGTTGGCTCTCCTGCAACGAAGCTTTCTTATGTCGCTTGCAGCGGTTCCTCTCTCCCTCTGTTAAGCGGTGTTCAGGCAGAGGACCACTTGCGCGGGACGGTGGGTCACTGTCATCAATCAAAATTCTCCCTCCGTGATTTTGGAGTTGAAATTTTAACTTTGTGCTGGTAACCGTTTCAGGATAGCATTCCAAAATGTTGCAGTCACTCATTGAATCGAAGCACGGATTCGTAAACCCGTTCATAGCAAAATGTGACGCTCCGAAACCCGCTGCCCCTGCAACTGAAGGTAAGTGCATTCTGCATTATTAAAAACGCTCAAACACACACTTGTATTCTTGTTCCACTTCATATTTTGCGGTAAATGCATCTGTGTTCCACGTCTACACGTTTTATTCATTACTCAAAAAACAAAAACATGGAACCGATAGCAAGCTTTCATTATTTTTTTTTAAATGTGAAACTTCCGAAAAATTTGGTCAAAGCACGAATCTTTAGGAATAATTGCAGCTATGTTAGAGTATGACTGGAGAGAGAAGAATCTAGAGGTCGACTTTGGTGACCTCTTGCCCTTTGTTGCCCTTGATATGGTAACCACTCCCTGAACATTATACAAGAATTTCACCGGCATTTGTAAACTAACTTCTAAACCCCATCCGTTTAAGCTGCTCGCCAATTATAGAAGGTGTAAGAGGCGGAATATTAAAATTTTCGTGCGAATTTCTTTGATGAGGGCTATAACCTAGAAAAATAAAATTCTTGCGAGAGTTCGGTCTGGGAAAGCTCGAGTCGCCGTTAAAAATAGAATATTCCTTGAGCCAACGAGTATTGCGTGGTTTTTGGCGCATAGCCACAGCCCCCCCTCCCCTCTCCTCCCTCGAGAGACCCTCATCCCTGCACCCCTTCCGAAGGCCAAGTTTCTTACATCAGTTCACCTTAACCTACTAACATTCATTTCTCCTTAGCGTTTCACATGTCCTCCGTCCTCTCAGCAATGCTTTTCATTTCAATAGGAATCGTTCAAAAGCCGAGTTTTACAGAAAATTACGAGAATATCTTGCAAGTTTATTCTGAAAAATTAAGTGTTTCAAATAGAAAACATGTGCATTCGCTGAGGCAGTGCACAAAAATCCTGCCGGTACTAAAAGCACAATTCAAAGTGTCATGAAAACAAAGTCCACACTCACACGCTGGCATTAAATAAGGGGATTGAAAACAATATGATTTCGAGAATTGGAAAATTAGTTAATCGTTCATTTACTTTGGAGTGTGAGATTTCTGATTAACGATCTGTTCACGAAAGCACCCCCTAAAAAATACCAGTATGCAAAACCCAGGGTAGCTATCATAAGCGCCAAAACCACAAGCGCCAACGCCGCAAGCGCCAATCCGTAACCGCCAAACGAGAAAAGTCGCAAACGCCAAAGGTCTTAACCGCAATACTAACCTTACCTAACCTAACTTAACCTAACCCAACCTAACTTAGCCTAACCTAACCTAACTTTACCTAACCTAACTTATACGAACTTTGGCGTTTGCGACTTTTCTCGTTTAGCGGTTACGGACTGGCGCTTGAGGCGTTGGCGCTTGTGGTTTTTGGCGCTACCGAATGCCCCCCCCAAAACCCATAATACCTGGGTTAACCTACCAAAATGTGTGGCTTCCTCGACAAAACCTCACAAAACAAAATTCATTAATTTATAAATAATAAAAGGTAATTTAAAGAAGCCTAGCCATAATTGTCATAGAATATGAGCAGACGTTTACACATTTGTTACAGGAACGGTATAAGTTTCATTCAATGAGTTTTACTTATGTTTGCTTCCAGACAGCTGCGAGTTTGGGTCGAATAAGTACTTCGCACTATGTGCGCTGGGTGGTATACTGTCCTGTGGTATCACCCACACCATGGTGGTCCCCCTCGACCTTGTCAAGTGCCGAATCCAGGTTGACCCCGCCAAATACAAATCGGTCGGCAATGGATTCAAGGCAAGTTGCAAAACACATGATTTGCTCATAAATTAACGTTCAATTCGAGCTTCGTGAAGGGATCCTAATGTCTGGATTTTTCTGGGAAAAAGAGATAATTCCTGACGTGTCTTACTCGGGCTAGCTGTTTTTTTTTCTCCCAAAAACAAGGGTAACTGTGACAAACTGTTTCACATTCCGTAAAGTGGGGCGAGTCGGGACTGGTGGGGCGAGTTAGGAAGTTTAGAACCTTGAAAACAGAGAATCGACTACACGCGGTGGTGCTGAGGGAGTTTTCGATGCTTCTCCGGAGTGCTTCTGAAAATCAAAAAGTCTCCTCATCGTCTCAGAGTCTCTGTTTTTGAGGGTCTAAACTTTGCCCCAACTCGCCCCGCCAGTCCAGACTCGCCCCACTTTACGATTCTACTCCTAAATAAGTGGGAGATTCTTGAAACAATATTTTTATCAGCTTTGCTCCAATAAAACACGTTTCACCGGATTTTTTTTGGTAAAAAAGTTATTTTTGTTTTGACAGGTTACCTTGAAAGAAGATGGCGTCCGAGGGCTTGCGAAGGGCTGGGCTCCTACTTTCTTCGGTTACTCATTGCAGGTAAGGAAACACTCTTTCTAAGAACCCAAATTGTGAAATATACAACTCGTGCAGGTATAAATAAATAAATATATGTCATTTTCAGGGTATGTGCAAGTTTGGTCTGTACGAAGTGTTCAAAGTATGGTATTCTAATGCCCTTGGAGAAGAGAACGCCTACGTATACCGTACAATGCTGTACCTAGCAGCGTCAGCTTCAGCTGAATTCTTCGCCGATATCGCTCTTAGCCCTATGGAAGCCTGCAAAGTAAGTATGCCGATCGATGCCGATATCCCTGGCGATTTTTAGGCAGCTGAACGTTTTGCAAGCGGGCAACCGCTGATAGTTAGTTGCTTTCAATGCTGTAAAATGAGCTAATTTTTTTTTAAAGTTATGGGATTGCTCGATCTCGCGACTCCGTAATTTTTAAACGCGGTTAATTTTTTAACAAGTACAGATAACTTAGCGATCAATCCTATTTTTGAATTGCTCAGTTCACGAGAAATCCAAACCATAACCAACATGTCCGGTTATCTGTAATAGTTCTCGAGTTAACAGCGGATAAAATTTACAATATTGCGAAAATTTGCAACACTGTCCAATATTGTCCCACATTTAACAAGTGCTTGCGTATGGTTGCCCCATATTTAAACGGTACTGCGT
>Ga0058701_10004647_pt1 | contig 11192 bp, 9 predicted proteins | sample AgamicOrMae_FD_97039 | JGI IMG/M metagenome (GOLD analysis project Ga0058701, IMG submission 97039) | Agave microbial communities from Guanajuato, Mexico - Or.Ma.e | ecosystem: Host-associated > Plants > Phyllosphere > Phylloplane/Leaf | place: Guanajuato, Mexico | collected 2012-06-04 | reverse complement strand
CTAAGATGTTAATCGTAAGCGGCATTGTGTACATTTCCAGCATGTCACAACCGTCATTCCTAACTTTGGCTGCGAGTTGGAGTACCAAGGAGACGATACCTTAATGCTGCCACCAACGGTGCAGTTCGGTGAAGATGGTCCCGTGGACCAAATTATGCAGGCAGCACTAGATTCAGATTCGACGACTCCACAGGCGTTTAGGCACGACCCCACTTGTAGGTCTGTACTCACTTAATCTGCGATTAAGAAGCTTATTCTTAAGGGTGTTTACGTCTTAAAACCTGTTCCATACAAGTTGTAAATAAGGTTTCATCGAATGAGAAATCCGCTGACTAATTTGTGATGCATTAATCCAGGTCGAACGGGGATTCCGAAAGTCGTTCAACAAACATACTCTCGTTGGACAAATCTATGATAGGGGAAAGTTACAGGATGTGCAGCTCTCTCACGGAGCTGACTGACCTCGCTAATCGACTCAATTTGACCTTAGACGATGACACGACGAGGTGAGCAACACGCCGACGTTATGAGTAAAGTTACAAGATTGATATTCCCCCAACGCGTGTTCATCTTTTTTCAGCGCCAGTCTTCAGCCCGATCTCCCGGTATCAACAGCAGCTAATATCCCTTCTGGCGCAACTATTGGTTCCTGTCAGACAAGTGACATCAAAGAACATTATTCGGAGCTTCAAGAAGAAAAAAGTGATTGCATTAACGGCAACTCGGCCGCAAACACAAAAAATGTAAGTTTTTTTTTATTATTATTATTTTTTTTAGACGAAGATTTGGAGAAATGAAATCCTTTGGTTTAGGATAAACGGACAGTATTTACGGTCAGAAAAGCTGACATATCTCTGTGAAATTGTGGACATTATTCATGATGGCTTCATTAGACAAAGTCAGGAACTGTTCATTAATTACGTTTCGCTGTTACGGGGGTGGAAGAGTTAGTGTAATCGTCGGTACGTTTGGCACGGTACGGGAAAAGTGCGTTACCGGAGGGGTAGGATGTTCATAAGAGGCCTATTTTACGCCCCTAACTTTGCTTCGGTATTACAGCAATCAACCTGCACCACTGATTTGATGTGCACTTGCACGAGTAACACTCTTGAACCAGAAGCCGATGATGACACTAGTGCAGCCACCATATCTGGATCGGAGTTACAAGGTTATAGTCAGCTCTTGACTGCTGTTGACGCCAGCGTCGCCAGTGGATACAAAGAAGGATATTACATTGGATATGCTCGCCATCGCGACGGATCGGATATCGGTATGTTGGATTTGACATGTAAATTTATCCGATTTGCGCCGAGGGAATGCTTCGAAAAATCATATTCAGAAAGATGGATTTTTTTTTCTTAAATGAAGAATAATGGTGTTTTGAAACTTATCAAATTCTTACTTTAGGCATTATGATAGCACTTTTATTTGAATATACTAATCAAGGGAATAAAATTTTGTCGTTGAATGAAGATTTTAAGATGGCTCTGCTCAGCCCATTGGGATGAAATTGTTCAGGAGAGGCGCCTCTAAGTTTCCCTCTCTGTTGCAGAAATCGCTTACCTCGTTAAGCTGGTGGCTTTGCGGTGCGGGAGGAAGGTTTATTGTGTGTGGATATCGAGGAACTCGGAAGATATCCAAGAGGATGGGCGCGATTTGTTGGATAACCTCACTTTGGCCTCGAGTTTTAATAGCACGACAATCGAGCATACTTTTGGGCAGGTGAGTGAAGATTTCTTGTCAGAAATACATTTATGAAAGTACGAGCACCAATGAATCAGAATTCATTTGAGAATAAATTATACCTTGCTTTTATTTTGATGGTTCACGCATATGCTTTTGTCTTCTCGTGTACGTGCATCATTTTTACACGGTATTTCCCGATTGAAAACACGTTGTGTAGTGTGTAGGTCTATACGCGCGATTAAGTCCTTTCCTTTCATGTAAACAATTGTCCGCTTATCTATCCTTATTGACCAATCGTTACGTACCCACATACCCTGATCTTTCTTAACCTAGCCGTACGTTAACCGTTAACCAACCTGCACCAGCCTCAACTTATCTCTTCCTACTTAAGCTGCCCTAGCGCAACCTATCCTTGTTTATCATAACGTTGTTAACCCACTACCGCCCCGCGATGCCGTTCGGAAACGGTAAAATTTATTACAGTATTACTGTTTCCATGTACATTTGACTGTTTACATTTTATTTCAGAGGATCTTTTTAGTTCAGTATTGTCAAAATTTAAAAATATCACCCCTCTGGAAACCTGAACTTTAATAATTTAGGCATTTTCCAAAGCATAAAATTGCGTAATTTAATGGGAAAAATCCTTCGAATTTCTCTTAAGCTAATTCACTCCAAAAACTTTGGTCTTTAATGGGTTAACTTCACCTCACTCAAACTAGCCTTACTTTAACCTACCGTCGTGTAACCTAACCTTAACCTACTCGTACTCAAACTACCCGTTCATAAATTATACTCAAAGTACCATTCCTCAACCTAACTTTACTCAGCCTACCCCTATCCCACTCTCCCGTATCCTAAGATATCGTTTCAAGAACGTAACCCTGTCACTTGCAGGAATCTTTTCAAGATTTAAAGTAAGTTTCTCCCTATGAATGTGTACGCTAATCTCTTCTAACCCCTGAATATCGTAACGCCTGTTTCAGTCGGCCAGTCGGCCCAGCTCACTGTCTCTGCACAGCCAGTGCGAAGACGAACTGGTCGCCGGGGAGTACGGCCAGCACTACACGAATCTCCAGCAAATCGGGAAAGGCGCCTACGGCTACGTCAAGATGGCGTTCCGAAACCACGACGGTCTACTTGTCATAACCAAATTCATCCGCAAGCAGAAAATCCATCAGCAATGCTGGGTTGATGACGCAAAGCTCCGACGGAGAGTACCGCTCGAAATAAGCCTTCTCAGCACTGTCAGACACCCGAATATCGTAAGTAGCGACTTTCTCTTTGTGGTAAACCGCCGACTATGAAAAATTTAGCATGATACCACCATATTATGAGAATTTTTTGCTGTGGCAGTCGGGAACCTCTGGGAACCAGTTTGGATTGTTTCACGTGGAGTCCCAAAGGAAAGTCATAAAAATTTTGTTTACACCTAGATTTTTTAAATTTTTTTTAGGGGAGTGTCTAATGATCCGACTGTCCATTTAATAAGTTTTAGGTCAGGCTCCGTGCGTTCAAGTCACCTCCCATTTAAAATGCATTAGGTTGGTTACCTGCGTTCAATTCTTATATTATTGCATGTCGGGTCAATAGCAACATCCTTTCCTTTTTTACACGTTTAGGCAAGGCTTTTTGGATTTAAGATAAACTTAGGCGGGGTATACTCCAAACTAAGGTTAACTTGAGCAAGTTGTCAAACAAACCAAGGTCAACTTGTTAAGTATAGTTGAAGTAACCGTTTCAGAGTCGTTTGTTGGTAATATTTAACAGACCGTGATTGTGTCGTGAAAAATCTTCAGAACGGTTTCTCTGACCCTGGAAGATCAGGGAATTCCATCGTGAGCCATGTGCAACAATTCTGTCTGCTTATATTTCCAGATGGGGTTCGTTTTTCTTAAAAATTTGTGACCTTGTTTACAGGTTCAGGTGTTGGATGTATTCGAAAACGCGACCTTCTTTCAAATGGTGATGCAGAAACATGGAGCAGGCATGGACTTGTTCGATTTCGTCGACAGAACTCCTAAGTTGGACGAACCACTTATTAGCTATATTTTCCGACAGGTAAAAGCTTTACGTATTTTGTGACGTATTTTCTGTCGTCAGGTAAAAGCTATACGTATTGTCATGACGTATTTTCTGTCGTTAGATTGTCGCGGCAGTTGCGTATCTACATTCCCTACAAATTTTGCATCGAGATATCAAAGACGAGAACGTTATCATCGATCAGAATTTCCGAGTAAAATTAATCGACTTCGGATCAGCGACGTTTATGAGCCCCGACCGCCTCTTCTCGACGTTTTACGGTACCATGGAGTACTGCAGTCCAGAAGTGCTAGCCGGGAACAAGTATGTTTGCCACGACTAACTTATTGGTCAGCTTATCTAAAAGGGTCTAACCTAGCTCAACCTCAACCGAACCTAACGTAACCTAACCTCACCCCTAACCTCACCTTCTTACGTAACCGAACCCGATGTAGCCTAACCTAAGGTAACCTACCCTACGGTCAGATACAATCCATAAGTCAGAGCCGCAGAAGAAGTGCGATGAGGAAACTGGGTACCACGCTAGGAAGAACCAGGTTTTGCTCTTACTGCGTGCGTTTCTGCCGGACGTCAACGAGGCGTCGTAGCCGAGTGGTCACCGTTCCCGCCTGCCAAATTGGCGACACCGGTTCGAATCTCGGCTCCACTGCATTTTTCTTTCTTTGTTTCACCGAGGCTTTTTCACTGGAATAGGCCTCCAAACACCGCTGACGAATGTTTTCTCAGTGGCCGAGTGGTTAGCGTTGCTACGTTAACAACGTCTAGACTCGGTTAGAGGTTCGTGGTTCGAATCCGCGATTAAATGCCGCGCGCAGCCTCGCAAAAAAGATCCTTGGAATCTGGCCGGATGGGTAACACCTCGCCAGCCACGGAGCCGCTGAGAAGATACTCTATCTGACCTCAAATCTGACGAATTGCGCGTCAGGAGGTAGCCCCTCAAACACCCCATCCCGTAAGATCTGGGAAGTTAAGGGGGGGATTAACCACGGGTAGTTTTGTTTTTCAAATTTATTCTGATGTCATGTTCATTTTTCTTTTTTTATTGTTCTGGAAGCACCCCATCCCGGAGACCTGGGAAGTTAAGCAGGGCTTAGTAGCGTGAGGGTAGTATTACATGTTAAATATGGGTAGTATCCTTTTTTATGATTTCATGTTTCCATATGATGTGTCTGTTTCAATTTCATCAACTTTGTTGTTGACAGGGGGTAAAGCTATTTATTGCTTTTTGACGAGCCTTATTGCAAGTGAACATTTTCACATGTTATTACCATCGAACCTAAATGTAAATGGCTTTGCAAAACAAAACCCGGGTACGTAGTATGTGCAAGATCCCTCACTTAACTTCGTCTAACCTAAGTATCCTTCTGACATGATTCACTGTGTCTCAGGAGTTGAGTCCTTCGCGGAGGGTGTGCTCGTCAGCAAGCGGTTTCGAACACTCGTCTTGAACCTTGATGAGGTGAACGTTTTGTTTGTTGTTTCAGATATGAGGGACCAGAACTCGAAGTTTGGTCTTTGGGAGTGACTCTCTACGTCTTAACTTTTGGAGAAAATCCTTTCTTCGACGTTGAAGAAACGATGAGAGCCGAGCTTCATCCGCCCGAAAAAGCATCCGCAGGTTCGTGGAAACCTAACTTAGGTTAACTTAACCTAACCTACGCGAGTGTAACCAGGGACGGACTGGGGGAGGGGGTAGGACCCGGTTAGGAAGCTCAGTAATAGGGGCCCCTATTTCCCCTCCCCCGATGCCCGTGAGGTGGCGCCCTCTAGCGACTGAACGTTGAAGCTACGCGGTTAGTTTCTATGGTGGTGGTGGTGGCTGTGGTCAACTCGCAGCATGCTGCACATATGACCTTATGCTCGACGGCAGGAGCCCGTGACTCACGGGCTGACTGGTGTGGGGGGGGGGGCCCGGTCAGGAAGCTCAGTAAGAGGTGCCCTTCTTTTCTCATGCCCCCCCCCCCCCCGGGCCCAGGGGCCCTCCTTAGGACCTCTGTGCTTCGGGTCCCCGAGGCCCCCGAAACTTTGGTCCAGCCTTTAATAAGAGAAAAAAAAAGTGGCCCTAGGCTGACCGTTTACTTTTTTTAAATGTAAATGTGTGTGTCTCTTTTTCTTTAATAAAAAAAAAAGTCAGGCTGTCCGAGAAACGCTGGCCCAAAGTCCAGTCCGCCCTTGAGTGTAACACGTTCCTCCTAACAATTTTATGAAAGACTCGACCTTGGTAAAACACGAGAGGTAGAAAATGCCAAATTTCAAATTTAATTTCAAATAGTGCAGTGCGAGGTGCAGAAGTTTTGTTTGATGTGCACAGATTTATTGGACCTGCTTCATTCGGTGCTGGAGAGAGACCCCGTTAGACGTTGCACAGTCCCTGAACTGATGGAACATCCTTGGATCAACCAACCAGTCGATCCCTCGGCGTATAATTTCCAGGAACTAGTAAATTGCTGTAAGTACCGTTACTGTTGACGTTTCAACACTTGCGGATACCATATGTTAGCTGAGTTTTACGAGTCGACAACTTAGCATTTGGTAAATGTTGCAATTTTCAGCGCACCCTGAATGGCAGCCTCATACGTACTACGCCGACTACCGGCAAGCGTTCCCGTTGTCGGAGTCCATGCTGGGCATGACGGCCAACAACTCGGCTAACAACGCGCAGGACAACGTTGAAGACGACAACGATCACACGGATCTCGCCAGCTCCAACTCGTTAACGAGTCTCACGCCCGTCGATGACGTGCTTCCGAATTCGTCAACGCACGTCGAGAGGAACGGCTCAACGGAATCGCCTGGTGAGTTGTCTATCCGCCCGGTGTGTACCTATTCGCCCGACAACTCTCCAACTCACCATGATCGATTTTACTCGGTCGCTGCTCACCAGGAATAACATTTCCTTCTGAAGGGACTTGTTGTTTTACTCTGTGTCATTCCAAAAAGGGAGTGTCTATTGACCCGATTGCCCTATTTATAATGTATTAGGTTGGAGTTCCGTGCGTTCAAGTTACCTCCCATTTAAAGTGCATTAGGTTGGTATGTGCATTCAAGTCTCCCTGCATTGATTCATGTCGGGACAATAGCAAAACCCTTAAAAAAATACAGGTTGACTTGACCATGGATTTTCGGACTTTGTGTCATGTGGATCGAGGTGTGTTGCAAACCGAGGTTTCACTTAACTAGGTGTATCGTAAACCTATGTCCGCTGGAGTTCAATGTTACACAAACCTGGACTGATTTGAGTGAGGTAGTTTGGAAACCAAGCCTCAAGCAAGGTAAATTCGAATCCAAGATTACCGTGAGCTGTAATGCAACCTAGTCTACCTGAAGCTAGGTAAATTGCAAACCTTGGTTACGTTCTACTAAGTTCAATGCAAACCTAGGTTACCGTAAGCCAACTCTGATGCTAACCTACGTCACGTTAAGCTTGTTATTTCGAGAAACCTAATTTAGCCTTAGCTAGATAAATTTCAAACACAGCTAACTTAATGGTAGGTGTTTTAAAAACGTTCGTCCGTTTAAACTTAACCCAAAACAGCCCAAAATATTTGGAGCTTAAGAGAAATTTAAAGGATTTTTTCCATCAAAATACGCAATTTTAAGCTTTGGAAAATGCCTAAATAATCAAATTTTAGGTTTCCCGAGGAGTGATATCTTTTAAATTGTGACAATACTGAACTGAAAAGATTATCTAAAATATTTTTTTCTGTTTCCGAACGGTATCGCTGGGCGGTAGTGGGTTAATCAAAATTAGGTTTTCTTTTGTAATAAAAATTCATTAAACCGTTGTGCTAAATGTGAAAAAACGGAACGTTTATTTCGATTTTTCAGGAAAAACATTGAATTGGCTCCCACTGCATAAACGCTTATGCGTTTCTCTTTGTTACTGGAATGACTATTCATCAAAGTGTGTTTCGGTTTTAGAGCCTCCTTTCGGGGCGCCGGCGTCCCCGGCCAGCGGCCCCATCTCGTCGACGCCGTTCAAGGCGCGCCCCAGGCGCTCGTCGCGGCTGTCCTCGTCGTCGTCATCCTCGACCGCGGGCGCCGCCCCGGCTCCCCAGATGCTCACCTCCACGTCCGTCATGTCGTCGCTGTCCACCAGCTCGTCCAACTCGTCCCCGTCGAACCGGCCGTCGCTGAGCCGCTCCTCCACGTCGGCCAGCCCCTCGACGACGTCGCCCAGCTCCTCGTGCTCCGACCTGGGGCCGCTCTCCGGCAGCAAGCTGGAGCCCGACTCCCTGGCCCAGGCCCTCCTGGGGGACCTGACCGACCGGGCGCTCAGCGGCGCCGCCCCGTCGCTCAGCCCTCTCCCGATCAGCGAGCCCCTCAACACGGACATCGGCGAGGAGCTCTCCGATGATGACTTCGAAGAAGAAGTACCTCAAGAGAAATTGTTATAGATCGTCTGCTAACCGATTCTAAACACTGCTGCCAACTTCGGAAATTTACTGACTGCAAGAAGGTTGAATTCAAAGTTATAAGACGTCTAATTACTGAGGAGTTGCGTGGTTGTTTCGTTAACAACTAACGAAAACCATAAATGCCTCCGTTGGTCAGTAGTTCCTTACTGTCGCATTATTACTCAATGATAAATTTCAATTTCTTGTCAATTTTTCTAATACCCGAAGCAGATTTTCATTATCAGTTATCAGAGGAGTACCTGTTTGTTCAGTCGAAAGCGTAGTTAGATGCTTTTAGAATTGAAACTGACGATCTTTATTTCTTTTAACGATGCATTCTTAGCAAGGAAGTGTCGTTTCGCAGAAAAAGTGAGATTTGAGTCTGAATTTTCAGCTCTGCTGCGCAGGCCTGTTAAAAAAACGGAATTGGGGTCCAGAGGGTCACCCAAAAAGTTCTCGACAAAGTCTAGCCGCTTTTAACTTGTCTGAACATTATTATGATCGTTAATGCGTTTTAACATTTTAAGGTTTGGTTAAAAGCAAGTTAAGTTGCTTTTCGTACGCTGGAAAGAAAAGCAGTATTGTGATTCCCGTTGACGGTCCGTCGTGAGAGAGAGAAAGCAACTGTGATAATCAGAAAGAGAGAGTTTTCGAAAATTGGTCTCTTGGTTTGATCATTTTGGTTTTCTTATCATATATCTCTTCTAAGCTTTGATCAAAACCTGCCAGTATTGAATCGCTTTATCTCGGAATGGCTGATATTTCTGGTGCTTTTTGATTTTGGCTTTCAACGAGTAGGTGCGTTGCGAGTATGAAAAGTTTGTTGAACAAAGTGGAACTGCAGCGTGTAGAAGGATAGGTTGGATAAGTGTTCAAGAGACTTTTGTGGAAGGCTCACTCTATTACTGCCCGTGCTCCATATCAAGATATCGCTGTACAGCGAAGCCATTGATGAAAATGTCTGATAGGCTTGTTGAATCAAAAACCAATGGAAATATCTTCTTAACGCGAGGAACTTATCATCAGTATTATTCGAAAAGGCTCAGAGAAATGATGAATGATGCTGCGTACAGTGCTTTTAATGTTGTAGTTTTAGTATTTTAACTGTAGTTTGTGTTACATTTTTAAGGTTTGAAAACAGTTCTTAAACTGTATTACGAAAATATTGAGCTTATTTCTAATAGAGGGAGCTGAAAGTCGCCTATTTCCGACGGTCGTTGATCGTTTCCCTGCTCGATATATGACTATCAATGTTTTGTTGTTGTTTCACCTTCGAAACGTGCTTAGAACGAAAGTTCGCCATGTAACATGAAGATTGTACGGTACAGTGGGTCACAAAAGTCATGACCCCTGCTTCCATAAGAAATGCATGGAAGCAAGGTTCATGACTTTTGTGGCCCTCTGTACGTTATGTAATGACTTGTACTTGTACATATTTCTTTTGTATGATTGACACAATCTCTGAAACTTGTGTGAAAAGCAAAATTTGATATGTTGTCATCGCGAGGATACGTTCCTGTTATCATTTTGGTATAATGCACTGACACCTTTGTCGTTGTGGATTTTGTTGATGTTCGCTCGTACGTTGATTATGCTCATTTCACCTGTTGTACAAGGTTATATTTTAGAGGTTAATCCGTTGTGACCGTTGCGCTGCTATGGATTACTTTGCACCTAGTTAGTACATCTCCCAAGTGTTAAACTGTTTCTTTTTTTTTTTTCACTTGCATCTCCATGATTGAAGCGATTTTGTCTCGTAATGTTGTCATTGCTGGTTAATCAGTAAAATTTCTATTGCTTCTGGGAAGAAGGATCATGTGCAAAGACTGAGTCTTTGAAAGTTGTTTTGAGTTTTCGCGAGGAAAGCTCGAGCCCTACGCTTTTATCGACTAAAATGTATATTTTCGTACACGAAGAGGAAGTTTCAGGTGATCTCAATTCAGTTTTACACGCATTTAATTTCCTTGGTGCTTTTGAATTTGGTGCCTTGTCTTGATCTCGTTGTTGTTGGAGCCTCGATTACTTAGAATGAGATTGGATGTTGATTTGGTTGCCTATATTTCCTTTTCCTGTGATACTGAGAGCGCAAAAAGACGTGATGTGGTTTTAGGTTGTCAGTTCGGTAGTGGAACATGTCAGCGATACCGGTAATGTTTTCGGACAAAGAATGTGGCATCCAACAAGATTCGTTTGGTTTCGATCTTGATTAGTGCAAGAGCCTGATTCCAAACAGAGGCTCTACTTATTCTTAATAACGCACACGTTATACATATGAAACCATGAAACCATACTTCAAAACCACAACTGTGCCTCCATGTAAGTTACTGACTGATTGTGAGCCAACGTATGACTTTGGGTGTTTACCAGCTGATCATTGCTTGATCTCATTTTCATCTAAAGTAATCACTTCGTTGTTTGTCAAGCTCCTGTTGTGAAATGAAATCTGTTTTAAGCAAATAAATTACTTAAAAAAAAAAAGTATTCCTTTTTTTTTTTAAGTTTCGGCTTTTTTGCTTTGTCACAGTTGCTTTAGTGCATGGCTGAAGTAGGTCTTTAAGTAGCGCTACTTGATGTTTCAAAACGAGCGCCATTCAAGGTCGCTACACCAACAAAATTAGACCTGAATTAGACACAAGATACTTTAAAAGTGCTTGCTAGCCTTCAAAAATTGAATCAATTTACGATTCAAAATGATTTAATTCGACTTCAAAATTTATGTAGGTGGAAAGTATTTCCTTCTATAGAACTAATTTTGTACTTTGGAAAACACGCACTACATTTCTGCATTACACTTCTGTTGGTAGCATTTCTTCAGTTCCGTCATTCTTTTTTTCCCGTTGTTTACTATCGTTCTTTCAACGTTCTCGCGGTCTATCATGAGAGAAATGTTTTATGAATTTACAGTTTAATTATTTGATTTCTATCATTTAAATCATCATGGATAAGACAGCTTCTGCGAAACTGAAAGGGGCTGCCCCTACAGTTGACCAGATAAATGCTGACAGGATCACAGAGGTAAGTTCTTCCAAGCCGCATAACCTCTCCTCAGAAACGTTCGCTGTACAT
>Ga0058701_10004646_pt1 | contig 11193 bp, 3 predicted proteins | sample AgamicOrMae_FD_97039 | JGI IMG/M metagenome (GOLD analysis project Ga0058701, IMG submission 97039) | Agave microbial communities from Guanajuato, Mexico - Or.Ma.e | ecosystem: Host-associated > Plants > Phyllosphere > Phylloplane/Leaf | place: Guanajuato, Mexico | collected 2012-06-04 | reverse complement strand
GAAATACCGGAACGATCAAATACACGAAAGCTCTCAAAAATCGTCAAAAATAAAGTACTTTAAAAAAATTAAGATAAGCTCAAGGTAAAATTAAAAAATTACCTTCGTCGTCTGTTTTCAGTTTTTTCCTAAGTTGTTCCATTTTGGCATCACGTTCCTTCTCTTCCTTCTTCCTTCGCAGAGTGAGTGTACCGAAATTGGACCTGTTCTCTATTTCTTCCTCCATGTTATCGCGAACCAGACTGTACTCATCGTGGTTCGTTATGCCTATTTTGGTACATATGACTACCATGAGGTTGGCTACAGGTTGACTGTCGTCAACAAGCATAGTCTTAACGGTTCCATCCAGCATCCTCACTCGCAAGGTTCGCATTTTCCGTCGGTACTCCAGTAAGTCCTGCGGACAGAGCAATTCACAAGTGAAATCCTTACGTATATTTCAAGAAAATATCCCTTTTAAGTAACTTACCCCGCTGTGTAGAATGTAGTAGTCGAGGTTTCTGGCGGGTTCCAGCCACACTCCTTTCTTCGCATCGTCATCGGCGAGGAACAGACCGTAGTCAGACGCTGAAAGGTTTGAAAAATAATTATTAGAATTTTTTAAAAAATACAAAAAAAAAACTCGTGCCCGCACGTGATTTTACAGTTACAAAAGTATTGCTCCCTCTCTCATGTTTCAAACCTCTAGCTTGAAAACGGAAATAGATGCGATAAAAAAGCATTCTATTAGATTGATAAATAGAGTTAATATCTATTGCATTCATTTCGTGCTCTTTTGTTGTATCTCTTTCCGTTCCCGTTATGCAGGGTTGAATAAATTAGAGGGAGCAACTCATAGTACTTGTGCTTAAATACAAAAGTTTCCGATATCCCGACCAAAAATTGACTTTTTCCCCTCGTAAAAATCCCGAGGCAATAAAAAGTTTTAATCATAAAAATACCCAAGGAAATGAAAAGTTTTACCCCGTAAAAAGCAGGCAACCTTTGGTTATCGAGGTACCTTTAGCGCTTAGGCCTATAATGACTACAGCGGGCACCTCTATTACTGATTCCAGTATTTAACGGTACACGGTACCTGGTTCTTACTTGCATCAAGCTTAAAAAAAAACGTTCAAAGAGAAACTTTTGCATTCTTTCACAAGATTTCCCCCCTTTTTTCACCGGGATGAAAAAATTACCTCGTGTTTGTTTATATGATGTCCTCGAGACTATCCTACTACACAACCATACTTTCATCAAATCCAGAAATAAGTGGGATCCTTATAACTTTCAAATACTTTCAAGATATGCGCTACGGATACCAACATCATACCTCTCAGGACCTTAAGGCCAACGAGCATTAAAAGAAACACGAAATGTATTGAGTAGGCAACACGCCACACAGTCGTGTGAAGTGAGTTGCCCAGCTAAATCAGATATGAGCGATTCAAAAATATCACAGGACGCCACGGGAAATCCACATATGAATAGCAAAACATAGAGTTACGATTTTGACTAGTTTAAGTGTCCCGTGCCTCTCTCCGCGGTCGGCTTACGGATAAAAGGTGGAACCTTAGAGGTGAAAGATTCGACCTTTCAAATGGCAGTTACTCACGTTTGCCCATGTTGCCTTCAGTCTTCTCCCGGATGATTCGACAGGCGTCGTAGACAGACGTCGAAGGGTCGAACTGCATCGTCTTGGTGACCCCATGGTCGACGATGTGGATTTTCAGAGACAGCGTCGCCATGTTGTGGCCGTTGACCACCAGCAGGTCGAATCTCGGTCGCTGCGGCAAACAAAAGTTAGGTTATCAACGTGAAGCAAAACCCACAGCTTCCTTTCCTCGGGTCGGGATCGCCCCCGCTCGAAACAGACTATGAGAAATTCACATCCGGAACGACGCGGACGGGCGCGCGTGCCAGAACGCTTATCGGGAACCGTGACGTATGAGAAATTTGTCATCCGCTGTACAATTCGGAACTTTTTTTAAAAAGTAAACACACACTTCTTCGCCATTGCACGTAATTCTCCTTTCTAAAATTAAAGGTATCCCGGGTAATCGATTTTGTTTTTAATGCTCGTTAAAGACGAAGAGTAGCTTTAAGGTAAAGTTAAGTCATTAAAAAAAACTTGATCTCAAACATATAGTCTTAAATATAAATTTAAAAAAAATATTCTAAAAAAAAACGGGACGAACATTTTATGAGGGTAGGTATTCTACCGGAATATTGATTCGACGGGAACAGCAAGTAATATCGTCTGCTTTTGGCAACGTTGCGAAGTGCAATATGCAGGCTGCAAGACGGAGAGGGGAGGGAAGAATGTCCGAATCAGCGCTTTTAACACTTGGAATAGAAGGCGCATGGCGCCTCCTCAGAGGCTGCAACATTGCAGATGTCAATCGCGAAATTCGCTGAATTTCGCGATTGGCGAATTGAAGGTCGTATTCAAGTGAGTCACTGGGTTATTTTACATGACAAGACAGGCTAATGAACGCTCGGCCTCCGGCTAAAAAGTGAAGAGTTACGAATTTAGAGCAAATGCGACGCCCACGCAAGACGGCCATCCCCAGAACGCCATCTATCGGCAGCCGGGAAAAGCTCTACAATGCACACTGTGAGAGGAACTGTCAATAAGCGCCAAACATCATGTGGCGTTCCATGACAGCCACTTCTCTGTTATCGGCTCTAACAAAAGAAACTAGTTCCGCGATCCCAGGTTACAATATCCATGCAATGTCCATGGTAATATCAATGCCGAAAAATCCATTCACTTAAAAATACTAGAAGGGACATCTAGGGTTTATGGACATAGCATAGACACAGGGATATCCATTAGTGTATTTCCAGTAAATGGATAATGCGGCATGGATATGGCATGGACACAACAACCCAGGTACAATTTCAAAAAGTTTTAGTAGCTTAATCCAAAATGTTTGGAGTTCCATGCATCTTAATTGAGACTAGAATTGAATGCAATTGGTATTTGTGTATTGATGTCACATGCCACTTTTCATAATTTTAAAAATAATTATAGTCTCAACGTGCTTTTGATGCTCTACTCTGGGAAGTTTTAAAATGATGTTTGAAGGCCAGAAAAAAAAAATAAAAAAAAGGTTGCATCCAACGAAAGACACTTAAAGTTCCTCTGATACGAAACAAAAAATACAGTATAAACGATTCTTTATATTTGATGAGTTTCAAGTTCCAATCTAATGATTGTAACGCAGTACATGAGCTTGTTAAACATTAACAGGCTGTTTTACTTTAAAGTCACAAAAAGTCACCTCAGACCTTGAATTTTCAGAGAAAAATAAATGAGAAAAAAAACAGAAAAAAAATCTTCTTTTTTGGAGTGAGAGAAAAAAACAGGAAGTTCTGATTTTAAATGTTAAAAAATGAACTCATAGGACGAAAAAAATCGCTTTTTTTCACAAAATGAATTCGCGATGAAGTTCCTAGTAGACTAGCCCCCCAACGAAGAGTGCAGGTGTTGTCGGGTAGGTGGGGGGGGGGGCGTCGGCTAGTTCCGAATTTAGCCGACTATCGTTAGGGGAACAGACCAACTCACAAGGTCGGTACACAGGGAGTGGGCGCGGTTCCTCGAGACGAGACTGAGGCGCAAGACGCTCGTTGCTGGTCGCCACGGCCAGGGCCCCTCCGCGGTCCGGAGCGCGGCTCGCCACGGCGCGGCTTCCGCGGTTCCGCGGCTCATTCATTCATGAGAGTCCCACGTCCCACCCATGGGACCGGGCCCACATGGGACCAGGCCCATGTGCTGCAAGCCTTTTTCCTGGGCGTAAGACGCTCTACGACATCCGCCCAATTGGCTTGCCAGCCTATTAGTAATTTTCATTCATTGATAGGTTTGGCTGCTTCATTCATAGACCGAGTTTCACTAACGGCGATTTTCTTTTGAGGAAACGAAATATACCTCTGAAGAGGTATTCTTATAAACAGATCTTGTTGTCTTTTTACTCTTTGAACGTCTGGCTGACATTCTCAGGTAACACAAAATATATCGTTAAAGTACTGTACAGAAATTAATAGGCCTATATGAATCTGCTCCTTCTCCACCAGCTGATTTTAAACCTTCAATGTGCAATAGCTAATTTATGAGTTTTGTTTTAACAAAATTTTCGGATACAGATTTTTACTTTTTATAGATATTCTGTAAAGTTAAAAAGGCGGACTATTCTAAAAATTTCAAAGCAAAAATTTCCATTAAAAAAATAATTAAAAAGTTGAAGGGTATACAAGATGCACCATTGTCCTTTCCACTTAACTTTTTATGGATAACTTTTAGGTCAGAACAGCTGCTTAGATCAAAGACATGCATCAGCTCAAGAAACACAATTAAAAAAAAAAAAAACGGATTTGCGAATCCGCCGGATTTGCTATTTCATCCATAAGCTGTATATCTAAGTAACTTTCCATCTAAAACTCGGAAAATAATTTGGTAAGAATGATGAAAAAATTATTTTAGTCAAGTTGAATGACCCAGTGTTTCTACACTAACCGTAAGGAGTAATTTCATAAATTACTCTCAGTTTTCTGGTACCGGTATCTTCAAACAATTTCTTAAAAACCTGGATTATTTTGTGATTAGAACTGACAATCACTTCACATTTCTAATAGGCGAATAGTTAATAAGTAATCCTCTGTTATTGTGGCTGACTTCAGAAGTCGCATGTTAATCGTAATAAATTGTAATTAGAGTTCTGCTGTTCTGTATCTACGTTTTAGAGGGAAAATTGGCCATATGACCCTCAGTATTTCATTAAAATATCATCATTCAATATTACAAAAAAAACGTTTTATTTGTAAACTGGAGAGTGCATTTTCCCAAGTAGCGATTTTATAAAGCAGCGAATATGCATACAAATAAGAGATAAATTGTAAATGCCAGGGGGCCTATTCATTGGAGTCAAGTATCAAGCTAATGCCCGCCCTAACCTACAAATTGGCTAATAGGCAGCAGCTCGGCTAGGTCATAGCGATAATGGAGTAACAGGTTTTGTGGCAGGTCAGGTCGGGTTACGTAACAAACAACGGTACCCGATACTTCAAAAATAAACTGCTCTGGCGCATCGCAGACAACAAACGTGTGCAAAGGCCATTTATCAGTTTCCGACCTGCTCTTTTCATAACAGATGGCTCTTTTCATCGACCGGTAAGTCCCCTTAAGTCACCGCTATCGCTAAAAGATTACGAAAATGCTTCTGTTAGATTGCAAATAATAAAAAAGACGGAATTAGATCGGCGGTGGGAGTCTTCACGCCCACACAGGAATCAAGTTTGTGTTTGAATCAATCGCAAAATACACTGAAACTTTAAAAGCAAGGTTGAAATCCCTAATTCTTGTGTTCTACCTTTCGTGGAGAAGCCGATCGGAGCGAGGCATAAGCCATCGAAACAAACCGAGTGTAAGCTCACCTGACGATCGTAATCCCAATGCCGCTTACTTCTCGCCGTTACGATCGAGATGTAAGCGGCGTCAGGCTTGGTAAGATCCAAGCGGAGCGATAAAGAAGTGAGACACAAGGCATGTGACATGACCTTGCTAGGTGTATATAATAAATACCCATAATTTAATTTTTCAAAAATAGCACAGGGTGAAACACAAGAGGCAGAATATATCATCTTTCAATTTTACAGTGCGCTCTATATACGAAGTTGTAAGTTCTAAGTTGTAAGTGGTAACGTCTTGAAATTTCGTTACCTATCGTTGAAATAGTTTGAGCATTAAGTACTGATCAAATTACAAAAGCAAAAGATCAAAAATCCTTGTTATTCTTAGCCTATAACAGTCCAAAGTATTTGGAATAAAATTAAGCTTAAGAGAAATTTAAACGCTTTTTTTTCCAATAAAATACGAAATTTTAATCTTTGAAAAAAGCCTAAATTATTAAATTTCAGGTTTCCAGATGGGTGATATTTTTTAAATTGTGACAATACTGAACTGAAAAGATCCTCTAAAATAATTTTTTTCTGTTACCGAACGCATTGCTGCAGCAATGCGTTCGGTAACAGATTACCGCCCATGGGCGGTAGTGGGTTAAATACGGGGAAGTGTGCAAGAAAAGAACACGACTTTTGGTTTCGACTGTACACGTCTAAAATATTCGCAATGAACTAAAGATCAGTGAATATAAAATGGGCCACAACCAGCACGCTTATAAATTTATGAATACGGCTTCATTGCTACCAAATGACCCATTAGACGATTCAAATGGTGAGTGGAGCCATGTTTATTGGGCCACCGAGATCCGAGAGCCACCTAACGCACGTCCATGCGGTAACGGATAAGCCACTTGAATTTCGTCACATTTAAAGAGCTTGAAACGAGAATTTAATTAGTTCTAAGACATATGTTCATGAAAAGTAAATAGTCAAGAGACGGTGTCGGAGGTACAGCTAAAAATTTATGGCGGGCGAGGACATCTTGGGAAATTTAAGATGACAGGAAAATTTAAGGAGTTTCCGCAGAAAAAGAGCGAAACTTTGTAGAGAGGCGGAGCGGTGCGAGACGCGTCCATTCCAGCGCCGACATCCGGCGAACGTCGGAAGCCATATTTGGCTGAAGGACATTTAACAGGTGTGCCAACAGCCAACACATTCGAGGTTATTTCGAATCCAACAAACTTTATGTGGCTCAAATACACAAAATATGCGCTGAACCCTATTTTCGATTTTTTTCTACCTTCGTTTTACGTACACGATGAAGGATACGCTTTGGGTACCGACTTTTGTTTGAAGTAGTCACAGGAACGACTACGTAATTGTTGCAATAACGTTTTAGCGCATGTAGAACACGCGTGTTTGTTAGGCGGTTCGAAATTTTTAAAAATCAATGTCTGGAGCGAATTTCCTTTTTAAATGCGCCTCCTTTCGAAAAAGGAATTCTTGATAGTTTCTTTGAAAAGAATTCGTTTGTCAGTAGACGTTTTCGGTCGTAAGACGAATTTGAGGCGCTCTTGAGACATGAAATAATTTAGATTAAACCCAAATGCAGGTTCCGGGGCCCGCGTTGGGACTTGGCGGTTCCCAAGAAAGGATTTCGGTTACACCACGGGATAACCACACTCTAAACTTGAATTAGAGGAAATCTACAGTTTCTCAGTAGATATCGACTGATTTTCAATCAAAACCGAACCACTGAAGAGAGTGGTTGCATTTAGAATGAGAATCAGTAGATTTCTACTAATTCGTCTTAAGAGTGCAGTCTTGACTCCTAAAGCAATGTCCCTTTTAAGATGAGTTAAATATCTGAGATCCGAGTTCACAAGTAAGATGTAATATCTCTAACCGTCTAGAAATAAGTTAACCACCCGCATTTAATTATAATCGATAGAAAATTCGTTACGTAGAGATTCAAGATTTCAACAGAGACAGACAGGTTGAGATTTGCCGCCCACCTTGGCGACCTCTTGGCAACACAAAGTTTTTTGTGTAATAATATCTCACAGAATTGGGATAGGCGTTTTGAAAATACGTAAAATGTTCAGGCTTCTTTTCAATGCTGTATACCTTTTTTGTGCAGGCTAAAATTTGTCTCTTGAACAATAAAAGAGAGAAAATGGTTTGGTTATGGCAACTAAACTTGTCACAGGCCAATAATGGATTTTTAAATAAACAAAATCTTTGGCATGGAAAACGAAAAGTTAGTCCCCCTCATTTTAAGTTTTCCAGATAGGGCAAATTTTGTCTTCGTAAAAAATATCGATATTAGGTAATCGAGATTTTAACGAATTTTTACGTTTCAAGGTCCCGCAAGTCCGTAAAAGTGTTTCTTTTTATATTTTTTTATTATTTTTTAATTTTTTATTCATATTTTTTTTTAGTTTTTCTGTGACTCTGTAAATTATTAATACTGTATTTTAGCAGCATCAACAAAATACGTGCCAGTATTAAGAAAATAATTTGGGCTGAGGGTAAGTTTGGTTGTCATAACCAAACAATTTATCTCCGAGATATGAAACGATTCCCCGTGAACTTTGACCGACTTCATTGGGAAAACCGTATTAGTACGCAAAGGTATTATGGTTATGCAGTCCACAGCTGTCGCGTTGGCCGGCTCAGCTGCGGTAACACCTGCCACACAACAGCTGCCCACAAGCTTTAATATTTCGCAGCTGCAATCAGGGAGGCAATCAGAACACTGCTAAACCGCGTAATCCAGGTTTGGACGCACAGCACTAAACCTCACCGTCATCGTACTAAGCTGACACTACTTTTCGACACAAAATCAACGCATTTCAACGCGACTTGAAAGTCCCGAACAGGCGGACGAACGCTCGCTGCTCGAGCCCGCGCACAACTGGCTGTCGAACGCCATTTGCGTTGGTGGCTCGGGTGGGCGATGATGCGGGGGGGGGAGGTGTCCAGTAAGAGGTGCACGCAACCACATCACGTGATTTTTAAGACTGAATATGAACTGCGTTAAAGGGGTGAGCTTAGCCCTCCAGTTCCGGGTGCTAAAAATAGGGCCAGGCGGAGAAACACACCGACTCTTAATCTTCGCACGCGCACGCGCTTTGAGGGTTAAGTTTTGTACCCTTGTATTCCACCTTCCGGCGCTGGAGCGAGGCTCAAGGCATAACCTTGTTACGGTGAACCAAACCTAGGAGCGATTGCTTATGTTAATCCTGATGAAAGGTTGAATGAAGGTAGAAAATGTAATATCTAAGACTGAGGGTGCAGAAACTAGTTCTAGTCGGTGGTTTATAAATAATGGCTTGGCAGATGACATTCGTTCAGGGTGGCCAGCTACTCTTTTTCTGATTAAAGGTTAATTTTTTTTCTGGCCCTTTTCGGTTTATTTTTCGATTTTTCCCGCTCCTTTCATGTTTATATCACAGCAAGAAAATTCGAAGAATTTGAACATTCTAAAAAACTTTAAGGATCAGATTTTAAGTACACAGTAACATCTAGAAAAATAATACAAAAATGCATTAGTTTTTTTTTAAATGGAGGTAATTAACTGAAATTTATGTTTGGTAAGTAGAATTTGTAGTCATAGTATGCCCTCACTGGCAAAGATTCTTGAAATACATTTAAACAAACTTTTGGGGGTATCTGGCAACGAAATATCTTCTGAGTTATTAGTTTATATTCAAGTTTTTTTACCCCAAGAGTTTTAAGTTGCTGCCGGCTCAAGTTTATTTAAGGATTCAAGGTTTGCTTATCGACCTATATATTAAAGTTGCAAAAATGCAGGAAAAGTGTTTCGTTTCCTTAAAGTTGCTCGAGGTTGTTCCACTATTGCAAGACTTGACTTAAATATACAAAGGCATCACCACCCATAACCTTTAGTTTTGACGAGGGTATAAATTGGCTTCGTTATAAGCATCGGTTAAGTTTTGGTACGTAAGTAAGATGAAGTTGGGGTCGTTGAAGGTGAGTTTGGTCAAATTGGGTTTGGTCGAGCTGAATTAGGTCACGTTACGTGAGGTGAAATTAGGTAAGGTCAAGTTGAGTAAGGTCAAGTCAATTCGCGCTAAGTTAGGTTAGATCAAGTTAAGTCAAGTTAGGTTAAATTAGGTTAGGTAAAGTTGGGGCGAATCACATTAGGTATGTTTAAGACAGGTCAGTTTAAGTGGATAAGTTTTCAATTGACTTGAGTTACGTTAGGTTAGAATCCGACGGGAAGTTTCGCTCGACATTAACCCCCATAATTGGACCAATTTAGCTAAACGACTTGTATTCCGTGCTCCTAGCCTAAACGGGTTGATAATGAATTCTTGACGCTTCCTAATGGATTTCTGTCTGGGCATGCAGAAAAATTTTCAATTAAAGTCGGAGCAAAACTAGTCTAAGCCCACGCCATGTTCGCAACTTCCGATCTTCGGTGCGTACACCGCACAATGCCCACACTTCGCTGCAGACCGGCTCTCCACTTCACTCCCCCGCACCCTTCCCTCCTCTTTAAACCATTTCCTTTTTTTTAACACAGATGGCGCCACACGTTCAAATAAAACTCCGGCGACGCAAAAGGCCTACGGACACGAGCCGTGCGAATAGCTGCACCAAATATTGACACTCGTACGCCACAGAGGACACACGGCGCGCCGACCGCTCTCCGACATAAACCGCACACCTCGCCTGCTCTAAGTTAGCCGCACTCCGTAAATAAACGCTGCTGGCCCGGTCAACTTCCAGAAGGCGTCGGATGTGATGCGCGCCTGAGAAGAAACATGGCTGGAGTGGAGGCTGCTGCTATAAATTTAACCTATTGATGCCTGAAGGATGTTCCGATGAAAGATCACTTTCCCCCGATAAACTTTAAATCATTCTGATCTTTTTGAACGAAGTACTACGTCACGCAAAATATGCTTTGGACTTCGAGCCTACATTAAAAAAATAAATAAAAAAATAAACCTATTTTTTTTTGTAAAACATTTTTATTTGGCTTCAGAAATAAAAACAGAGCGTCATCACATTAAAACCCGCCTCTTTTCGGAGAAAAGCTTAGGTTTCGCTCGTTCGAAAACAACTTTCTTGCACGCTAAAAAAAATAGTGATGAAAATTCGCTTTACGAATGAAAATTGACCCCAAAAGCAAAATTTAAATACTAAATTTTTTTCAACGTGCAATCTCAAAGACTGCTTAAACAAGATAATGTTTCTAAATAAAGCAAACATAACCCACTAACATGTTAGTGCATGGTTATTTAAAATAGTGCTCCATTTTAAACTAATATTTTTAAAAAAATCATTTCCTAGGTATAAATCTAGAAATTCTTTAAAAAAGGTGTACGCTTTAAAAGTTTGTTCACTTTAAATTTAAATCAGTGAAAGTATGTGAGATTCAGTGAAAATTCACGGAATCTCAGTGACTCTGATTCAAAGTTGGGAGTGTAAATACAAAGCAAATTTTGCACGAAAATTTCGTGATTCAATTTAAGATAAGGAAGACCGTCCTAAACAAGAGGGAATAGAAATTAGAGCTCCAAAAACAAATAATGTATATTTAATGGACGCCAGCCAATTAACCGACAGTGTAATCACCAGGAGCTTTTAGTCGGACAAAAACTATTGAACGCAGTTCTGGGCGAACAGCGTTAAACCGCGGGTCTAGCTTAGCTGCGCGCGGTTTAATCGTAGGGCAAAACCACTGAAACAGACGGTCGCTACGGCGGGGGGTGGCTGGGGGGGGGGGGATTAGCCGGTTTTTACGGCCCTCATTAATCTCAAACTAAGTTATTTCGTTTC
>Ga0058701_10004645_pt1 | contig 11195 bp, 5 predicted proteins | sample AgamicOrMae_FD_97039 | JGI IMG/M metagenome (GOLD analysis project Ga0058701, IMG submission 97039) | Agave microbial communities from Guanajuato, Mexico - Or.Ma.e | ecosystem: Host-associated > Plants > Phyllosphere > Phylloplane/Leaf | place: Guanajuato, Mexico | collected 2012-06-04 | reverse complement strand
TGAATTAGGATACAAGTATTGTCTTGATGCTTTGGAAAAAAAAATGAAAACTGAAAAAGAGGATGAAGATACTGTGATGTTATGGTGTCTTGCTCTTGACTGGTATGGCAGATTCCTTTTAGAGCAAGGCAAAAATAAATCTGCCTTGAGTTACCTCAATAGAGCCCATGATACATTACTTGATTTTGCTGGTGAAAATCATCCACAATTGGTGAGTTGATTTTTTCTGCTTTTTGAAAGTAAAGCAAGTATACAAAGATAGTTTGATTGCATTTTCTTTTTTCAGATTCTACTGTTGAATGATCTGGGTATAGCAAATTTAATGACAGATGATGAAGTAACAGCTGTTGCCTGTTTTGAAAAGGCCTTAAAATTAGGGAAGGAGTTGGATGACCCGTTAGTGCCAAATATTTTAGTGAATATGGGCTTGCTTTATTTAAAGAAGCTGAAACTAGATGCAGCCAACAAATGGTGTACTGAGGGCAGAGAAGCTGCAGTCAAGCTGGAAGATTCAGCGTCAGAGGCAGAGGCTTCTGATTGTCTTAAAGCAATCAAGAATGCAATGAAGACAGGGAATGCCTAAGTAGAACTTCTTATTGTAATTGTATTGTAAAAATTATCTTTGTATTTGTATCTATTAAAGTTATTTATTTGATTAATTCAGTTATGTAATAGTTTTTTTTAATTTGCCTTGACTTTTTGTTTAAAATGTTACAAAATCTTAAAAATTTTACAATATTTGCAAAAAAATTGAAATTAAAAAAATGTAAAAAAGCATTTGAACCCAAGAAAAGAGAGTGCCTAACAAAACAAGTCATCTTTAAATTTCTATCCTTGCACTTTTCAGAACTACCAGTCACGGACTATTTATTTCAGTGACTACCAGTCGTCGACGAAGAAGTATGCTTTCGGTTAATTGTGGAAAGTGGAATAAATAAAAAGAAGACCAGTCCTCTTCTGATGTGTTGACGTCGAAAGTTTCAGGTTCATGTCTTGCTCGCTATGATTGACAGGTAAAATCGATATTTGAAAGTGGCGGGATGTATGTAAACAAATGTGATCTTTTCATTGCCTTTTCGAAACGTGGAGAATTGAACCCAACAGAATCGCCAACCGCGTAAATGATAACATATAGCAAGAATATGTAACGCTGTATACTTTCTTGCTGGATTGTGATCAATCGAACTTGAGACAATTTAAATTTTAAAGGAGAAACGTGTCTCATGGTTAAATGATAACGATGATGAAATTATAGTTTCGTCGAGGGGATGGGTGCGCAAGCTTTTGTATGTTGGTGTCGGACGCCATTTTGGATTTCAGAATCCGAAATGGTGGTTGAGTGCAGAATTACGTGGATGTGTGTAATGAATCTGTGATAAAAGTTTCACTATTTTAATCGTCAAACATGGATCGAAAAGGTGATGTTGCCATGTCAGGTTGGCTTTACAAGTGGACTAACTATATTAAAGGTTATCAGCGTCGTTGGTTCGTGCTGTCGAATGGATATTTGTCTTACTACAGGTAAGTGTCCACTATTTTTCTCATGTCATTAACACATCCCTGCCGTGGAAGTTCTCCGCCTCATGTTAATTTTTAATGTGTCATTGCGTGATGCACATACTATTAAATTAGCCATAAAATCCCAAATCTTTCTGCTTTATGATTATTTTACGTAATCGTCTAGGTTTGTTCTGACATCATTTCAACTGTCAATACTTGCAATTATCAGTTGCCTTATTTTGATTGTTCGTGTACGCTTTTTGGGGCCCCGCTAGCTGTGAATTACGTGACAACTGTTTTATTCTGTAGTTACCATGATCCTACATACTTTTATGTAACATTGTACCTCTTCACAGTCATCATTATTGTGTTGGTTACAGGTGCAATTTATTTTCATAGTTGTGCTGTGTGTTTTGGTGTCACTCTTCAAGCATGTTAGTTTAATTATCACAGGGATTAGGCTGGTAGAGGCTTTCTTTGGTATACTTGTTTCATTCTTCTCTATGCTATATATATTATTTAATTCAATATTTACCAGAAGTTTTTTTATAGCAGAGGTAATCCTATTTTGGCCTCTCTCCCATGTTCTTCCTCTTTTCCTAATCTTGTGGGGTTTTCTCCATCTATCACTCCTCAAATGAGGGATTTTATCCTAAAGTTCTTGCATTGTTATGAGCCAGCATTCAACTACATTCATGAAACTGAGGGTGGCATTGCATATAAAGATATTTGTATCTTCCTCTCATGTAAACAATTCATTTTTATTGTTCTAGCATTTTATTGACCTCATACTTTTATATGCAATATACGAGTAATTGGTACATTTTTTTTCATGAATTCATTTCACCATTTATGATTATAAATTTTATTTTGGACACATCTTTGAATTCTGTAAACATATGTCTTACAAAAATTCCATGTGTTTGATCTGACACTCTTCTCATGCTAGCTGTTTGGACAAGATGGGCAGTCAGGAAAATTTCACTTCAGCACAAGTGAATCAAAATTCATGTTTGATCCATTGCAAAAGTTGTTCTAGCAATCCACCTCCAAAATTAATAGAAATTATTTCCCGTGGGATTTGTATATTTCCTGGTTTGAGCTCCATTGAGATATTTTTATTTTCTTGTTTTCTTCTTTGTTTTTGCTAACATGTTTGAAAATTCCAGGGAACATAATGGTATCATGTGTCCATCAAAACGAGAAATCGCGATAACATATTTCTTCAATCATTGATTTGACTAATTGGACACATTATGATCGTGCGAAAATGTACGGATTTTGTATGATCGCCGCAAGGCTTGCGTGACTTATAAAACTTTTTCACTTCCCTAAAAAAAAAAGAAAAAAGAAAAAACCCTACATGTATATATTTATTTTTTATTTTTACCACAAAACAACATATGCGGGCAAACCTCTGTGTTATTAAAAAAAAATAAAAAAAAAATAGTGGTGTCTGCTTTATTTGTATCGAGTTGCGAGTCGTTTCTCCTCAAGTGACCCGTGTATGGATGGTTATGTCATGGAGGGCTAACTTTGTAGTCCTCCATGGTTATGCAGATTTTGGTGTCGTTGCCGGACAGTAATTACACTTTGAATATTCAAGTTTTTACGTCATAATACCATCATTTAGTCCGCACGACTGAACGAATTGCACGTCTCAAAGCATACGGCAAAATCGTTCCGACATGTTTTACAGCTACGCTGAACGCACGTACATCAGGTTATTGACAGTGCTATGGTAGTTTTGGGTGGAGAGGCTCAGTCTAACCGAGAGATTATAAGTTAGGCCCAACCTTGGTGGGGTCTTACCCCTCAACTCCGCCCACCAACACCGATTCCCAGACGGAGGAGAGGGGAGGTGGCCGGCCGAGACGGTTGAACTCTGGCTTGTTTTGATGATTTGCTGACAACATTGATATTCTCAGCTGCTGATTGTCGTTGGACGTTCACGATTAAGGGGGAAAAATGAAAAGACGGGGATTGAACAAAAAGTATTTGTGACAACTTTTTGGAAGAAATTTTCTAGAAAGAGTTTCTCAAAGCAATGGGAAAATGAAACTTTGGGCATATAATCTTCTCTTTTTATTTCCATGTTTAGTGGAATTAATCGCAATCGCGCTAATAATTTTTTTGTACGACAGGATCTCATTCGATTTCCCTCATAAATATTGAGGGAACTTTGTTATCGTTTTATTTGCAAAGCTGTCCGTCTGTCCGTATATCTGTATGACTGTTCGACTTTTGGTTACCGTTTGCGTTGGAACATGGTCCGATGGTGGATTAATGGAAATGTTAATCATTATTAGGATTCGAGACGTACTGTTTTTGGCGATGTTATGCCAAGCGATTTCCAGGGGTGGGGGGTCTACCAATCGGTAAATTTTTATTCGCTCATATCACGCAAACGATTCGAGCCATTAGAAAGTAGGAGAAAGGAGTTATCAAAAATTTTACGCTGCACAATTGTGTTTTCCAAGTCTTTCTTGATATTTCTTACGGCTTAATAGCAGAATAACGATTTTAAAAAATATATTGTTATAACTTTTTTTTAGTTACTTTTTATCGTTATTATTATTATCAACCCTAGGAAAACAATTCATTTCGAAATTTTAGCATGAAAACCTCGTCTTTGATGGATCGCGCTCCAACAGAACACGGAAGTATTGGTTTGCGCCAGACCCATTTACCCCTGATGAGTGCCATGCAATTAAAGAAAGAAGAAGGAGGAAAAATAGAACCGATACAGAACCGATTAACTAATCTTTGTGGTGATCACCGAACGTCAGATTCCTGATCGGCAGTGAGCGCGTATATATTGCTCACAAACGCGTAAAAAATCGCCGCTGAAATGCATGAGATAGGCCTACACGTATTGGAGGATATTCAACCAGTTTTATAATGCTCAATAGAAGAGCTAAATGCAAGTGTATGGTTAGTTTCAAAAATAACAAATTTAACATAAACTCGACGAAAAGAAACTGCTCTCAACTTAAGAGGAGCAACTCTTTCTCTCGAGGAGAATTCAAAAGCTGTCGTTTCTCCCTGTCCTTTCTCTGTATCCTTTCACCCTGTCGTTTCTCAATGTCGTCTCTCCCGGTCCTTTCTCCTTGTCCTTTCTCCCTGTCTTTTTCGGATGGTTTCAATTGCAACTATCCCCCCTCTGAATCTGCGTTGAATCCGCTCAAACTCACCTCCTTCGAGCGGAAGTATAAAAGTTTTCTGAAGATTCTACCTCGTTGCATAGACTTTCCAAGTTTCCTGTTTTGTGGCTGGTCTGACTTGTCCATTCAAATTAACACATGGAATATTTTTGGCCCGTCTTAAGGATGAACAATAATTTCTCTTGAATCGCAAGCCGCCGTAATTGTCGAGAATCGTTTCGTACATGATAGTAGGAAAGGAACGCACCGCGCGCACGTCTATGTCTGTCCTGTGGCCTTTTCTTGCTTTCTTAGCCTATGTGGAGGGTTCATTCCAGGGTGGGAAGTACCATGATTCCTAAACTGACCTTACGGGGACGTCGGCACACTGACACAGAGTAAGTACTTGAGGATAGAAGTGCGCTTGTGGGCAGAAAGGGACCGACTCGTTGCCATAGGACACGTCACTGGGGCTCCTTGACTTATCGTGGCCGATTCGGAGCGTTCGCCATCGCCAGTCGGTGCATTCAGCCGCGGCGGAGCGGCGCCTGTCGATGCGAGTAGAATTTCTCTTGCCAGCCCCTTCTTTGAACTAGAATCGGAATATTTGATATGCTCTTTATGGCAAAGTCGATATCGCGGGGGGGGGGGCGCAGGGCAACTTACCTAACCTGGCTTGACGCTGCGTTAAGCGTGATGACGCTTACCGTTGTCCTCGGCGACCTCGAGAAGTAAGCGCCATCAGGCTTGGCGACCGCTGAGCGAAATGGAAGCGAGGTCGAAGGCACCCTACCTAACCTAACTGCTTTGAGTCGTTAGTGCAAGGATGAATCAGGGTGGACTAAGAGGTGGAAAATGCACCCTTTTTGAGTGGAAGTGCCGCCTGAGCTGGCTTAACATAGTCGGAACAAGACCCCCGCAAACAGCGCGTGTCGATTAATCTGCTGACTGCTTTTTGTGAGACGGGAAAGTTGACAGCTCCCAACTTTCGTACTCGAGTCTGTTCAAGGAAATTCCGTGGCATTTAGGGAAAATGACATAGGAGAGGTTGTGTTGGCGAGTTGAAGCACTAACATTGTTGCTTTTTGGGTTAACGCTCATGTTTTACGATCAAAGGATGCTTCTGGACTTTGTTCGGAGATTGCTTTCAAAACTCTTGTTTCTGTGTGTGAAAATGCTTATGAAGTACAGCACCTATTAATGCGGCTCTCCGACAGTTGAAGCTTCAGAACTATTCTAAATTGAGATGTTTCTTTTGTAAAAAGTAGCCCGGTAGGTTTATATAGAAAGTATCCTTGAAAAAAATCTGCGTATAAAAGAAATTTTTTTTTCTCATATCGAAATTTGGCCTGAGGGGCGGTTTTAAGGAGGCGTGGGAACAGCATCCACCAAATGGACCAAAAAGCTATGTAACAAGGTGGGCAAATTTCTGCGAAGTCTTTGCAAATAAGCCATAAAAATCCTTTTAGTTTAACAAAATCTTGTAAAATTATAGTCAAAGCGCGGTTTTTCTCCAAGGTCTAAGAAAAAACTTTTCATTACATTAGCAAAAACTTTTGATAGTTGACCGCACCTCAAGATTCTCAACCCGCCCAGCACCACCGCCCTCTCCTTAACACCAGTTATAAATCACTCCCGTTAGGTAGGCTATTTTCCCCTCCTTTTTTTTCCTTGCGCACTATTTTGAAATGGATTCTTTGCTGACTGCTTTTGTCATTTTGAGTGAAAGAGACCTTGATATTAAGCCTTTGATTGGTGATCGTCTTGCGAGCCGGAATGCAAGTGCGATCTTCTTGTTTTTTTATTGGTCGCAATGACTTACTTGTATGCATGCCTCACTATCAACAAGCCTTTTGATCTTGGAGTACTCCAAGTTTTGATGACCAACCTGATAAGGCTGTTATTCCAGTTTACATCTTGGCCCTTGCGTTCACGTAGCGGTGTTTCCCATTTTAATCTTTCGTCTATCAGCGCCGACGTTGAAAGTCAGTGCCTCTCAAAAATGGAAGCGAAAAAAAAAGGAAAAAACAAACAAACAACAAAACAACACTTTTTCGCGAAGTAGATCAGTAACTCTTTGCTTACAGGATACTTTCATATACGAGTTGGCACTCGATCCTGATCATGATGAAGGTATCATTATACCTGACATACCTTGTCGCTTCCAACCCACATCTTCAAAAAAGAGGCTATCGCACAACTCCCAACGACAAAATGAAGCTTTCCCGCCACAACAACACCGCGAAAATGTTTATAGTTAGTGCTATCATGGATTGATTGAATCGGTGCGAGGTGCAGAAAAAGATTTAATTTGACCAAAGTCTTTAAGAAGTCTTCAGCCTTTTTAAGACCAAAGTCTTTCCCGGACCAAAGCGCAGCATATTACGCCAAGTTTTGATCAGGATTGCGGAGAGCTCATACACAAAATATTTTCAGTTAATTTTGGCAGGTCAAATGGTTTAGTAAAGGATTTCGCAAGTTGAGGACGGCTATATTTCAGGTAATGTGCCCCCCCCCCCCGGTTCCCCCTCCAGCACCTCCGCTTTTTACCTCTTCGGCAAATAACGTAACCTTCCTTTCTCTGCCATCTCCCGTGACGACACTAAAATTGCATCTCTTTTTAAAATTGAGATCTCTAAAGACCTCAGTCGCGTTTTTCCAGTCGTCGACCAAAGATATCTTAGCAGCAAGATCTCTAGCAGAACGTGTCGTAAACACGCGCAGACTATCGCGCCCTGATAACCGTCTACCAACTCAACCACGAGTCCCGGCCAATGTCCATACACAGAAAAGAAGGAAATAAAAAAAGGAGAAAAGCAGAACACATGACTAATCGCCCAACAATTCTGTCACGATTTTTTTCTGACTTATTTAAAGTTGTTTAATGGTAATTCCCGTTTGGTGGTCATCCTATTTTGCATGCACGCTTACTATGTCGACGTGATACACTGCCTTTTTTCGAAACGGCTTGACGTTATGCCAACTTCTCTCAAACCGGTGTGGCAAATAAAACTTCTTTGTCTCATGTATTTTTTTCCCTCTCTCATTTTGAATTAGAAAAATTGGTTGAAATTATTAGTTTTAATTTCTTTTATTGATTATCTTTGCGCTATGTCCTGGGAAGAAATGTTTGGGATTGTGATTGTCTTAACATGAATCCTCCGTTGCGTATAAGGCTTTCTAGCATTGATGCATGCATTTGTGTTGTGTGAAAAGGGACGTGTTGCGGAAGCTAACGGCTACGCAGGCCAGGGTGACCCAAAAAATGCAACCGTTTCCTAACCTATTTTTTTTAAATCTATTTGTTAATCGTTGAAAAAAGGAATTTGAAACTGCACCGCGAGGTGGCTTTGATTCTGTTTTTCTTTCTTTAAGTCAAGATGTTGGCACGTGTAGCTCTCGATCTGCCTCAAAAAAGTTATCACGAAAAAGGGGGAAAAATAGAAAGGATGCTTGAGGGACAGTTGCATCAAATAAAATAAGATACTCCCCATCTCCCTAATCCTTTTACTTTGCTTTTCGCCTTTCTCTCAGGCGATTTAAATTTTGGACGACGAATAACCTTTCTGTAGCTTCAGCCCTCCTTTTTTGTCCGAAATGAATTAAATCGGACATGAATGGCGAGTGGAATTACTTAGAGATATTTTTCCAAGAATATCTCCCTCCTCGTGCGTGAGGTGGACGTAGGCTTGACGAGTTTCTTGAGAATTTTTCTCAGAATTGGTTGCATTCTATGTGCTGGTTTCTGTTTGTAGGCTAGGGAGACTGTGGTGTAACAGAGAGTGGCCAACTGTACCACCTGACCACACCAAGTTTTGGATCTCAACCAATCAGATCTGTGGAATCCAAAAGGACCGTTAGAGTTGGCCACTCTGTTTCACTAGAGTTTGCTGTAAAAGTCGCCTGTGTGAGCAGCGAGTGACTGGAGACTGTGATTTCAGAACGCAGGCGGAAATGAAACACAGTTGCAGAGGCAACATCAAACTCCAGGGGGCTCTGATCCACATAGAAGACCTGTGTTCCTTCGTCATCTCCAACGGCGGCACACAAACATTCCATATCAGAACGTCCAGTGAGGTCGAGCGCCAAAGATGGATCACGGCGCTGGAGCTCGCCAAGGCCAGGGCCATCCGCGCCATGGAATCAGGTAGCCTATTCCACATGCCCACCCGCCGGGAAATCCGAATTTAGCAGTAGGCTCTTTTAATCCATTCGAAGTGAGATGCGGGAAGCTGGTACTTTAGCCTAAGCAAAGCTAACCGTGCCTGACCTCTATGGAACCAAATCGCTTTCTGAAAATCTTCTCTACGTCGAAGTGTCATGCAGGAGAACTTTCCCCTAGCCATGCATTTTTCGTTTGGTTAGGAATCGTTTCCATTCGAGGCTCTCACATATTGATGTGCCTCTCAATCGAAGGGAAGAAGTCGGATTCTTGTTCGTTGAAGGTCAAATTCCTCACCGTCACCCTTGTCTGATAAATGGTCGCAAACCGAAAATTTTCGTCTCCGGTTATGTAACAGAAGAACCTTTTTTTAATTTCACCGATTCGATATTTTCGGAGAGGTCAGAAAAACGTTCCTTTCAAAATATACGTTATCGATATCCGTTCCGTTCAATCATGTTTAGTTTGAAAGCTGAGCATTATATCAGGGTCACTAACCCGATATAATGCCTACTCGCCAACCTTGAAATATGTCGGAGTCCAAAAAAGAAAAAGAAACTTATTTTCAATTAACACGATTTAATTCCCGAGGTACGGCAGTCGAAAGGGTCGAATCTTTTTATCGTATTTTTCGCTTGTTTTTTTCGCAGACGAGGAAGAGACTGAATATGACGACTCTTCAGCCGATCAGAAGATGCAGCTGACGAATACCTTGAAATTGTTAGCGTCGCGATTGGAAGACTTAGAGACTTGTAATAATCGCATTAACAAACACGGCCAGATGCTGCAAAAAGTTCTGTCTGAAATTGAGACGTACGAATCTTCCGAAGATCTTCTGCAGAAGGTGAAATCGGTCAACGAGCGGGCCACCCTCTTCAGGATAGCGTCCGCAACCATGATCAATGTGAGTAACAAAGCGGATTCTCTTGCCGCTCTAAGGTTTAATTTCGCTTAACTAAACCCAACCGTATCCAAACTAACCCAGAAATCCACCGAAGCCAAACCTCATTAGCCCCATAGGAATGAAGCGATGCGAATATCCACAAGGAATCCTTCCAGTTTTCGCCGGAGTAATTTTCTGTTTCTGGAAATAATGGGTTTTAGGTAGAGAGCTCTCCATGTCTTATCTGCTCCTCCTTAGAAAGAAAAAGTACAGGATTACAGTCTTGCTGAAAACAAAAGCAATTCACCGTTCGGTTATCACCTTTCCAGGCGCATCCGTCGCCGTGGGTAGGCAACCACCGATCGTGCGTGTGTTGTGGGTTGCCTATCGTGTGACAAGCTCTTAGGTGTCTGTCAAAAATCGAAGGCCGCGCCAACCCGGAATCGATAAATCGGATATCATGAACCCTTGGTCTACTCGTCCCCAAGGATGTCCTTTTTTTTTTTACTCGACTCTTAGCTGATCGATTGGTGTGTTGTACCAAGTATGTGCTTCTCTTGCATGCATTTAACCCGGGGATAAGCGCGCCTTGATTCGATTCGTTTTGCTCGGCGCGTCCGGCGCGGCGAGGATTAAGCGGCCAGCGCTCGGCTGCGCGGCTTTAAAGGATTACGCCTCGAAAGGACGCTCAAAAGTAAATCTTTTTTCACAAGGTTATATCGCTCGTTGACCCGGCGTCCAAAACAAGTCGATTCTTGACAAACCTTTTTGACTTCTTTGTCGCAATGTGGGCTTTTCAAGTACAGGCCGATTTTGTGGGGTACTGATGATATTCTCCGACGAACAATATGTGAGGATCCCGTGGTAACCGACTGTTTACTGATTTTATACTTTGTATAACTCAAGCAAAACGTGCTTTCGGAAGGTTCTGATCTAGAAGGTGCCTTGCAAACTCAGTTTTACTGAAAACATATATGAAACATGTACAGTGAATACGTTTTAAAAACCGAGATTGGTTGACGCTATTTATTGACAAACTAGTACTGAAGACTGTAGCTTTGTCGAGCCAAGAGGTTATCGTATGTTATCATAGCTTTGAGAAATCCTAGCTGAAGTTTGCTTTCTTAAGAAAGTCCGTCTTGCAACCCGGAAGGAGAACAAGTCTCATGTCTCTCACGTGTCTTCAACTGCAATATTCAAGTTCACTGTGGTTGAGATAATCTTATATTAAGAGAGACTGTTTTTCTGTCTGGGACCTGTAGCATCGTTGAATTGGACATTTGGACAGTATCGAAGGCTGTAGAACTGAATTGTGTCTGCTTACCTGAACAACCTGAATAACCTAATGACTTTTTTTTAATTGGTGGTAGTGTTTTAAAAAAACCGGTTTTTTATTTAGGAGGGAAAAAAACGTGTTTTTTTTCGTTTTTTTGGAAAAAAAACGCTTTTTTTTTTTTTTACAGAATGAGGCTGATGGCCTCTTTTTGACTCTTTAAATCACTAACTA
>Ga0058701_10004644_pt1 | contig 11196 bp, 10 predicted proteins | sample AgamicOrMae_FD_97039 | JGI IMG/M metagenome (GOLD analysis project Ga0058701, IMG submission 97039) | Agave microbial communities from Guanajuato, Mexico - Or.Ma.e | ecosystem: Host-associated > Plants > Phyllosphere > Phylloplane/Leaf | place: Guanajuato, Mexico | collected 2012-06-04 | reverse complement strand
GTCCTGATTACAAGAATTTCGTTCGGATGGAGGAGAAATTTTGCCCGGATGGACAGAACCTAGGGGTTTTTGGAGCTATCAGGCGGTTAGAAGCCGAACCAGTCGATTACTCTAGGCATGGAGAGGTGAGTTGAAAATGATGAGCGAGCGAAGTGTGAGAATACGCCGCAATAAGCGAGAGAGATAAGTCGGAGCCGACCAGATTTCAAGCGCGTTCTACATTCTCCGAAGCTCTACGGAATACCCCCACCTCATCCCGAGCTTTCCCGAAGCACTCCGGCTTCCCCCTCCCTGTAACGAACCTCCCCGAAGCAGCCTGGTCTCCCCCTCCTTGAGGCAGTCCAGCTTCCCCTACCTTATCCCGACCTTTCCCGGAAATGCTCGGCTTCCCCCTCCTTTGTCCCGAGTTTTCCCGGAACTGCTCGGCTTTCCTCTCCTTTGTCCCGAGTTACTTTGAGCCGAAGCAGCTCAGATCCCTAACATTTCACCGAATCAAGAGAGGAGAATGGTCGTGCGCTACGTTGCTTAATTAGATACAGCTTTCATGAGCGGTCGCTTTAAGCATGAATTATTTTTTTCCCAAAATCTTTATTAAAAGTTTATTTTTAGAAGAAACAAGCTAAACTGGTGGCGTTGATTTCAGTTGGACAACCGGCTGGGTTCGGACTCGCCTTACTTATCCCACCAACACCACCACCACTCAGGGGAGGACAGTTCCCTGCACATCACCAGCTATCCTCACAAGCGCAAAGCATCTGTCCTGGACGGCGTTGACGGCGACGTTCATTCACGGAGTCCCACCGGCTCGTCGCCGCGATCTTCCCCGCCGTCCGAGGCCATGGGCTCATCCTCCGGCTCAGTGCTGATAGCGTCCTCGACGACGCAGCACTCCCTCACGGCCAACCATCACCGGCTGCTCAAGTCCGCGGCCCAGGATCCCGCCGACCTGATGGAGCAGTGGAACCCGAGTCCGCCATGGTCGGACTCGGCGCTGCAGCGGGTCCCGGACATCTCCCACCAGGAGTTGACGCCCTACGTGACGCCCACCCCACCGACGCCGACGGGCACCCCCGGGTACACCGCGTGTCCACCGCACCACGCGCCCTACAGCGCCTTCTCCTTCGACGTGACCGCAGAGCAGTACGTCCCGAATATGCGGACGACGGGGACAGTTACGCCGGTGATGACGGGAGTCTCTGAGGTGGAGGTCAGCGACGGCTGGACGGAGAGGCGGGTGTTTCCTCTCCATCCACCTCCGCTCATCCGGGTCGCTTCCGGAGCCACGACGGCCAGCATGGGTGTCATCCTCGCGACTCCGGGAAGGGAAATTCATCATTCACCCACCAAAGGTACGACCCATAATTACCGCACAAAGTCTGTACTCCCTCCTGTGGAGGAAGGTCAAATCCTTCCGCGCTAACCAAATAAATATCGCGGTTTTTAGGACATATAGCGCCTTATTCTGACCGGCCATCTCGAGCGGTACCATAAGGACGATTGTAGAATTATTATTGTAAAAAATGAGTTTCTCATCTAGAAATACCTGACCTACAAATTCCTGACGTTACCTACGAATTCCTGACCTCATCTACGAATATCTGACCTTATCTACGAAATCCTGATCTTATCTAAGAATTCCGAGGTTTGTTGTATCCTTTCACTAAATGTACAAAGGACAACGAAAGCCAGGAAAAAAAAAGTTACGAGCAGTACAAGCGGTAAAACGTCATCGGCCACAAAAGGCAAGTCTCACCGCGCTGAATACTCTTCGCGACCAAAGTTATCCGGACCAGAGCTTATCGCATCTTAGCGTAAATAAAGCGACGTTAGCCTCAGCGACTCCGATAAAAAGGAAAACAAGAAAAGTGGCAAATCGCTACGTAATTGTCTGGGCTTTGCGTGCAAGTCACCCCTCCTCCTCACTCCCACTCAAACCTTACTGTCCGCCCTTTTCCCAAATACCAACAATGAGTTCACAATGCACGGTAAATTTTGAAAATTGCATTTTTCTTTGTTTCAGATTCCGGTGAGACGAGCACGTCACTATGATGCACTGTGACGTGCGTAAGAGATGCATAATAATGCATATAAAAGTACGACACATTGTCAATTTTGCCTGTGATTTTAATGTTTTTATTTAATATCATTGTTTTGTATATTGGTGGCCCGTATAGGTTTGTTACCAGAAGGCACAAAAATTCTACTCGATTAGAAACTGTGATGCCTGTAAAATAAAAAGTAATTTATTGTTTGAAATGTTAAACTCTGGAGTTGAATTAGATATTTATTTTGAACACATATCAGTTCCAACCAGAAAATGATTTTGAATCGTGAGTATATGCTAAATCTATTGTTAGTAAAAAAGACAACCTCGGAGATGTTGAAACAACGAGAGGCCACGTTGATGTTTACGATTGTTTATATTTTGTAAATTGAGTTTAATTTATTTTAGATAGATTATATTATATAAAGTCTTTGTACAAATAAGTTGAATGAAGCACACTTATCATACATGACATGTTGCGAAATTGATTTCATTCCTTTTTCCACAATGAACATGAACGACACCGAAAGACTACCAGTCCCAAATATTTCAGACAAACAGCATTCGAAGGAATCAAATAATAATAATAATAAGAAGAATCAAATCAAGGGTAATATTAGTACGGTGGGCCTATAGGGTACCATCTCCCTGAGTTGGGTTCTCTTTTCTCACTGGGATATCTGTTGGCTGATTCCGTGCGTAAACTTGCATCCAGACAATTGCTTGAGCACTGTTGCCAATAATATCCGTGCTAACAGCTTATTAGTTCCAGCTTATGGCTAATTACTGATCAATCTTTTCACGCCAAACGTTTTGTTTTTTCTTTGCAATGAACAATTCGATCGCGCCTTGCGCCTCCTCCCCGACGAAGGCTGAGCTGCCTTTGATAACAATCTCCTCAAGTACGATTCAAAATATTAGCTCATGAGTCATAGTCGCTTGGGGAATACTTTACCGCGATGAGGATAAAGAATTCTGCACTCCCTCCACGCGGAGAGGAATTTCCCACAGATTTCCTGAGATTTTCCATGTTTTTTTTTGTGTTTTTTTTCGGAGATTTTTTTCACAACTGTGCGGAAAGTGTTAAAGTTTTGCGGAATTTCTCACGCCAAGTGTGAAGAGGTATTCCAAAAGGTATGAAGAAAATTATCAACCTTTTCAAATATGCAGGGAACTATAAAAAATAAAAAATAATAATAAAACAAAAAAAAACTCATTCAAAACTTTCAAAAATGATCACGGCTTTTAGCGAGAGGAAATGTTAAGAGCTTCCATTTAAAAAAAGCACTGAAAAAAATAAAAGCTTCCCTTTCCAGTCAGAGGTGTCTTGAGCTTTCTGGAAATTCTCAGAATTGTTTTACAAAAGTATTCTAAACGATCCCGAAAATTTCCAGAGATGTTTTGAATAGATAATCCTGCTTTTAGGGTGATTTATGGAAACATTGGTCATCGCAAGTTCTTTGCTGACAATTTAATCAGTTTGTTGATAACGTACAAAAATTATAAGCCTGACGACGCTCACTTGGGAGCCTCTTACAGCTCTCAGCTACCGCTTTACACAGCTCTGCGACGAAGGGTAGAATACAAGAGGTAGAAAATGCGTAATAACACTTTCCCGTGAAGCATCGCTAAAGCAGGTTATCACATTAACGGGCCTTCTCGCCGCGTTCGCGATCAGCCAGCGATTAAAGCAAATAAAGCACATCGCAAAGGGGATATAATAACAATTTTTGAGCGAGAAAAAGAGAAGAAAACAAGATTCATTTAGAGGAGGCTTGTTTTCTATCTTAGCCCCGCCCCCCTCATATTTTATCGCCTTGTTACTGCTGCTCTTTTTAACAGTCATCTGATTCCCATAATTCACTCGCCTTTCTCGAAAAATTACAGGGAAAAGAATTCCTGTAGGCTTCCAATCGTGCCAAACCGATAAGAACTATCCACAAGTTGCTCAGGGGATTTGAAGGATCACAGATAGGTTCGCCTGTCATTCGCCTGTGGAGTAGAACACACTCTTCTTACGGGATGAATTTTCTATCTCTTGTATTATTAGTTTTTTTTATTATTTTTTATAACTGATTAGGCTTACACGCCAGTGCGAGGCAAAATGCCTTTAACTCACGACAGACAATCCAACAACTCTAAATTTGAATCAGCGAGAGTCTCTGAAATACAGTGAAAATTCACTGAATTTCAGCCACTATAACACCACTCAATTTTATCAGTGGTGCTATATTGACTGATATTCAGTGAATTATCACTAAATCTCAGAGACTTTCACTGATTCAGATTTAGAGTGCACCGTTTCTCGGCAAAGAGACACAGCCTGTTTCCATCGAGAAGTTGATGAAATCGTCCCAAAAATAATTTCAAAATAAAAACAAATTCTGCTAAAATTTTGCAAAATCGACATTTAAGAATGAAATTTTATACTTACAAAAATTTAGGGAAATCTCTGGCATTTCATTTTGTTAATTTAAGCTTTAAAGTGGAATGAAAAAAAAATATTTTGATATCTTAGATGTATGGGGATGTAAAAATCAAGTATTCCAAAATTTTGAGAATAATCGATTTGATATTAAAGATTTCAAAAATAACGGATATTGTTATAAAAATTCCGTAATATTTATTTTTAATATCTGAAATGTACCTTCTACGATACCGGCGGAGGGCACGGTATTTACTAGTCACTTTCTTATTAAGGATTTAAAAAAAATAATTAAAAACTGTAATTTACAAAAAAGAAAAACGCAGTTCCCTACGGGCTTTATTTAAACCATTCGTTTTTAAACTGGCAAAAATATTCTAAAACAGCGGATGTATTTGAAAACTTGTAGACAAAGGAGATAATTTTTTTCCGCGATATAGCTTTCAGTTATACTACCAGCCAAAGACATCTGAAAAAAAAATCTAGGAGCAGGTATGCTCCAATGACCATGCATGCGGTCGTACATGTACGACAAATTCGTGTTATCTCGATAACAATACGTAAAATTCGTACATTTTTATCTATTATGCGACGCAGATTTTTTAATTAGCCCAGTTTTCGCGACGAAAACTGCTCACCGGCCGAAAAATAAAATCCATCAAGGCAAGCAGTTTTAATCAAACACGCCTGCCACGAATACCGGATCAATCTTGAGCTAAATGAGTAAGACTCCCATAAGGTATCGGGGCGTGGCCATGGAAACGCGCTCAAGATACTGATCCACGATTCGGGGTTCACGGATCTCTACGGCGCGTATCTTTCGAGATCCATCTTTGCCTTAGATTTGGGGCGTTGAAAGGATCGTCAGTTTAAGGAGAAAAAAACGTAACGCGGCGGAATCCGCGAGTGGCTAACACCTTAACACCTCCCTGCGCGCGTGCGATCTATTATTAGTGATCCATATCCAGCAGATATATCTCGCGCGCTCGTTTCACACCGCTGGGGATCCCGGAGTGACATTCTTAACAAAAAAAGGCTCGCTTTTTCCCACGCACCCAAGCCTAAAGCTCTTTGCTTCGAGCCGATATTTATAACAAAATGATTCGTTTCATCGGTTTGACGTTAGTTACGTATTGATATCAACAAAAATAACAAGGATATAACGAAATAACTGACCCTTTTTTTTTAGGTATGAAGATAAAACAGCGGAAGAGCGTAATTAGGTTACTCCTATGAATAACCATATCAATGGAGAGCTCTTGGTGAGACCGTTTAATTAATATGGTTGTTGATAGGTTTATCTTCTAAAGTAACCAAATTACGCTCTGCCCCTGTTTCTTTTTCATACCTTAAACAGGTGTGAAACTAACTTTAACAGGAGTTATTTTTTAATGTGTATAACGAAATACAACAAAAAAAGTGGTAAGCTGAAAGTATCCAATGCCCAAAATAAGCATATCAGAATAGAAGATTGAATAAAAATATCAGAAAAGAAGATTGATACCATAGGTTGGTTACCGGAATGTAAGTTGGAAAGTTGGGATATACAAAGTTGGAAGGCTGATACGTATCAAGTCAATGTATCCAGGAGTAATAGAGCAAAATGCTTGGGCGGTATCAACATGGGTACAAAACGATACTTAGAAAATAAATTAATTAGAAATCAGCGGTTTTGATGAAGACAGTTCTAAAGCTATCCAATTTAAGTGACTGTCTGGCAACTCGAGTTTGAAATGTAACTCTTGGGGAAGGAAAATCACGTCTGAAAAAGCCATGACGGCCTCAACGGCCCCAAGTCTCTGGGAACTTCCGCGTTTAATCCATAAAGTACACTAAAAAGAGAATCTTAAATTCAGATGCAACAGAAGTCAAATCACTGATCTGATAAAAATTCAGTCAAAATATTCACTGGATTCCAGTTATATCATTCTTAAAATAAGCACTTTATATAAATTAAAAACGATGTCTGATATTAAGTGAATAAATGGACTGAAACTCTTTTCAGATAAGTGATTTGACATGTTGCATCTGAATTCAAGATTCTCTCTTTACAGTGATCATCAGATAAATATGAAACAAGACGAAAATAAAGAAATTTGCGGTGGATATAACGAGTTATTGGATTTCACATGCTAGTATGCAAAGGACGTTTTGACGACTATACGATGTTTATGATATTTCTATCAGATGACTATCCTAAGTACTACACTTCATATCATCAGATTTACGTCCCACCAAATACCGTCACGGAAAAAAATGGTTTTGTTACGGCAACAAAATTGGGGACAACAAATAATTTTTTGTTGCTGCAGCCAAAAATTTTGCTGCATCAACCAAACGTTTTTTTGATAGAACTAAACATTTTGTTGTTGTAACAAAATATTTTTGTTATCCCTACTATAACAAATGATTTTGTTGGTATAACAAAACCTTTTTTACCTTGACGTTGGCATAGGCCGTAGAAATGTTCCTTTGTCACACAATGTACGCAGTGTAGAGAAAAAATTCGCGGTGAAATATTGGATAACCTAGTTGTTTTGGCCTAAATGAAATAAAAAAGTTGGGACCTTAGCTCTTGATGTTCATTAGGTTAAGTACGTCACGTTGAAAAGCCAAACGTGAAGGCTCTCTTAACAGCAGCACGTAGCGACGAGACCTCACCACGTGACGAAGTCTACGTGCCTCTTCACGTAACAAATAATAAAATAGTTCAAAATGAGCGCTTATTTCACTTTCTTCAAATTTCCGAAATTCAACACCGTCGGGAAGGTTCGGGCACGTCCGCCAGCCGTCGGTTACGCGTACTGCTCCCCGCACAATTACGTACTTCAGAATGAGAGACGCGTTCCAAGTAACTCAATCTTTTGTGTGGGAACGAAAACCAGCGGGATACTTTTCACACAAAACAGGCAAACTTTTTACATCAAAACATCAACATTTTTGTAAAAATTATCAGTCTTATTAGTTTCATGAGACACTCCGCTTGTAAAGTGTAACACAGTAAAGACAAATACCCAGTTTTGGGAAATGCTATACCTGTTTAGGGAAACCCAAACGGGGGTGGTACGTATTTTAGTTATTTTTGAGGATAGACCTTTGTTAGGCCATATCATTCAAAAGGTCTCGGCGAGAGCTTTCCAGTGATATGGCTGAACACAGGTTTACGTTGAAAAATAAAGGAGTTGTGCGTATTTTGGTTATTTTTCAAGATAAACCTTTGTTCAGCCATGTCATTGAAAAGGTCTCGGCGAGAGCTTTCCATTGATGTGGCTGAACACAGGTCTATATTGAAAAATAAATAAATAAGGGAGTAGTGGGTATTTTGTTTTTTTTTATGATAGACCTTTGTTCAGCCGTATTATTCAAAAGGTCTCGGCGAGAGGTTTCCATTGATGTGGCTGAACACAGGTCTATATTGAAAAATAAAGGAGTAGTGCGTATTTTGGTTATTTTTCAAGACAGACCTTTGTTCAGCCATATCATTTCAAAGGTCTCGGGGAGAGCTTTCTATTGATGTGGCTGAACATAGGTCTACGTTGAAAAATGACCAAAATACGCTATCCCCCGTTTTCGTTTACCCGAAACAAGTATGGCATTCCCTAAAACGGGGGTTTTGTTTTACTGTGATATTATAGGGAAAAATGTTGAATTCTTTTAAGGTCCTGCGAATAAAACGGGTCCTTCAGCACTGTCCTATTTCCTATACAGCACCTTGGCTTGGTGTTCAGTGACGTCTGTAACTTGGAGTACACAGTGCAGCGATGGGTGCCAGAAGCACTTGTTTGCTGAGGACATGGGACACCTCTTGGACCGACCCTGGACCGAGTGGACCACACGGGACCGTTGCCTGCAATGAGGGACATGTTCCAAGGTGGCGTCACTCTACTCGCAAAGCGGTCGCAAGCGGTCGCGACGCGTTGACATGACCACTGACCACTTCATGTCAGCTTGCGAACGATCAAGTCAGTTCCGAAGTTATGTCAAAGGTACCCGTCGAATAAGCTCGACTGTGAGTTCGATTTCAAGGTTAGTTGTACTTTCTAGATCTGCCTATTCAACTGACCTGACTACAAGAAAATACTCGGAAAAAATATAAATTAATCTATAAGTGATAACCTAAGCAACCCAATCTACGTGATGTGTTGAGCGTCATAGGTTTAACTCCTCTATGTTCATAGTTGAAACCCATGAAAACGCAGATTCATCGAAAAATGAACATTTTAGACGGAAAACATGGATTCCTTTACGATAGAGATTCGTCTTCGCAGAGTTAGGTTGATGTGTTCGACCCATTTGCAGATACATAGTTATGGACCACCTAGAAGAAAAATATTGGAACCAGGAACAAATGTTTCCAATAATGCGCTCGGACGACACTGACGAGTGAGATTTTAAATTCCAATTTAGGAGTGGGCCAATATGAACTAAGCAGGCAACAGTTAACGGTGAAGCAATTACTAGTTCCCACCCCTTAAATATTTCAAGCCATCAAGCGTTAAAAGGTCAAAAAATAGACAAAAAATTTCGAAAAAATCAAAGGATACCTCTAGATTATTTTTCAATCTTTTGGCTTGAGTTATTATTTTTTTAATTATGGCTATTTAAGGTTGAATCTGATTGATTAAGGCACACTAAAAAGATTAGAACCATGTCTATTGGTCAATTCGTCTATTTTATGCAGACCGGAAGGGTGGGAGATTTCGGGGACGAAGGTTGGAGCGGAAGGCATAAATTTTATACTCCATTTTTGGAGCGATAAATCCACCAAGGGAGTAACCGACGACGGTAAAGATAATTTTTAGTTCCCGCTAATTAATTCCAACCATCAAACGATACAAACTCGAAAAAAATCGACTGAAAATTTTTATAGAAAGTACCCCTAGTTTTTTTTCAATTTTTTTTTATTGTTTTCTTTTTATTTTTATTGAATCTATGGCTTTTGATGATTGGATCTGATTGAGGGACACTAAAAAACGTTGGAACCGATGTCTGTTGCTCACTTCGTCGATTTCAAACAAACCGGGAGGGCGAAGGAGGTCGCGATTGTGATTACTGTTAGGTTTTATTTTCCGAAGTGGCTATTCGCACGTCTGCCTCAAATAAAATGTATTAGGTATGGTTCCGTGCGTTCAAGTCACCTCCAATTGAAACTGCATTAGGTTGGTTTACGTGCGTTCAAGTCACCTTCTATGTAAAATGCATACGGCTGGTTTACGTGCGTTCGAGTCACCTCCAATTTAAACTGCATTAGGTTGGTTTACGTGCGTTCAAGTCACCTCCTATGTAAAATGCATAAGGCTGGTTTACGTGCGTTCAAGTCACCTCCAATTTAAACTGCATTAGGTTGGTTGACGTGCGTTCAAGTCACCTCCCAATCAAAATGCATTAGGTTGGTTTACGCGCGTTCAAGTCACCCTGTATTTGCAATGGCTTGTGAATAGCCACGACCTTTATTTTTTGTGGTTCCGAGCGATTTCGCTGGATTTCGCTGACGTTATGAGAGAGGTATGGTTTTGAAGGGATAGATATTCAAAGGCAACAAAAAGCGTCTAAAATTGTGTCGAATTTCCGAGAAGTTAGCGTCATTAAGGCAGAGGGACTTGTCACCTGCGTTGGCGGCCGCCCCGCCGGCGTGTATCACGTTTGCCATCGGGAATCGAGCCGCGATGGCGGGCGTTTAAGCTCGCGTCGTTCAAATGCAGGCGGTGCGGGAAAAAAATGCAGTTCCGGTCGCCAAATCTGATCGCCGTGTCCATTTCCGCGAATAGGAAACTCGTCTTGCTTATTTCCGAGGAAAAAGAAGAAAATCGGAGCACGAATCGCGATATTTCCAGTATCACCTTCCCTTCGCGGAAATCGTCATACTTTGGACAAGGTATAACCAGTCTGCCATGAATTTTTTGTTCCAGAGACGAGGCTTAACGCCTAGTTTTCAATAAGAAAGTTTCATGTTTAAAAATTGTGTTTATCAGGATTATGGTCCAGTTTTTCTTTTCTTTCTCCCTGTGCAAGGAAGCATCTTCCAAAAAATACTTTGTTTTCCGATTGAAAGGTAATAAAAGTTTTTTTGTCTGTATATTTTTTAATAACCTTTTCTTATTTTTGATATATAGTGGAACATCTTCATTACTGGGAATATTTCATGCAAGCCTAAGGCAATTCAGAGCTATTACAAAAAAATAACTGTTTTGGTGAGTCAAAATTCAATATTTTGTTCACACATTTTCAAAAAGTAAGCTATGCACCTTTTCTACAGAAAAAAAAAGACAAACGTAAAAAGAAACATAAAAAAAGGCAAGTCTGAATTCAATATTTTAGCATTTTCAAAAAGTCAACCATGCACCTTTTCTTTAAAAAAAAGGAAGTTGCTCAAAGCTTTTCCTTTCCGTACTCTTAAAAATGCTTACTCTAGTAAAACCTTCGAGCACTCACGTCAAATTCGAATATTCAGTCACTCCTCGACCGATTAAGAGAAAACACCCAAAACGTGAGAAAAAGTTTCCTCGTTCATTTTGAGCGACAATAAACAGCAAGACAACTGATTTTAAAAACGTGCGAAGCCAAAAATATAGCGCTTGCCTCAGAAAAGGGCACACAGCTCCCACAGTTCCATAAACCCGACCGATCCACTGTGTCGAAACTATCTCTGGCCCAAAGATATCCTCCGTTATGAGAACTGGATTTGAGGGCAGGCGAGGCGTGTTACAGGGACTGGAAAAACAATAAG
>Ga0058701_10004643_pt1 | contig 11196 bp, 4 predicted proteins | sample AgamicOrMae_FD_97039 | JGI IMG/M metagenome (GOLD analysis project Ga0058701, IMG submission 97039) | Agave microbial communities from Guanajuato, Mexico - Or.Ma.e | ecosystem: Host-associated > Plants > Phyllosphere > Phylloplane/Leaf | place: Guanajuato, Mexico | collected 2012-06-04 | reverse complement strand
TCCGAGAGATCAATATCTCGAGCTCCATTCTCTTTCCGTTCGAAACTAAGTTGTCCAGGAACTAGATTTATACTCGTTCCTGCCAAAGACGACCACGGAATCGCTGGACGAAGCGGCTCAGCCCATGAGACCAGCTCGCGAGCCACATGAGATCACTGAAAAACTGTTTGGATCTCCTACAGGCCACGACACTCTCGACAATTCCATGGGCAGTCGTTGCGCCAATCAACAAACTTTTACCGTTCTACCTGTCACAGCCATAAGAGAGCTCAAGTTCATCTACTCGCTACATTGTTGACACAAGCTCCGTTGGCCTTCAATCAGAGCCAGCTAGTACGGCTCTGTTATTTTCCTCGGCAGAGTCAATTTCGTGAATCCAACTTTGTTGATTAGCCGTTCATTTTTCCACTCCAGCGCGGCTAGCGTTATTGACTCAACCCTTTACTCTCCCAGGCAGCAAGCTCCCCGGCCCCCTTCCCCCCTATAATCTGCAGCAACTACTAGCTTGCCAATCTGTATAAAATTCAGGCTCATTCGTATCCTATCAGCAGTCAGCTCGTAGCGTGGTGGTAGAGGTCCGGACTCCGGATCTCGCCATCGGCTCTACACCACTCTCTTTTTCACCAGTTTTGCTCCCGATCGAATTTCGCGCCCTCGGCCAATTTTGTTACTCATGAAAGTCATTCTTTTCTATCGACGACAAACCGAGAGCTGCAGAGTGCGGAATTTGATTGCTACCTCAGAGGGTATCTCGGATCGCTGTTGTTGAGCTGACGAAACTGTATCATGGTACATAGATTAGATCATGTCGATATATGTGAGCGATGTTGATTTGATCCAATCATCTATCGATTTTCCGATTCTGAACAACACCTCACTCAGATCTCCGACTGGCTAGTCGCAAGGGTGGCCCTTTGCGTTTGTCCCTCTAGGCGAGCCGGAACTTAAAGAATTGGCTGGCCGTCAGAGGCTCCGATAGACCATGAGACGTCCGCCCTTGGGCAAAGTAGATTTTGATCGTGAGGTGTCTTCCTGCCAGTCATACTCCGATGAACAGAGAAGAAGAGAGCAACTTTGTTGGCAGGCCTGCCACCTGAGTTCGGAGTTCGTGGTTGCTTGGAGGGCTGAGCGCGTGCAGGGGGCGTTCCAAAACAATGGAAAGCAGCCTGTAGAGAGTCTCCCGCGATCGGTTACCATTCGCGGGTGGAGACTTCGCGTGGAATCATTGAGGCCGGCTGGAATGATCACCATTGGCCTCAAGTCCAGTTGCACGGGTCGGCCTCACCGTGCCAGCATAGAGGCGGGCTCGTACGTGTGTTCGATACACTCACTTGGATGGATTCAGCGCTGAACGAGATGGACTCCATCGGAGAGTGCACGAATGCTTTGCACACGAGCGCGCTGAAGAATTTCGGCCGGTTTGCGAGCTCCTCGCGCGCTGTGGGCCTGCAGCTGAGGTTAGGAAGGAGCAGTGACGGCAGTTGAACTAGTTCGATGCCCACAACCGATTGCGATGGCGCCAAAAGCCTGAATAGCCACAGTCGGCTCGGGGGCCCTCCTCTGGGGCCCACAAGAATCGTGGGCCAAATGTAATAATTCGGACGACTGGTTGCAACATTGACGACTGGAGACGAAAAAATGAATGCGAACTGTCAGGCTGCGACTCTCACCTCGCCTCTACCGCTCTTTTCATCATAACACATCAATGGGGCCTTCCTTACCATTTCATTCTCTTGGCCTCTTCTACTCTCACACACAGTACGCTTCGTTTCCGTGCTCCTAACTCACTCGTTTGTCCTCTCTGTCTTTTCCTCTCTTTCTGTTATTCTATGACACTCTGACCGAGTGCGTGCGCCACCACCACCTCTCTCTCTCAATGTCTACTTTCTATATTGCCTCGGATAGTATAATAATTCTTTCAGTCACCTAAGGGAACGTCGTTATTGTTCAGAAAATTCTCATACCCACCCCTGCTCCGATCATCACAAGCCTAGAGAGGACAATTTTAACTGAAATATTTTAACTCGCCTGATATTTATGCCTAGATGGAAGCCTAAAGTACCAGGAAGAGGAACCAGAAGATCTCTTAATGTATACTCAGAATCTATAGAAGCCCTCTCTTGCATCTTTCAATAAGAAAGATCTCAGCCTAGATATCATATTGAATGGCCCAAAATTACCAGTATATATTTCGACTTGTGATGTTGCTACCCCATCACGATAGAGGAACTCATGCTGCATCTAGGGTTGTAATTTAACTAAATGATCCATTATTGTCAGAACGGAACTTTTTTAGCCAATTTTAGATAGACAAAATGAATGATCACAGTGACACCGATGATACTGGTGATGGTGAGGGAGTTTGGTCGCCGGATATTGAACAGTGTTTCCGTGAAGCACTATTGCTCTTTCCTCCTTGCGGCAGAAGAAAGCACATCCTCCAAGAGGAAGGAGGTGGCAAGATGTACGGAAGAAATGAATTGATCGCTCGCCATATCAGGATGAGAACAGGAAAAATAAGAACCAGAAAACAAGTATCCAGTCATATACAGGTCTTAGCTAGGAGGAAAGCCAAGGCTGAGGCTTCCACAAACGGTATTAGTGCTGCTGGATCTGACTCTCCAGCAAGCAGCGTCACTGGCCCCATCCGAATGAGCTCTCGGCCAGGTTCAACTGCCAGTAATAATCAACACTTTGAACAATCAACTAACCAGCAACAGACTTACTATGATGTTTGGGCTGACAGACCAATAGTGACTCAGAAAATCCGCCTAGTCGAATTCTCTGCCTTCGTCGAATATAGAAAGAATCATCAACCTAACCCAATGACGCAGCCATCTAATCAACAAAACTCTGGTCTGGCATCTTTGGCTTCAGCGGCACTCGCTATGAATAGTATCAATGATTCAGACCTACCAACACTCTCTCATGGTCAGAGTTCCATTATCAAAAGTGAGGCTAACAGCGTTCATACCCAACCAGCCTTGCCCAATAGCTGCCAAATACCCCTTGCAACGATTGCCTCTTCGCAACAACACTCACTCATGATGCAGACTACAGGATCTGCCACGGGTTACGTTCAGGACAATAATTTTGAAGGTGGACAACCAGCCGCCACCCCGATCATAGCATCATCAGTTTCGTTGTCAACAATCCCGGAATCAAGTTCCAACTCCATGAGCAACAACGGTCACCAGCAACCACTCAATACTAGCCAGAAACACTACCAGCAACAGAATTTAAGAAATCAGCAAGAGACAGACAATGACATAATAATGCCCAACAACATTGTAACGAACACCATGGTGGTGAACACAGATTACCTGCAGGAAAACATCCACAATCATCAGCAGAATCATCAGCAGCACCAGCTCGTCAGCCATACGGCTGCAACTGGTGGCTTAACCAGACATTCTTATGTCAAGATTGATTACAGGTTGCCATACAGTCGCCAGACAAACAAATTAGAGACAATAGCACTAAGTCAAATCCAAGATAAATTCCCCGAGATAGGGGGCTCTGAAGGGATCTTCCAAAGAGGAAGTCCAGATGCGTTTTTCTTGGTTAAATTTTGGGCCGATTTAAATTGCGATTACGACTATAACGCTGATGACCAAAACTCTTACTTTGGTTTTTCATGCCATTTTGAAACAATCGAAGCTTTCAAAGATATTACCTGCTCGACTAAAGCCTGCTCATACGGCTTGCAAGTTGTCGAAAAGGTGGAAAAAGTATACTGTGCTTTCAACAGCGCTAATGGCAGGTATTCATATGAAATCAAGAGATCACCTATGTGCGAATTCATGATCAAATTCATACGGAAGCTGCGTCAACTACCGAGAACCTCACAGATGAATAGTGTGCTGGAAAATTTCACGGTCCTTCAAGAAATCACCAGTGAATCTACTTCTGAGGTTATGCTCTGTTTGGCTTACGTCTTTGAGATTGCGTCATTGGAACAAGACAATGGATCTCAGTATCGTGTGTACAAATTGACCAAAGATTAAGTGTTGAAAAAAAAAGTAAAAGGGTTCTCATTGACCACGGTTAAATTAATAGATTAAATAGAATAGGGTTCCATTCAAGCGAGAATTCTGATAATCAAACAGGGACGATGAGTTGTTTTGAAGTTACTTGTGTGTACCAATGTTATGAGCAGAACAAAGGCTACTACAATTATCTACAAACCAGGAAGGTGGGAGCTAGCTACCCTTTGCCATCTGTAAACGCTCGTTCACATCTTTCCAGTTGACAACCTTCCATATATTTTTCACATAATCGGGTCGAACATTTTTGTACTGTAGGTAGTAAGCATGCTCCCAGACATCAATACCTAAAAGAGGAATTAACCCTGTCGTGGGTAATAACGGATCTTGATTGGCGGTTGTTGCGACTCTCAGCTTTCCGGTTTCTTTGCAGTAGCCTAGCCAAGCCCAGCCTGAGCCTTGAACAGCCACTGCAGCGGTTGAAATAGCTTTCTTCATCGCCTCTACATTCTGGAACGACCCCTGGATAGCATTCAGCAAATCTCCGCTTGGGTCGCCCCCGCCTGAAGGGGACAGGTTTCGCCAAAAGATTGAGTGATTAATATGACCACCACCGTTGAACTTGATAACATTCTGAAGTTGTATGATACTTTCAGTATCTTTTTTGTGTAAAGCCTCGGCAAGCTTTTCCTCAGCAACGTTCAGATTATTGACGTAAGTTGCATGATGTTTAGTGTGGTGTAGTTTCATAATTTCTGATGATACAGCTGGCTCTAGCGCATTGTAGTCGTATGGTAGGTCCGGCAAAGTATGTTTACATCTCGCTAGGTTCAATAAGATTCGGCCGTTGGCCAGTTGTCTCACAGATTGTTTTAATATCAGTTGGGCCATGGTTTGTATTACGTATGGGTTATAGATCGAGGACACCTGCACATGGATCTATCCGTTTGTTGTGTACTTTACAAAGGCTATAATTGATCGCGTGTTGCGTGAAGATTCGAGCCGATAGAGAAAGTGTGTGCGAGCGCAGCCCGAATTGCGGGTCTTACAAATGTGTGGCAATGTTCGTAACTGGGCGTAACGGCGCCGAATGACGGTACGAGTGAAAGTCTTAGTGCAAGACATCGAAGTCGAGTGACAGCTACTTTGGTGATATGATAAGGGCGATAAAACGATACCTCAATAGCGGTGATTGCTCTGTTCGTAAGAAATTGGAGAAAAGTTAGCTCCTAAAAGAATCTCACGATAGCTCCTAAAACTAGACCATTCAGACATCGATCTGCACAATCTGAGCACGCTATTGCTAGTCTGTTGCCAGTAACAAGTAGCCAGAGTGAGGATCACTCTAGGTCTCTTGGCTCATGAGTTGCGATTGCTTGAAGGATGTCAATCCAGATACTTGTCCCTCTCACTCCTGTATCGATCTATGATATACGGAAGGCAGACTGATTTGTAGACTAAGCGCTGTTGAATGATACCGAAAAAGCAATACTTGTAAGTAACGTTCAGTCATTGGAGCTTTTAATCTCATGCAAAACTAGAATCTGGAGCCAACGAGATCGCAGAAGCCGGTTTACAATAGTAAGTTTGCTGTAAGGAGTATAAAGTTGACAGAGCGGCTTTTATTCTGCTAAATCAACAGGGTGGGCCTGCCCAAGATGCCAAAGGTCTTTATGACGAGTAGGATCACAAGATGCCTTCAAGTGACATAGTTGTACTCCATGGGATTATCTTTGCTGCGACTTAAATAATCTCTCTCAATCAAACTTTCTATTCGCACCTTGAGGTCATGGGCACGTACGGGGAACTTGAGATGTTCGAAGACCTCGGTCGATAGGTTGTTGTGAGTCAGTTTCTTTCGAGTCTTCATTATTCTTACAATTGCGGCGTCGATCTGATACTGCCGATCCTGGAAAATGCGCTCCTCGGTCATCGAGTGTTCCTCCAAAGTCTCTTTAAGTTGCACTTGATTTATCTTGATCTTATACAATGCACACTTGAAGTGCTTGAAATATATAAATTTATCACCATCATTGATATCCTTGCCCTTAGGCTCTTTCACTAAGACTCTAAATTTACCACAGGCCAACGATTGTAATGTTCTTCTCAATTCAACAGATTCAATCTTGGTACTCTCTAGAATTTCATTATATGTCAATTCGTCCTTGTCGTTGAAGAGCAATAGCACTAATGCTTGATAGAGAGATACAATCAACTCATGCCTCCTCGTTTTGTTATCATTACCCTCAGGAGATATGAAAGTTCCAATCAATGTGCAATGCCCAAGATTCGGTTGCCATTGAAGTTTACGTCCATGATACTTTGTCGTATAGAAGTTTTTGAAAGCCTCTTGATGCTTGAGCAAAAAATCGGGTACGATCACATCCACAGGTTGATATGTTGGCCAGTAACCCATTGTTAGTACACTAACAGACATGTCAATAGGGGAAACTATCTTCTGACTTGCTAGATAATGCCGAAAATTTGTCATCATATCCTGGCTTAACTCTATATCTTTAAACATACCCTCTAATTTACTGGTAAAGGCAGCACCACATTCTTGTTTCAGTTTTGACAACATAGATTTTTCGGCGTCCACTGAGGCTGATTTGTTAACGAGCAACCGTTTAGCCAAATCTTTCTTGTAGAAAGCTTCGAAAACATCTTTGCCATGGATAAATCTGAAAAGAACTAATATCTTGTTGAGTATTCGCTCCAATTCATCCTCTGATGACTCTTTGTTACCGGATTTAAGTTTCGAATCAATGAATTTAGCGATCAGTTCAGCAGGCTTGTTTTGCCTCTGATTAATGAAGTGTTCGAATGCCTCTTTAACAGTGTAGAGAAATCTCTCCTCCTTTGAAAAGCAATCTTCGAGGACTTGATCCATCTTCTCTTTGAATTCGAGCAACTCTTGGACCATTGTCTTATCTTTTTCTGCATCGGTAATAATTACCAGACCCCTCTTCTTTATATACTTGTTGAAATGTAAACACATCTCAGCCAAGCCATCAGGAACTCGACTAAGGAGCTGGTACAATAATCTGAGATCATCCATACGCAAATCATCTAGCATTTGATCTAGACCTTTGGTCAGAATTGTATTGATATGATTCGCGATGAGCTCGGTCTCTATAGTCTGGATCAAAGGATTACGGGTTATGTTATCTAAGTAATACATAGCTCTTGTGTTTTCGTCGTTGATGATCTTTTGAATATATTTGAGATACTCTGGAACTTCGACCTGCCTTATGAGACTCTCACTATCCTTTTTGTAGATCAAATGAGTTTCTTTGAAGAATTCAGGCTCGAATATATCACTATAGAGTGACAATGTAGACAACATGCTCAATAGATCTTTGACAAGTGAACGGTCAATCTTCAATCCTCTCCTCTCCTGTTCGATGAGTTTCAGTATCTCACTGACAGTTCTCCTCTGAACTATAATGTCACTGGAGAAGTAGTGCCTGAACTTCTCTATACCCAGTCTCCAAATAGAGAAAGACTTCTGTTCTGGCGCAACATATCGTTTCTCAACTTCCAAATATAGTGCAAATATTTTAGCTAGCTGACCGCAAAAGACATTCCAGCACTCGTTGATCTGACCGAGGAAATGCATAGATTCCAAATCATTGCTCTTGAATTGCTCTAATATGTATCTCGTATGAGCATCGATGAGTCCCTCGACCCGTTTCGTCGATTCTTCGGCGAATGATGCGCGAAATAGCTCTCGGGATAGATCGTATAATTCTTCATAGGACAACTCTGATGGCTCGTTCTTTAGAACTGACAGTGTGGCATCGGCGAAGACAGTGACAGCCTTGGATTTTCTATTCCTAGATCTAACAGGATATTGGAAATTCTTACATATTGCTTTTGGGGTCCTTTTTTTGTCCATTGTTTCTGTCATAAGTCAAAAGAGGAAAGCCAATGTTGGCCGACATGAAGACTGACCAACAATCTCAACCGATGGCATTATGCGGAAAACACGCGGCTATGTGAGTTATAGCGGAAAACGACCGACTGGATCCCGCCCTCCTGCATCCATCGGACGGTTATGGCGGCCGCACAGTCATGAGCGGTGGAGTTTGTTGCTCAGCTGTGCGAGGTCCGCGGGAGAGATGTCCCGCTCTGCGAACTGCGCCCAAATATCTGATGGTTCAGGAGCTTTGCCTCGTGCGATTTTACCCAACGATGGGTATGATCGAGTTCAGTTGGCGCGAATTTAGGGTGATTCTCTACGGAGGTTAGAGCGTAGGAATTTAAGAGCGCGATCCTGCGAGTCGAGTCTCATAAAGAGCCATCAGATTTGTGCTGCAGAAATCGATCCTTAAACTGCACACTATTCGCCAAAAGTACGGTGACAAATTCCCGTGCAGCAGTGCGCAGGAATGTAACCGTATTTTTGACGCGCACTGCACTCCTCTGTGCGGGCCTGCCTGCGCTCCTTATACGGTTTCGCGTGCATTGATCCCTAGAATGGGAAAAGACTAAACACTGCCCATCGTCTCCCCATCGTAAAAGCATGTTTGCTTTGAAAATAAAGTTATTGCCAGGTTAACGAAAGCCCTTTCAAATTAAATTTAAGGATTCTCAATCAATTTGATCCATAATCATATCCTGACTATTGGAGGAATTAATCAATCAGCTCGCATATTTCAAATCAAATATTGCGCTATATAAATAAAATTGACAATGGGCATACCCAAATTTTTTAGGTGGATGAGTGAGAGGTATCCTGGTCTCATGGTACAGGCACGGGAGAATCAATTGCCTGAGGTCGATAACTTATATTTAGACATGAATGGCATTATACATAACTGCACTCACCCTTGTGACGGCGATGTACACTTCAGGATAACCGAGGCCGAGATGTTCGAAGATATATTCAACTACATCACAACATTGTTCCACATAATCAAACCTAAGAAGTATTTTTTCTTAGCCGTTGATGGCGTTGCGCCTCGAGCAAAGATGAATCAACAACGTGGAAGAAGATTTAGATCAGCAAAAGAGGCGTTTGACAGAGAGGAGGCCGCACTCAAAAAGGGAGATTCGCTACCCACCGAGCAACGATTTGACTCTAATTGTATCACCCCAGGAACACCCTTCATGGTTAGATTGAACAATGCCTTGAAAGAGTTTGTTGTAACAAAACTGAAAGTTGACCCGGAATGGGCGGGAGTTAAAGTTATATTATCAGGGCATGAAACACCAGGTGAAGGAGAGCACAAAATCATGGATTTTATCAGATACAACCGTTCCCAACCCGGCTATGATCCAAACACAAGGCATTGTCTATATGGACTTGATACAGACTTGATAATGTTGGGATTATCTTCTCATGAGCCAAACTTTCTATTACTACGTGAGGAGACAAAATTCACAAGTAAGAAGAGCGATGCAACGCGAGGAAAGTCCCAAAGAGTCGATCCGTCGAAGGTCACATTCAATATCCTGTTCATTGCACTGTTGAGAGATTATATCGAACAAGACTTTCTGCCGTTGAAGCCGAAACTCAATTTCAAATTTGATCTCGAATCAATAATAGATGATTGGATATTGATCTGTTTCTTGATAGGCAACGACTTCATCCCCCACATCCCGCATTTTCATATACACAAAAATGCACTGCCAAAAATCCTGGAGGTTTACCAATCCACCCTATCGAAATTAGATGGGTATTTAAATGAGCATGGAGTACTCAATTTGAGGCGATTCAAAGTTTTTGCTAAGGCTATGGCTGCAATAGACTTCGAGAATTACAAAATGCTGGTCAAACAAAATGGCGGTGCATGCGCTAAAGACGATTTTTCCAAATTGAATGAGTTTGTCAGAGAGAAAATGAGGATACATGGGTTCAGACAGAACTATGCACAAAATGGCCATTCCTACGATTCTAATCGGCGGTACAGTAAAGATACAGGAGATAATCGCGACAGGCCAAGTCATCACTCTCATTATCATCAGACCGATAGATGGTACAATATCAACAGTAGGTCTAATCATTCATCGAACAACTCAAATGTCCACAGAGGAGGAAACATGAATGGTCGAATTAACAGCGCCAATCCAACTCTCTCACCGAGAAGGCCGATCCACACGACTCCTAGCAAGCCCAACAATTATGGCGGCAAGACCTCTGCGGTGAATGGCACGCCTAACGGACGCGTTGGTGTTCATAGTTTCACCGAGGAGCAAATCAATAACTCAATCACTGTGTGCGCGGACGGTGATATTATTGACCTCTCTGATGAAGAGTACTTAAGTGACGAAAAATTCCCTGGAGAACAGGCGAATCGAAAGATTCAAAGACAAAGACCTAGAGTGCTTGTTAACACACGCAGAAGCACTCCGAGAAAAGATATAAGGGACTCTGCCAAGGATTCTAGCGACCTAGACGATTTTCGCGCTTATAAAAGAACCTACTATCGCGAAAAGCTGAAGTTGGACCCCGATAAGGATTCAATATTGAAAGTTGTCAACGAATACGTTCGTGCCCTTCAATGGAACCTGCACTACTACTATCATGGTTGTATATCATGGGGATGGTTTTATCCATATCACTATGCACCTTTCATCTCAGATATAGTCAACTTCAAACATGTGGACACTTCGTTCGAGATGGGGGTCCCATTCAAGCCCTATGACCAGCTGCTTTCGGTGCTGCCAGCAGCTAGTCTGTCATTGCTGCCAAAGATGTACCAGAGTTTGGTTGTCTCTAGAGACTCTCCTCTAGCCGAGTATTTCCCGGAGGAGGTGGAATATGACTTGAATGGGAAGCAAAACGATTGGGAGGCTGTTGTGTTGGCTCCCTTCATAGACGAGGGCATCTTGCTGAAGGCGACAGTTTTATGTAACCTTTTCTTGACTCCTGAGGAGCAGGCAAATAACGTGCATGGACCGCATCTATTGTTCCACAATGTACCCGCAAAATCAGGGCCTCGTGGGCAACGAGGACAGATGACAGTCCGGTGTGTCGAGATAGGTTTGGACGGGTTTCTATTGCCAAGAGACAAGATTCGCTTCGGGCTGATCGGGGATGATAAGGGAGCACTTCGTCCAAGCGAGAACATGAGAATCTACCGACTAAATCAGAGGAAATAAGACCAATCTAAGGAGAACTAGTGAGCCAGATCAATTAATCACGAAGTTGAGACCTACTTAAAAGAAATATACCTAACTCTTCGAGCTAAGTGATCACTTATTC
>Ga0058701_10004642_pt1 | contig 11196 bp, 3 predicted proteins | sample AgamicOrMae_FD_97039 | JGI IMG/M metagenome (GOLD analysis project Ga0058701, IMG submission 97039) | Agave microbial communities from Guanajuato, Mexico - Or.Ma.e | ecosystem: Host-associated > Plants > Phyllosphere > Phylloplane/Leaf | place: Guanajuato, Mexico | collected 2012-06-04 | reverse complement strand
TATAAGTGACTGATAATCAGTTATATTTCAAGCATAAAAAATGTTTGACTTCAAAAGTCAGTTATTTTTTGGAAAAGGTGTTTGATAGTCAAACACCTTTCTGCATGCATTTCTAAGAGTGAGACTGCGATGACCTTATTAACCCTACCAAAAAGAAACTTGACCCTTTATAGAAAAGTCCGGTCATCGTTTGAAATCTAATCCACCGCTTTTCAAACCATCGAATAGGATTGAGGCTCAAAAAAGGGTCGGGTGGCTCAAATTCGGGTCAGAGAGACTTTTGGTCAAGTTTTAAAATACACTCTGACTGCGGGATATGAGCCACTCCACCCGTCTTTTTAATCTCTGTCGTAGATTCCTGGACATCAAAGTAACAGGTTTCGTAACTCTTATAAAATTAGCTGTCAAAAACGAAACTGAAATATAATTTTGATGTAGCAACGAAGCATACATTTTTTCTACAAATGCGGCGACAAAACTTTATTTTGTGCCGCAAATTTTAGTTTTTGCTGAAGCAAACAATTTTTTTTTCCGTGTTGGGAATAAATAGACTTGCAAGATTTCTTCTGATCAGGTGCAGTTCACGAAAGATACACGAGGGATTAATGACTTTCACAGTAACAACTAACCCCTGTTGAAGGTAATGAAGGTAAATCAGGGGAAGAGCATGATTTAGTTTTTTTTTTAAGATATCCCTATGAATAACCATACCAAAAGAGAGCTCTCGGCGAGACCTTTTCATTGATATGGTTGATGATACATTTATCTTAAAAAATAACAAGATGACGCTCTCCCCCTTTTTCACCTTCATACCTCAGATATGGGACTACCTAAAACAGAGGTTTGTTTTTCCTGTGTTTAACCTACTCATTTTTACAGCTCGAAATCAAGTCTTGCGGAGTGGGAGTGGAGTAACGCTCACATAAATCCAAAATAAAAACGTCACCCAAAGGATAAGTTAACTTCGGTTAGGTGAGCTTGGATTAAGTTAGGCTACAGTAGCGTCGAGCTTCCTTCATAGCTCTTTCTGTGAGAAGATGAACACACAAGGCAGAAACCGTACCTCTAAAACTGACAGATTCGTGGAATCCGATGTATCTTGACGCGCTTTCCAGGTTTCCTCGTCAGGCGATCAACACATACCATCCCAAGGGCAATATACCACTCACAGCGGACGCGAACAAGCAGATATGCGAAAGTCTGGAAGAAGTAGACAAAATGTCCTGAAAGGCAGTAAGTACTTGCGATCGCCAGGAGCTCGATTCCCCGCAGCGGCGGCTCACGAATCAGTTGAACAGGTTCTAAAGATTAGCACCTCGACTAGCGAGACCTTTTCTTTATTTAGATACGTGAACTGCGTTTTGCGATGTGGCGCAGTGCAGGGCGAAGGCGAAATCGGTGTGGCGCGGTGCAAGGCGAAATCGGAGCGTGTTGTCCGCCAAAGGGGACGCCGCGGCCAGACAGAAGAGTTGCTTACCCGGCCTATCTTCACCGGTGAGAGTTATTACGGAAATTGGAAGCGATCGTTTTATCGGAACAAGAGACGAAAGTGCCGGACAATCAGAGGCTGATTTAACCCATAACAGCCCAAAGCACAGGCGCAGACTTGCTTCATCACCCTATATTTGGAGTGAAATTAAACTTAAAAGAAATAGAAAGGATTTTTCCATTCAAATAGGCCTACGCAATATCAACCTTTATGAAATGCCTAAATAATTAAATTTTAGGTTTCCAGAGGGGTGATATTTTTGGTTGGCGTACCTTATTCTCAACTCTTCAGACTTTGATCAAAAAACTATTGTCAAGAAACGACAGAGCACCTGTTCCCGCAATGACTACAAACCGAATTATTCCATAAATACGATATTGTTATTTTCCTCGATTGCGATTTTTTCAAGTTAACATTTCTAGCACTTCCTGGAAGCAGCTCGTATGCTGCACAGTAAAAATTAACCCCTCTTTTAAGTAGTTCCATACAGAAGTACGGCGGTAAAACAGGAAGGGCGTTAGTTATTTTTAAAGATAAACCTGTCAACATTAACTACAATGGAAAGATCTCGTCGAGAGCAGGATGTCCAGAAAATTCCCTGAACCAAATTCCCTGATTTTTCAGGTCTGAATTACATTTTTCCCCTGATTAAATAGACTTTTCAATGAAACACAATCACAATGCATATTACAATATTTTTACATTATATAATTTTTGTTGCTTGTTTTGATAAACAATGATCAATTTTAGTTTTGCAATTTTTTGATTTGGTTGATAATTTTTAAATGACTAAAAAAAATCAGAATTTCTAGCCAAATTCCCTGATTAGTTCCTGTTATTTTCCAGGCGATTAAGTTTTGTTTTTTTCTCGTAAAATATCGTCATGATCCTCAATTTTTAAAAAAATCGTGAATATAAAAAATAATACTGATAAAATATCCTAAAAGATGAGTAATTAAAGTAACGAATTTAATTAAAACAGGGTAATATACAAGGGATTAATAATTGATGAAAAAATTGTGTGGTGATGTTGGGGCTTGAACACAGTATTCCTCTAAGGTTAGGTTGAGAAAAGGCAAAGCTACTGTGGGTGAACGACAGGTGGGGAACTTTTACTTCATTTCCGTAATGCGTGTGTGATTCGACCTTTCCGACCACTTTCCTCACGAGCGCAGCATCGTGACCCTGACAATCAAGACAGTCGTGGCCGTGACTGACTGTGAGACCATGGCCGTGGCCGAACATGGCCGCGACCTCAGCGCTGCAGTCACCCTCGCGCTACCACCTCCGAATACCCGGTGATGTATTGCGCTCTCCAACCTATTAAAACACGGGAGGAAGGGATCAAGGTATAGTCCTTAGAATATACCACTGGCTCCCAACAGACATTTTCGTTCAGTTCAATTTAATTTTAAAAGAAATTATCAATAGGCAGAACGTTCAAAATTCGCACAATGAGAAAAAAGGCCCGTAACACAACAGGAGTTTTTATAAATATTCAAATGTTATGAAAAATTGCGATAGGGTGATTTTTGCCATAGAAAACGAAATAGGGTGGTTGAAATATACGAAAAAAATCGTTTTTTTCAAAAGAACAATTTTCAGACGACAATTTTTATTGGGATACAGTTACCAAAAAAATTGTAACGTTGACAAGAAAATAGTCAAGGCGACAAAAACTGATTATTTCAACAGATACGGTTAGGAACAAAGCGCGATTGTCATTGCCACAAATATTTGTTATTGTGACAGTCATTTTTTTGCGTGTAGATTCATGCCATGTACAAACGAAACCTTTGAAATTTACTGTGTAGTAACTTATTGTGTCCTCTTGCGCACGAAAAAGGCTACGCGCTGTGAACTACCAGGCAAGTCGGATAACCTACTTATTTGTTAAATTTTATGACAAGAAAAAATGGCGTCAGAAAGATTAGCTGCTGCCGACAAAGTCGCATGCGGGACAACGGAAAGTGTGCCTGAATTTGTAGCCGTCCACTTTATAACTTCATTCCGAAAAACAAAATTTCATATGAAAGCACCTTTTTTAATGGCCAGCGATTTCCCCAAATTCCGTAATTTGATAATCCATTCCGACATTGATCGAAGTGTGAGGAAATATTTAAAAGCTTTCACTCGTAAAGTGGATGCTGTTTTCAAACAAGCGATTGTGGCTCATTTTTAAGGCGTGGCTCCTCCTGCCAGCGTTGCAACATTTCGCGCTCTTGTAAATTTTACCCGCGGTAAATTCAAGATTCGCTCGACGTATATATACATGGCGTCCCACGCAAGAGGCTATACAGGCGAAAGCAGCGAACACTAATTGTCCTTTCAGGACCTTGACATCCCCAAACGCGATCAATAAATCAACAACCCCCGCGAACTGTCATTACGGCTGTCACCGATAAGACAACATTTTTTTCCGTCGTTATCAGCAAATACAAAGTCAGATAGGACTATTTCTTTTGCGTCGCATTCTCTACTAAAAAAAAGGTCCACCACATGCCAGAAAATTCCCTTACTTCTCAGTTAACAGTTACTTTCGTGAAGTAAAAGTCAGCAGTTACTTCCCCCAAGAAACAAGCGGCCCAAGAAAATCCAACCTCTATTTTACGTAGTTATTCCATACCTGTTCAGGGAATGACCAGGAGAAGAGCGTAATTTGGTTATTTTTAAATATAAACCTATTAACAACAATATCAATGAAAAAGTCTCGTCGAGAGCTCTGAATTGATATGGTTGTTGATAAGTTTATAATCAAATTACACTCTTTTCCTGTTTTACTTTCATACCTAAAATAGGTATAGGACTTCCTAAGAGGTTGGTGCTTACTATACTCCGAGAACTAAATCGGCAGATCAGGTTCGGCTACCGTTAGGATGAGGTGCTTTATGCCTCGCTCAGAGGAGCGAATGAGACAAGAGAAATCCGACCTATCAATTTTTTACTGCGCAGTTATCTGATTGTGAGTGACTTATCCGTTAGCATTATTGGCGACTTGCGCGCAGTTGACTTTAGACGCACTGAGCGGCTCTTAAATTGTATAGCATTGCAGCTGAATCAAGAAATAACGTCGGAGTAACAGCAGTTCATAAAACATGCCCCCCCCCACTTCCCTATGGATTAAACCTTCCTTTCACGATCAAACGATCGCAAATCGCTAATATTTTCCGCCAAATCTTACTTCCCATCTATTGGAAGTGCTGAGGCTATTCTTAGCTGCATCCGTCTGAAATTGAGACATTATATAGCTTTGGAACACTGCTTTATCGTAAAACGGTTTTGCTCTATACATTTTACATTGCTGTACCGTCTCGGACAATAGCTTAATGGTTTTAGCATTAAATTTGAATTATTCCGTCTCAAAACGTGTTTCTAGTTTTACAGTAACGAATTTTTAATACGACTCAATGTCCCATACAACCGAACATACTCCTGAAGTTTCATCTCAATCGGTTGACACTTACGCCCTTGAGAGTACGCCAAAAAAGCTACAGCACGACAGACATAGACCGACAAACGGACACAGAGGCGGATTGTCCAAAACCACTCCTCTTGACGTTTCGATGGTTGCACATCCCAAATCCGGTCTTATCTCAAATTCGATACTTTGCCAGATGCCAATACCTCCATGGTACATCGAAGTATTGGCATACTGGAAGTATTGGTATAATAGGTGGTGAAAAAAGAGATACAGTTTAAAGCTAGCCATTAGCTTCGACGAGAATTCGTGGTCAAAGAGAAATTTCTCCAGGAGAGGCGTAGAGTAAATCTTTGATACAAGGGGCGAGTTTTGCAGAGTCACCAATTATTGACGCCGTAGAAAAGAAGATCCTTTTAATTAATGAAAGTTCAAGACGTAAACTGACACCGGTTATAAATTCCGAACGAATGCATGCGAAAGTAGAAAATTTATCTGATTTTGTTCTCTTACCATTTGAAAGCTGCGGAAATTGTAAATCTTAATAAAAGGCCTGTTTAAAACAACTTAATTTTATATACTCATGTTTTATGTATAGGTAAAGTAATAATAAGCTAACCTACACGCAATCTTACGCTTCCCAATATATCTTTCTTACTGCAAAAATCTACTTGATCCGAAGGAGCGATTGTTTGATTGACTTATTTCCGAATGCATGCAAATATTTTTTCAACATAATGGACAACGAAATCCCTGAATTTCAAGATTAAATGCGACCTTGGTTTTCACCGAAATCAATAATTAAATCAGTTGAAAACTGATATCTCGCTCAGCCCAAACAAACCCGATAAAAAGGGGGATTGGGGGGGAGGCGATTGTTTCTGAGAAGTATTGCAAGACTCGGTATGACTCATGGAGAACTATTTCCGTTTTTAATACATTTGAGTCCCATGAGAGAGGGTCAGTTGTTTCATGGGAACGAAGCATTAGAGAGGCACAATTTTTCTCCGAAGTTTTTTGCTGCGCGGATGACGTCTCCCAGCGTTAAAACTCGATCTCCTCGCGTCACCGGCGGTCCTTTGTGGCCGATCCAGGTCATCTTGGCGCAGCCTCTCAGCTTCCACGGGAAAAAACGTTTTGTTATACTAACAAAATCATTTGTTAAAATAGGGATAACAAAAACATTTTGTTACAGCAACAAAATGTTTAGTTCTGCCATCAAAACTCTTGGTTGCTGCAGCAAAATTTTTGGTTGCAGCAACAAAAATTTCATCTGTTGTCCCTAATTTTGTTGCCATAACAAAACCATTTTTCCTTCGATCCGATTTTTTCCGTCCGACTATCGAAAAGATATCACTCTCTGAGGGGGAATATGTTTACGTTTGTAACCTGTATTGGAGTCCATAATGGGGTGAGCCGGATAAGACAAATTTTTTTTTGACGATTACGAGATGTTCTGCTACACAGCTAATGACCTCACGTGACGATATTTCCATATTTTACGCCAGGTAAAATATCGGTTTGCCCGTCAAAGGGAAACGTTGCCCCTTTTCAGTGTTTAAGTGGGTGTTTACGTATCACGCGGCTGTACAGTGGGCCACAGAAGTCATGACCCCTGCTTACATGTATTTCGTATGGAGGCAGGGGTCATGATTTTTTTGGCCCATAGTAAACCGACTGCAAAATCGATAAGATTGCAATTTACAGCAATAGATCGCTAGCAATCCCAAGCATTGGCAGTAAGTATCGATTGAGTCTAGTTCGGCCCGGCTGCCGAGAGAGGGCGCGCAATAGAGCAAGTATCCAGCATCCCGTGTGCATGACACGAAATGTTTTTTGGTATAATTGGTACTCAAAAATATCCCGTTTACGTGCAAGATTTGTTTCTGTTGACCGAATCGCGAGCGCAACGCTGCAAACATTTTTTTTTCTGCCCTCAGCAGTAAAGCGATCTAAAGGTTGTGTTCAGAACGGATAAACAAATTGTTGCAGAACGGATTCGATAATTTTTTGAAGCATTAATTTGCGTGATCTGAATGTCCAGAGTCTCACAAGAATCTTGAAATAGGGGTGAACATAACTTTCGTAAATATAAAGTAATTATGAAATATGACCTGATTAACTGCGGAGCAAATTTTTCAAGTTTCGGCTGCCCAAATGTCTTTGAAATGTGCAGCTCTTCAAGACGGCGAAACTTCAAGATTTGCTATTTGTAGAGACTAAAGGGACTTGAAAGATATTACGTACTGTCGAGAATTACGTTATAACAAATTACGCACTGTCGAGAATCTTTAACAAATGATGCTTATGGGGCTTTCGCCGAGATCAGAAAAAAAATTACGTACTACTTAGATTCGTTAAGAGACTAATTTTTCCAAATTTAGGGGGATTTTCATTGGCCATTTCTGTGAATTTAACTTTCTCTGACATTTTTTTAGCACTAATGGGTTTAGATGAAGTGCTAAACTGTCGCAAATATCCTTCTTCCTGTGTCTTGTTCCGAATTCCGTTGAGGTACGCAGAAAAAGTCTTGCAGAAAAAAGTAATTATAGAATCGAGTTTAACGGACGGAGAAAGAAAGTAAAAGTTACAACTAAATTAGTAACATTAGGATGAAATCAGCCGCTTACATAAGTTAGGTGTTTTGAGCCCGCTCAGCTCGCGCTCCGCTTAACTGTTTTAAGCCTGAGCTTGCTTACTTTTCTCCGCAATGCTAATGCCGCTCCTAGTAAGCGGCATCAGACTTAACAACAATCAGCTCGCCGCTCCGATATCGTGGCTATGCGGTAAAAAGAATATATCGAGGAGCAATACTTTCAAACTTCAGTCACATTAGGGCCTAAGCAGTCCACACATGCGTTGAAGTCTCTCAATTTAAATGTGTTTCTAGATGGCAGTGCTTTCCAAAATTTCCTGTTCTACTTGCCTGAGTAAAGTAACGGGTTAACTACAGTTTACGCCTATACATCAGTTCCGGCTAAAATAATAACTCGATGAAAACTCCATGTCATTTTAGGAGGGCCCTCACTTTTCATGTCAGATCATTAAATTGGTCACAGCGACGTGCATCACGCCTGTCAAACTCTACAAATGTCATATGACGTTTCATCGTGGACTAAGTATATCATCAGTTTCAAACGTTAGACCCAATGACACAGTTATTCCCGAGCTGAGAGAGTTCATGGGCATGCAACGCTATTGAAGTGGGATAAGGAATGATTTGCTAGCTGCGAGTGACTGGTGCTAATAATCATTTAGGTGCTTATAGGTTGTGCAAATAGTCGTTGGTGAAAGGTTTGTTGGCATTAGACATTACGGGGGATTTATTAAAACGATTGTTCTTGTGATTGTATTTAGTTGAGGCTCCGTGAATGGCGGATGAGTGAGGGTGGTCCCTTTAGCACCGTAGGATAGTTCTCGTCTTAACTCAGAGCTTATTACTTCGATCAAAGAATTAATGATATTTTTAATAAATATACGGATTGACAAAGCTACTTTTTTTTTGCTACGGGAACAGACTATATATGGGGATATGTTTAGGTTTACAGACTATTCTTCAGAATTCGCCACTTGTTTCAAAGTATATAGGTTTGGTGAGAGCGGCTGCGATATTAAAGCAGGGCATAAGGCACTCTAACTGACCTATGAAACGGCCCTAGACTTGGAGACGATAGGTTAAGTAAGGTTAGGTTGGGAGCCTGTGCCCTTGCTCAGTTCTGAGAGATCGAATACCCTGAAAACTAAAAATCCGTTTCTGGGCTAAATCAAATTTCTGGAAGCTAAATTGGGTCTCAAGAAACCCCTTTTCATTCAACAGCATTTGTCCATTTTCCAATAAAAACTTTATTTAAAAGGTTCGTTTCGAAGACTCCCAAGAGAAACCCTGGCACTCCTTGCTAGATAGTCACTGAATTTTCTTCTTTTGCGAAGAGATAGCGCTGCAGCGGACGGGAGGTAAAAGAGGAAGGCGTGCTGAGAGGCAATCATGGAGGAAAGAAAAAAAACTCTCAATCTCTTTCGTTTTTACGATGCAAAGTTTCGTTCCCAAGTAATAACAGATGCCTCGCCACCGGCTGCAGATGCATTGGAAGAAGATCTGATGGTCCTGATCAGACATCCCGGCAGTATATCACATGCCCAGCAGGCAGCATATCATATCAGATATCCTAGCAGATCAGCTGATGTACCGGCATATCAGATGTCCCGTTAGCAGATAAGATGCATCGGCAGCAGATCAACAGATGTCCCCGCAGGTGAGATGGACAACGCCCCGGTAGGTCAGATGTACCAGCAGCAGATCAGACGGTCCGGCAGCAGATATAAGCAGATGTCCCCGCAGGTATAATACACAACACCGAGGCACTAGGTCAGATGTTCCGGCAACAGATAAGATGTCCCGGCAGGCTATAAGATGTCCCGTCAGCAGATCAGACGGTCCGGCAGCAGATCATCAGATGTCTCCGTAGGTAAGATGCCTAACGTAGGTCAGATGCTCCGGCGGCAGATCAGACGCTTCATGAGCTGATCAGAATGAACATCTGATGAATAGTCATATGGGTAGTTGCCCTGGCAACAGATCATAAGCTCCAGCATCTCGATACCCCGCCAGATTCTTAGCTTTATCTTAACCTTTCCCTGCGCAGAAAATTTCCCATAGAACGGTAGATGAACTGCTTGAGACTCCATCATCCGTCGTAACGTAAACAGGCCTTGTGAAAGGTCTTGGAGTGAGTGGCTCAATTGAACGTTGCACTCGTGAGACATCCGCGGGAAGCAATAGGATAAGACAGCGCGACGCACCTTTATAGAGACGATAAAGATCGAGTCCTACGGCCCCGTATCCAGACCATTCAAGACTAAGTTTCTATTTCCTTGCCTCCACAATGAATGAAATTTGCTTTAATCGTTTTACATGTGGACAAGCAGTGGAAGGGAAAGTACTTGAAGTGTACGACTCTTTCATACTCGTCGCTTGATCCTTCAAAGCAATGCGTTTCCGGTACGGACCGTCAAAAAAAATGCTGGCGAAGACAGTGAGAGAGCTCTCAATCTGGGATTCCATGCAAATTTCCAAGGTCGTATTTTCTACCTCTGAGGTTATAACCTCAGGGTAAAAACTAATTCCTGTTTTGGGTAGCCCACACCTTTTTTGAAAATGAATAAGGGAAAACGACAAAAGAGCGTACGTGATTTTTTAAGATAAATCTATGAAAAACAATGTCAATGAACAGGTCTAGTCGAGAGTTCTCAATTAATGCTGTTGTCGATAGGTTTTAGCTCTTTTTCCCCTATTTTTTTTAACTTCATGCTCGTATAAATGCGAATGAAGGAGGATGCAAGACCGCTCTGTTGATGTTGACAACCCATTTGAAAACAATGGAAAGGTGATAGATTCTTCTTTCCATCAACTACCCAGGGAGGGCACTAGCATCTTTTGACGGGCTGACATGACTTTTTCAAGATTATTTTTATTTTTCCAAAATAGCCGAGGATGTTCCAGAACTCAATGCTATTTTTCCATGGAAAAAATTACGTTCTTCGGGTAAACGTCGTCATTTTTTGGAATTTCACGGTGATTCCTGAATTTTCCGCGATTTCCCAAACTTCGACAAAGGATCCCATTATTCAAGCGGCCAGTCTACACCACCAAAATAGCTTCACTGCTTGGTTGGTGCCGCACTCCAAATATATCTTATTCATCTCATCACCCGGCCCAAGCTAATAACCTCGTGCTTAATACGTCTGCCTACCGGTGATAGACCTTCCAGTAAATTGAGCCCATCTAGTGGTTGATAACTCGTCCCTGTCAGAATATCTCAATCAAGGATTCGTATCGTCGCGATCGGCGAATGAGAGCCACGACTAAGACTCCGCAGTTTTTATCTCGGGGATCGCAGACCACCCGGGTGACATCAACATCGGAGACTATGCATCACCGGTAGATCTCCGAACCCACATCAACTCGCACATTCATCATATAGGTTCAATTAGGTTGAGTTAGGTTAGGTTGGGTTAGGTTAAGTTGCATTAACCCACTACCGCCCAGCGTTGCCGTTAGGAAACGGAAAAAATTATTTTAGAGGGATCTCTTTAGTTCGGTATTGCCAAAATTTAAAAAAAAATATCACCCCCCCCTGGAAATCTGAAATTTAATAATTCCGGCATTTCCCAAAGCTTAAAATTGCGTAATTTAAAGGGAAAAAATACTTTCAATTGCTCTTAAACTAAATTTCACTCCAAATACTTTGGGCTATTATAGGTTAAGTTAAGTTAGGTTAGGTCAGGTTGG
>Ga0058701_10004641_pt1 | contig 11198 bp, 10 predicted proteins | sample AgamicOrMae_FD_97039 | JGI IMG/M metagenome (GOLD analysis project Ga0058701, IMG submission 97039) | Agave microbial communities from Guanajuato, Mexico - Or.Ma.e | ecosystem: Host-associated > Plants > Phyllosphere > Phylloplane/Leaf | place: Guanajuato, Mexico | collected 2012-06-04 | reverse complement strand
TTACATAATGAGCTTACTACGAGTGAACGCTTGGATTTTCTTAATTTAAGTCGTGCTGGACTAAAATTAAGATCAATCGGACTAAATTTAAGTAATTTTGCCTAAAATAAGATCAAAAGATGATTCAGAAGTTCGACCTCACTTGAATTAAGTCAAGACTAGTATTAAGCATGATCTTAATTTAAGTATTTGTTTTTACTGTGGCGTTTTCATGCAATGTTGGACTACCCAATCTTGAATGGACGCTCTAAAACCTAATTTTCTTTGTGTGATAAAGCCATGAAGCCATTTTCATCCTCCTCTGCTCTTAATGGTATAAATTACATTGCTTGTGGGGGTCATAGAAAGCGTTTAAGAACTAGTTCGTCTTAATCTTCGATTTCGATCACTTTGTGGTAACGGTTTTCGTAAAATGCTTCAAACCCGAAGATTATATGTAGCTATGTTACTAGAAAAAGTATGTTGCTAGTAAAAGATTATATGTTGTATGTTGCCAAAAAAATACCTCAGGGGATAGCATATTCGAGAAAATCTCTCTTGCCTCCTCTGAAATTTTCAGTGCATCGATCATGCCATTGTTTATATGGCGTTGACGACTAATAGGCGCGACTAGGTTGGGCTTGCTCCAAACGTAACCAAGACGTTTTTTTTGTTTTTTTTAGGTTGAAAAATAAATTGGCTGTCATGGCGGGCGGCAGCGTTAATAGGCAAGGGCAATTAATTAAGGGAAGTTTGGTGTCGCCGACGCAACGAGGATGGTTAATTCCTAATTGCGCGCTGCTGGCCCACACGATAGCAATGCGGAACCCATTTTTTTGGCGGCGAATTCGAATTTGAATGTTTTTTACGAGTCTGAACTCTGGTCTGGTTTGAGCTATGGAACTCAGATTTTGAGATCCCCGCGTTTCCTCGGCAATGGAAAGCGCCGAAACGCTTCAGGCTGAGCTATTGTCGAGAATGGGACGTTAAGCATTGTTACTTTTTGCGGATGAATATATAACGCAGACTTCAAACTTTTCAAGTGTAAATTTATTAAAATGAAGCGTCGTCATGGCAACAAGTGATTAGGGTGTCCTCACAAAAGGCAAGCCGCTTTCATCGGCCAACGTGTGCTCCCATTAAAGTCGCTCTTTTTGTGACTAATTCTTAAAGAAAATAAATAAAGGCACCCTAAGAAAGATAAAAATGGAAGCAGCGTAAATATTGGGCTTCTTTACAGTGCGAAATTAGGATGGAATATCTCGGATTCCTTGCTAAGCTCTTTACTGCAAAAGCAAAAATTAAATCATTTCCGAAAATTTTAAACAGAAAAGTTTTGCTTTTCCTCAGAATTAAAATAGTTGAGCATCCTGGGCATAAATACGTAAAAAAAATCTTGTGTTAATACTGTATTTTCACTGCAAAAACCGTCCTATCATTTTTGGCATTACGTTGTGCGGAGCGGAGCGGAAGACAGTGCAGTGCGATGATGTTGAGGTGCGAGGCGAGGCGAGGAGTTGTTTGGTTGGCATCCCTGGTCGCTTTCGCTCGCGCCGCGCCGTTTCTAAGCCCACATCGCCTTCTTCCTGATTGCTTCTTCTCTCTCGTCCCATCCCGTCTTTCCGGCATTCATGACACTTGCGCCGTTTCGGCAACTGTCCCAGTCTGTCTGCGCCGCGTTCCCTCGCATCATCCGGACCGGAGCCGCCATCTCTTCGCCGGAAATAAAAAGAGACTCGCGAAAGACGAAAAACTGTCGCTCTTTTGTTTTACCATAAAATTATGGTAATCACCGTTTTACTATTAAAATATCTTCATTCGTTGTTGAACTAAACTGCACTTGGCACGTTGGAAGTGGACTTATCTTAAACGTGATCCTAAAAGAAAAATACCCAATGAATAAATTTGCTCCCGAGAGTTTGTAATTGGACCTTCGAAATTTCCAGTGCGGCTCGACGACCGACCGGACGTTTGGCCCGCCGTTAGGACGTTTATGGTGTTCGGACGTTGCCGTTTGGACGTTGCCGTTTTGGACGCGGGCCAAAGTACGTACAGACGCCTAACAATGACGGATTATCGGACTGTGCTCAGATCTGCGCTATGGACAGATTATTTGCGATGTGCCACTCTCAGGAATGATCCTTTATTCCAGTCATTTGAAGCGATTCCGAATGCGGATCAGGGAAGCTGTTCACTTGATGTTGCTGGACCATCAGGGGCCGTCCATAAAGCGAGTAACTTTCCTAGAGGGACGGGGTGAAACAGGACCAGAGATGCGCGTCGGAGTTTAGGAGGTCCCTTGCCTTTAAAGGGTTACGTAATTTATGGATGATCCCCTGGAGCCTTCCTCCTGGCCGGCCAGCTTCCTCGCCCCCGATCAGGTGATTCCATGCCAACCTGTAGAACTCGCTTTCATTAGTTTTGGTGGAATCCGCCATATTTAAAATTCAGTTTGTTGAATTTCGGTAAACGCTGAAATGTGAATTTTATCATTAGTGGCATTTCATCAAGTCGGAGGTTCATCTGCTTTGTTTTGGTTCATTTGATTACGTGACACTGATTTTCTTTTCGCGAAATCGCTCTATTGGGGTAGTGAGTTACGCTTGCTTTGGTGAAACTGGATTAAGGGAGGTTGAAGCTGGGCTAGTTTCTTAGAGGTTACATCGAGAGAGCTTCAATTAAGAGAGGTAAACCTAGGTTAGGTGTAGCTAGGTTTGATAAAGTATGGTCAGATTAACCCTTTGGCGACCGCGCTTGACACCCGTTTCTCTGCGCTACCCACGCAGTGCTTCTGGGGGACGGCGCAGCGGTAGGGTACCCCTGTTCACGTTTTGTAGCATAACTTGGCGAAATTTCAATCTCCGACGACGCCCCGACGTAGTTGATCTTTCCACCGACAGGTGGACACTTGTCGCGACTAAATATCTCAACGCATAACGAAGTTACAAGCGACGGACCAAGAGACGGCAGCGCGGCGGCTGGCGGCTGACAGCAGCGTCGCGCCGTATTCGCTCGGGAAGTCGCTCTAACGACTCAGAGCCGCCTCGCGTCGCCAAAGGGTTCAGTCACTTACTACGGTAATATTAATTTATACGCTTGGAGTATTTTTGTAGCCTAAGATCAGATTTGTACACGTGCAGGTATGGCACTTTGCCCTGTGGATTTCCATAGACCTCGACGCCTATCTTCCGTTTCTAAATTCTAGAATAAAGATTATTTTATCCCAGTATTTAAAGCTGTAATAAGTTTCCCCGCAGAAACTTGGCGCCATTTGTCATTTTTGTCGCAAGTCCGGCGCGAAAATGGGTTAGTCGTCATCCAGACACATTACCAGTGTAGCACCCCATTCGCCGACGGCGCGCTGCGGCGGGGCCTTCTGCGCCGACAACGTTTCCCAGAGAGCAAACGCGTGTTGATCCATCAGGGTGGCTTTTCGGCGTGGCGCGCAGCTCCGCTCTGCTCTGTGGCCAAATCATAAAAAGTAACGAGACAGCGTACCGTTTTGCGGTCACGCCATTCCAGGGACTAAGAATTGATAGAAGCTGAGGAGAGCTGCCCTCACTGCCTTCCTTAGGCTCTGATTGTTCGGCTCTGGTTCCTATGGCTCCACCGCCCCCTCGCCGTGCGGCGCCGTCGGTTTCTTGATTAAAGTCAACCCTCCTCAGCTGCTGCAGTCCTTGAACTCTGCTTCGGCCTATACTGGGCCTACTGCGCGGACTGAATAAATGTGCCTGACAAACTTCATCTCCGCTTAATTTCAGCACTCTGCAAGTATACGAAACTCATTTCTGAAAAACAATTTGGATTGGCGAGAATTGGGTTTTTAGGATCGCGTTTTCTTTGGTGCTTTTAGAGGAGGCTTATTTAGTGGAAGGGGAACAACTTACCTGAGGACCGTCTTGTAATTCCAGGGATACGGGGTTAGACACGTTCTGTAATTTGTGTACCTCAAGTAGTGTTTAGTACCAGTGAAAGATGTTTTCAACTTAATTCTGTGAGAAGTAATACTGCTCTTAAAATTGAACTTTATACACTCTAATCGAATCAGTGAGAGTCTCTGAGATTCGGTGAAAATTCACTGAATTTCAGTCAATATAGCACCTCTGAATTTTTCCAGTGGTTTCGTGACTGATATTCAATGATTCTTCATTGAATTTCAGAGACTCTCACTGATTAAAATTTAGCGTGTATCAATAAACTGTGAGTTCACAAGCGGTCCCCTTTCCCCTTTGGATTTCTCATAATATATTTTTGAAAATTCGTGCTATATTGCAGCACGAATTTTTACTGAATGTGTTTTGAAGAAGAACGCGCAGAAGTGTTGGCTGAAATGAGCATTTTGTGCGTATTTGTACAGCGCCCTGTTTTTCTAGCGTCAACCCAATTCATAATTGAATAATTGCAAGTCTTTTTTTTTCCAGAAAAAAGAATCATTATTTCCTTTTTGCTATTCCCGTAACGTCGGCGTAATGGAGAACTACCAGAAAGAGCCACACGGTACAGGGTACATAGGCAACCTCGAGTACACGCATGTGAGCCTTGTTGCCTATCCCGAGTTGAGCAGGGGCCCCGTGTTATATTCTGAGGCAAATATTTCAACCTGTTGGGCGTAGCGGACCGCCCCCATTACCTTCCCTGACTAGCGCCCCTTATCTGTAAGCAATATCGGATAAAAATGCGAAACCCTGCGCGGAACACGTCCCTGAATGACAAGTCGCTTACAAAACTGCACATACTTTGTCAGCTCCCCAGTTTCTTATCTTTTGTGCTCTGTTCCTCCAGGCCTCTTTTCGCCCAGCAGCCATCAGAGACAAAAATCAAATGAAGCCTTGTGCCTCCCCGAGGGGGCGGCCCCCGCTGGCGACTACTCGGCGCTGCAACGCAACCAAAACGCTCAGCGTCTCGTAGAAGCGACTTCCCCTCTTTTGGGGAGTGGAGGGGATCGGCGGGGAGGGGAGGGCGGGCCGGTGCGTCGCGGCGACGCGACGGATCGATGGGACCCGGGTCGGAGCGGGCGCGGGAGCGAGACGGGAGCGCCACAGTGGAGCGGTGCGCCTACCCAGAGAGGTTGCCGTCGGCGGCGACTTCGGCTTCTGGCAACGACGCCGACGAGGACTAGCCATGAGCGACGGAGCAGCCAATTAAAAGTGAGCGTTTCATCTATTTGATGCTGTTTTGCTTGGAAATCGAGCGGGGCCTTATGACACCTGTTGGAGTCACCCCTCTCACGAGTCAGCTGGACCTAACTTAACTTTGGCATCTGACTTTTACGACTGTGCTTGACTTGGCACAATCCAATTACAAACTCTCGGGAGCAAATTTATTCATTGGGTATTTTTCTTTTAGGATCACGTTTAAGATAAGTCAATCATGGCTAAAAACTACTTAAGTCGTGCTTCTTCAAGTTAATTGAGATCAAATCAGATGTTTTTAAAGTCATTTTCTTGTTTATCAGGCAATTTTGTTATGCGGCTTTCGTTTGAACGGTGACAAGCACTAAGTTCTGTCGAATTTGGCGTTTCTGAAAAGAATTAGTCTAAGGGTCTCGAACGTAGATGTTTTTACTTTTCTTTCATGTATGCCTTGTGTTCTTATGAAAATAATTGGCAATTGAAGTTTGATCAATGAAAAGTTAAGTACCTATTCGTCTGTGTTCAAAATATTTTTTAGACTTCTTTCATCATTAATAATGCATTTTAATGAAAATACCTAACAAAGGTTTTCTTTTTGTTTTTTCTTTCGTTGTTTATGACATTTTTCTATGTATACAGGTGTAACTTTCTTTTGCGAGTTTCTCTCTCTCAATTGAATTTTGATGTTGATCTTCTGTGCCCGGAAATAAAAATAAATAAGTAAAATAATAATATCATCGGAATTGTCTAACATGAAACGAACCAAACTGTTTTACCGGCTGGAACTAGCGTTGTAATTTGCTCAGGGTGAACGCAGGTTCCTTCAAGTGGCGAAATAATTTTCCAAGTATCAAACATTTTTAACTTAAAGCATACAAAATATGACCAGCGGGTTGGCTTAAGAGCATTTTGCCCGTAAACATACCCAACTAGCCCGTAAACATATCCAGCTTGGTTTCGGTATATATACTATTTATGTCGTTAATCCTCATAGCCTTTTACTGAAGTATTAAGCCAGCAGGTTGGAATACCAGACGTGGAAATTGTACATTGCGTTTGTCACGCATGTGCTCTACAGAGATATATTTATCCCAGTGGGCTGTTCTTCACTTGCTGTTCACCCACAATAATTTAAATCCGGGATAAAGGGAAAATAAGCGAGATGCGGGCTTAGTTTTCAAAATCGGCGTATCAATGGATTGTCTCCGGAAGCTCTCGCTGAGCAGAGCTCTCGCTTACCAGAGCCATTTCATTTTGCGTACCTGTTGTTATGTCTATTGAAAAATAGGCCTAACAAAAGTAAGCGTCATACCAGTTTTATTTCCATCCTTAAAGAGGAGAAGTATAAGTCGAGGCTTGTGCCACATCAGAATTTCTGATATGTCAGTGGCACAAAAAGTATTCAGTCAAAATCAGAAACCTCTAAATTTTTTGGGTGGGGTCAGAAAATTTTAGGGTCAGGAAATTGCAGGGTCAGCAAACAGCGTTGGGTCAACAACAATTATTTATTCAAAACAATAATGAAAAAAAACAATAATCCATGCATGGCTTGGTACGTTCAAATAAGTCTTTTACACGCAGTTTCTTGCCATCCAGGAAAGTGAAAATTTTGAACTCTTCCCTATGCACAAAGGTTCATATTTAGGTAATTTTTGCGTTGAAAGTAGCAGAGGAAAGTTTAAAAGGCATTTCGCCTGCTGAAGCTCCTCTCGATTAAAAACAAGGGCGTATATTTCTCTCTTTGCCCCGTAAAATCGCCAAACTTTTCTCCTTCTCCGAAGCGACTTTCCCCTCTCTCCTTTGTCCGTTCCGCTTCTCGCTGCGCCGTAACCTTTCACACCCTCTGCAAGGCCGGCCCAACCCGCCCATTACCCGCTGCAATATGCTGCTTTTTCGGGGTCCTTTAGGGAGCACTGTGTCTTTATTTGTTGATGATTAAATTCTCGCCGATTATGTTAAACACGAAGATTTAGAACTGAGCTGTGTGTTGACTTTCAAAATTCTCTTTTGTTTGGCAGGTGTTACGACATCATCAACGGAATACTCAATTACACACCTCGAGGAATACTCAAGTACGGCAGAGCCGAATCAATGGATGATATCATCACCGAACTTGAAGTCTGCAGCCATGGATGAAGATTTAATCTGATTTTTTTCAAATCGTTTTAGAATTTATAGTGATCACCAAAACTTTCGGATCACTGGAAGGAAACTTCAATTCACCGGTTAGCTGTAATAAGCGCCAAAAACCACAAGCGCCAACGCCGCAAGCGCCAATCCGTAACCGCCAAACGAGAAAAGTCGCAAACGCCAAAGGTCTTAACCTCAATACTAAGCTTACCTAACCTAGCTTAACCTAACTTAGCCTAACCTAACTTGACCTAACCTAGCCTATACGAACTTTGGCGTTTGCGACTTTTCTCATTTGGCGGTTACGGACTGGCGCTTGCGGCGTTGGCGCCTATGGTTTTGGCGCTATCGAATGCCCCCCCCCCAATTCACCGACGTACCTGAACGGGGTAAAGAAATATGCAGACGTCCATTATTCGCATAATATAGGTAACTATACGCAACGGCAAGTATTCCTTTTAAATAATTCAGGAGTGATTAACTTATAAATCGTTGCTATTTTATTTTCAAGATAATTGATCAATTTAAAGAAATCATCTGTGCGATTTAATCTCGCTTGCGTTTGGAAATTGAGACTTTCAGGATTGAAATTATTTTCATCCCTTCGCAAAGTTTTGCTAATCATCGCCTCCGACTCAGCATTTTATGCTGTTACTTAAACTTTGTTACGAAACGTCCAAAAGATCTGGTTTTACGGGAAAGTTTTAATCTTTACTTCCTGCTTGCGCCTCTAACATATTAGAAGTTGAGTTTTCAAAGATTCTACTAGTGCAAGCAAAATATAAGGATTCTTCGTGGGAACGCTAAGATAAGAGGGAAAAGCTTAAAAAGTTTTCATCTTTGATGCAAGTTCCTCTTTTGCGACATTAATGTGGCCGCCAACGTCTGGTTTATCGCTCTTGAAGCCCGCCTGGTTTGTACATCCTGTTCTAGTCTCTGTCAGGATTAATATCGCAATTAGCACACCTAATTAATAGCAGGTTATAGCAAAATCTCTGGTGATTTCTGAGCTTACTTTATGCTTTGTTTCTTCTTACAGGTTTTCATTAGCTCTTTTCAACGATTTACGGCTTCTGTGATATCGTCCTCAATTTAAAACTGAGTTACCTTATCTAGTGACAAGACAATAAGGGATTAAAATAAACTGTAATGAGTTGAACGGGTAGCATTCTCAAACCTTGCTTTTGAATAAAATCGTCGATCGCGTTACTTAGTATTCCATTAACGTTTTAAAGGCATGATTCAGATTGGCCATTAGGGTAGCGCAAGTTAGGTTAAGTGCATAGTGCCTCGCTATTGCAACGCTTCACTTGGCAACGAAGGTTAGAAATGCAGGGAATGCAACCTTAATATTGACTGTCTGGACGGAAGTACAAGTGAAAAATTTCGGATGCGTGTAGTTGATTAAAGGCGAGGCAGCATGGGATATTAAGAGAAAGGGCTGAATAAGTTGCGTACGTGACGGCACACCCCGGCCCCGGCCCACCTCGGCGCGTTTCTTCAGCACGTTCCGTTGGTAGCACTGGTTGGAATGCGCCCGCCGTTGACGTCGCGTCCCGACGCTTCGACATCACATCCTGCGCCACTCGTGACTTCCTGTGACTTGTTTATGTTTATTCAAGTGAAGAAAGCATTGGGCGTCGCGGGCCGAATAAATATCACCAGTTGGCGCATCGGAGGACTGCGGAGGAGTGCTGCCAACCTGCTAATGCTCTACATCTACCCTGTAGATCCGAATTTGTTTGAATTGATGCGACAAATTCGGTTCTAGAGAGGTTTGTGTGGGGCATCGCGTCTGCCGTGCTTCCACTGAAACACGGCTTTCTTCATTGACGCTGCAAAGAACACCTTCAGGTCGTCATATCGCGGAAAAGATATGCTCTGTTCGTGTGATCATTGTGTAGATCTCGGAGATTGTTCTCATCTCACCTAAATATACCGGATAGGAACAAAAAATATTTATACTTTTTTCTCTTAAATATGGGTTATAGTCTGAAAATGTATGTCACCCTGAAAAGATATTTTGATACTCAAAATATCAATGTTGTTGATCGTGAGAGGGAAATCCGATGCAAACAGCAATTTTTCGATAATCAGTACTGTGGTGTTTCACTGGTTTTAGCTTCTTCCACCGAATATCATGAGAGCGTTAATGTGATACTTAAAGGGCGCTGAATATACGAAATACGGCCCAAATAAAACGGGTTTCAGCCTACCCTGTAACGTTGACTTACTGCTCTAACTTAACCATTGTTTGCATTTTATTCCCATGCGTTCTTAGTTAATGCTGTTTGATAAGTGAGTGGTTTAGCAGGTTGAAAACCCTTTTTTATAAGATCTTTATTTTAATATTAACGTTGAAGTCTTTTAAAACTTCATTTTTTTCCCTTTTTATCATATTCAGGAAAGGAGCCGACGTTAAATAAGTATAGTCCGTTCATAAAATTGTTAAGAACCGCCTAACAGCCAATTTATTCTTTGATTAGATTTTGATCTTCTTTCTTCCAGTGCAGCTGCTTATTTCAAACAAAATTACCAAGAAGGGAACGTTCTACACGTTGCCTTATCCTTCCGTTTTTATTTTTTATATTTGTTTGTTTTATATTTCGTCAGTTTAAATCTTCGAGATAGTCCCTTTTTTCATTGGAACAGTCAACAAAACTTTTATTTTTGATATAAAGAAATATCGATCGATTATTAAAATTCAGTCTGATTACGGTACATTTCATGAGATGTAATTTCTTATATCTTCCAAGCTTTGGCCAATTAGCTCTAATACATGTGTGTCCAAGGATGGAACCGATAGGTTACGACTATAACAAAGTCTCCAGTAAAATAAATGAACTGTCTAAAAGTTTGTTAGTTGGTTGCTGCTTTCATAAGTTCTCCGAGGTAGGTATCTTTTCCCTCTAAAAATATTTCACGGGTATGATTTTTTCCAAATACCATATCTTATTGGTATTACTTTTGGATTTCGGGAGTTTATCGGTAAGTACACATCTAGATGGCTGTGGACGAAATTTTACATCGATTGGAGTTGTAATTATGACACCAAGTGTGCGAAATATTGCGATTTCTTGAAGTGTCATCTCTGCGGAAGTGGCTCCTTTTCTATTGAGCACTGGTGCCAGAAAAGATATTTAAGCCTTTTCGAAAGTAAAGTGCCGTGAGAAGTCGTAATACATTGTTTAATATCAGTTGCACACAGCTATTAATAGCTGCTTTTTTCGTGAGCCCACGTTGTATATTCGTAAAAAAAAACGCACAATTTGAAGGTTCCGCCGGTTCCGCGCTTCTTTTATTGCTCAACGCACTGCCATCTATCCGTCACTCGAAAGCGACTCGACGTAGTTCTTGCTTCTGCCGCTAGATGGCATTAAGCTCTCTGAATGACCCAGCAAAGATCGGAAAGGGATCTGATGCGGGAAACACGAGAGGAGGAGTATTCCCCCAGCTAGTCCTCACGAATATCGTCACGTTATCGGCTTACCGTGAAAGGGGTGGTGTTTACGTTGTAGTCCTAATGGGAAATGCTAAAATATAGACGTTTTATCGGAAATCGTCAGGAGCCCCTTGTTTAAATTTCCCGCTAGACTGTTGCCAACCTCCACGTATATGTAGCTTTATGCTTTTATCGCGAATCGCCTGATTCGTCATGCCTTTGCCAAGCGAAAATAAAAATAACAATAATAAAAAATAGGATGAGTCAAACAAACATGCCGTTTCCTGAAATTCTCCAAAGATTTTCTCTTCTTTTGTTTGTTATTTTATCTCGGATAGAGTCCTGAGGAATTTCCCCTGTGGTCTCACTGCTTACAATATTAAAAATTGGACGCAAAGTTTTCAATTAGGAACTCTACGCATTCCTATCCAATAGCTTTTTTGCATGAGTGATTCCTTTTTTTAAAAATTTTGCTTTAGTCAACGCCATCTTGATTAGTGACAGCACCTTATCTT
>Ga0058701_10004640_pt1 | contig 11198 bp, 6 predicted proteins | sample AgamicOrMae_FD_97039 | JGI IMG/M metagenome (GOLD analysis project Ga0058701, IMG submission 97039) | Agave microbial communities from Guanajuato, Mexico - Or.Ma.e | ecosystem: Host-associated > Plants > Phyllosphere > Phylloplane/Leaf | place: Guanajuato, Mexico | collected 2012-06-04 | reverse complement strand
CCATACCATAGGAACAAAATCGGCAAGGGACTTTCGCCTTATGCCTATTGATAAGCCTGGAAGTTAACAACTAACAAAAATGGTCTACCTATCGTGCCGCATCAACCTATCAAAACAGACACAGGGCTACCTAGCACCTGGTATTTAATCTCATCGTAGTAAACGTCGGTAAAGTTGGATCTAGGTTTGAACATTCCGATTTTATTTGCGTTAGTCATCGGTTAGCAAGAAAGCGTTCCATAGTTACGACCTCTCTGAAACTAAAAGAAGGGATGAAAATAGAATCCAAGGATACCGGCAAGTGAGGATCTTACCGTATACTATTGCGGACTACACGCAACGAATAGAATTATCTCTCAGAGTAGCATCCAAGCAGAGCAGCAGTCCGTACTGCCGACTTGCTCTTACTTGAGACAAAAATAGTTGCTCGCTGTCAGTCTGAAAGGTGGAGATTTCCATCTCTTAAAATGCACCCTGTATGTGTATGAGTCCACCCTGTATGTGTGGGTGACAACTCTTTACGTGTAAGTGTCCACCATGACTTAATCTTTCGGAGCGATGAACGGGTTAACGACATACAACCGCATAAGCTCCGTTGGTTGAGAAAACGTTAAATTGGCTTAAGCTGAGTTTTGTCACGTGCCTTACTTCCTTCCCAACCACGTTGTTTAACTTTCGCTAAGCCTGAAGCTGCTAACTTTTCAGCGGCAGTAACGAGAAAGTAAGCGGGCTTAAGCTTGGATATGTTAACGATAGGTTTCAAATTGGTCAAGTCAGATACGGATCTTGTGGGTTATTCCGCTAACGCTCCGCTCATATTTACGACAAAATATTTATAGAGGAGGAAATTTCCTCCTTTCAATTATTTAGAAACTACGAAAACATTGTCAAAACTCTCATGATTCCATAGAGACCAACTTGGAATCGAGGTATAGGCAACACGCCTTACACACATGCAATGCTTGTTGCCTATGCCGTGGTGGTCAGGCGCTCCCAGCATTTCTGGAAAGTGCGCACTAAACTAAAGAGGACGGCACTAGAACCGATCTAGTAGAAAGCAATGGATACTTCCCACATGAAGGGACGAAATTACTTCACATAACCAGGTCTTGAATTTCTCTGGAGTCGTTTACTTGGCTCAAGAAGTGAACTTCCCGTCTACGTGCTATTGACTCGAAGCCTCGACTGCCATCTAGCGCCGAGAACCCGAACTAGCGGCCCACACTTCAGTTCGCGCCTTCGCCAGTAGATGTCGGTACAAGGTCGAATCAACTAATTTCGTGCGTATGTGCAGATAGCTACGTGGCCCTAGTATTTGCTATGTACGTCTACTGCACAAAGCCTAACACTTGTTTACCTTTTTTTCTCTCTGCGCGCTAAAAATAACGACTGTAAGCTAAAGTTTTTAGATAAGCAGCACTAGGTAGAAAAAGTCGGGCCATAAAATTAACCGATTCGTACTCACAAAAATGTTATTTTGTTTAAAAAAAATAGCGGAATTTTTACGGATCAAAATTAACTACAGCTATAAATAAAAATTATACTTAAGCAAATAAAAAATCAAGCTTAAATTTTTGTCAGATTTTTTTCGCGTCAAATCGAGACAAGACCATCAGGATTGATTGAGTAACTTAGAGCACAATCAACATACGTCAAACATTTTCTGCATAGTGATCATTACCTGAATTTTTAGATTTAAAATTCATTACAAAGAATTACACTTACGCTCAACATACGGAGCTATTTTAACTTCTGAGGCCAATACTTGCCCTAACTAAAGAGGAATATTTTTTTTTTCTCGAGATAACATACAGCATAAAACCCACAATTTAAGAAAATACATGGAGCTAGACTTAAATTTACAGGGGTAAAATTCACTCCAAATCGGGCGAATTTCTCTTTCGATAAGTTTTAACTTCCTCCTTAAACTAGTAACTAAGTTGCGAAGAATGTGATACGAAGTAACACATTCGTTGTGAAACCACCGCTACTTAATGCTACCGAACGGTTCGTGAGTAGCAATTGAACATAAGTGTGTTAAAAGTGATTCAGTGATTGGGTGAAAGCGTGGCCATATTGCGGCCAGCCCATGCGGTTGCACTGTTCAACTCATTCTCTACGTAAGAGCTCCAGTGCTGTTATCCACCCGCTGCTTTTGAACCAAGGACTTTATTACTTTGGTCGCCCGGCCAAACGAGCGACAGCTGACCGGGGCACAGGGCACCTGTCGCCAAGCCTGAGGCCGCTTACTTTCTCAGCAGCGGTAGTGCCACCAGCCGCATCAGGCTTGGAGACAGCCATGGATGACGCCAATTTCTCGGCATCTAATCCGAGCCAGCCTATATGCGGCTGTATGTACATAATTCTGATGATGAAACAAAGATCAATCTAGGGTAAAACACAAGAAAAGGCAAATGAGATATCTAAATCTTACAATGTTGTAGAGCTACTCTCTAAAAACCTTTGAGTGAAATTCACTCATTTAAATAAAAAACTGACCATGTAGAAGCGTCGAGTGGGTATTTTTTGGTTTAAACGAGTGAATTTTACTCGAAGTAATTAAGAGAGTACTTATAAACCATTTTGTCAGGGTTAAACCCAGTTACAATGCTACCTCGTGTAACACAATCTTTTTTTAGATTGATCGGATGTCGGTTCAAAGCTGAATTGTTAGATAATGATGCATGTTTTGGGTTATCAAAGTTAGAGGTAATTCGATTAAATTTAAAGGTAGACCTATCAATAGCTTCTTCAAACACAAGGGCTTAACGAGAGCTTTCTGTTGGTTAATCTTTCTCTTGGACTAACCAAAATACGAGCCCTGGAAATGAATCAATTTAGGTTGGTATCATCCATAAAGGGAAAGAGCTTTGTCCAGTAATTACTAATCAATGCCGTTATTTCACCGTTTACCGTTTTACCTTCGTTCACCCGAAACAAGTAAAGGAATACTCGAAACAGTAACTCATGACTGCCGAAAACAGGTATCAGACCATCGAAATTACGTACAGGGCCATAGACAACCGGTACAGTATTAAACAATCACGGGCGGATACGCAGTTTATAGATATGATTTCACTTAAAGTATTTTCTCTTCATACGACTATATCTACCGTGAAATAGTTGCTTTAGACAGGCAACAACTCACTAATGGTTTAGCAGTTACATGGGGAGGATTTATCTGTCCGCGTGATGTCATTAAAAAATGTGGGCGGGGATTGATGAACGTACAGGAGGGACAAGGAAATAATACGGTATGCTGCTCTGGTCGGAGTTGGGCTTGCGTATGCAACCCGCATAACATGTAAGTCTGCAAGTTGCCTACCTCCAAACACGGAATGGGACGGGCAGATGAATATTGGTTGTGATTTGAATTTGTAGTCTGACGATTTTTTTTCTTTTAGTGGGCATGACGGAAGTGACCGAGTCTTTTGATCTTATCCCTGCCAGTTATTCGTCAGTTAATGAGATATAGGACGTTACCGTAATTGGTAAACCTTTGAGTTTCATGCGTGTTGCCTGATATGATGGGGCTTGGAAAATCATGTGTTTCACATAAACTAGACACAAAGAAACAGAATTCTTGGATAGTATTGTGATAAAATAAATAATGATAGGCTGATTCAGGTTAGAATAATATAAAGTATATTAAGAGTTACCCTAAAAAGGTTAGTTTTTGCGATAAACCTTCGAATACCTGGGTTCAGATCGAAGGGTAGCTCTCTTTGGGCCCTTTCCGTTTCACATGAAACGAGTATCATCTTTTTAGAAAGCTGTCTAATGCGTAAATGATTTAAAACGTTCATCCGGGAAGATGGCAGGGTTCCGACACGAAAGCTTGCTCAGCTCATCCGGCGAAAATCGCGTTTTACATTCGCATTTTTGTGGCGTTCAAACAAATTATGAAGCAACGGGTAACGTTTTTAATCACTTTTAGTATCCCTCGATGAAATCCAATCGTAATAACCTGAAAATTCGAAAATATTTTTTTTTTTGTCAAAACTGAAAAAAAAGTAAGGGGGTACTGGCTTTTTTTTTTTTTAATTTTGACCAAATTTTTTTTTTTTTGAATTTTCAGGTTATTACGATTGGAAATCATTGAGGGATATAAAAGAAGAATAAAAACGTTGCCGGTTGCTTCATAATTTGATGAACACCCCGAAAATCGGAATGTAAAACGCGATTTTCGCCGAATGCGCTGAGCAAGCTTTCGTGTCGGAATCCCGCCACACCTTGCTAGAAATCTGTGCACCGGATATCAGGCTATTAAGAATATCAGCCGAATATCAGAGGTACAACATTAAACGCTTATCAAGGGAAATTCGACTAAATTTCAATGAAATATCTGACAGATTTCAGCAGAATAAAAAAAAAATCTGCTGAATATACCTTGATATAAGCCTGGTATCAGTGAACAGGAGTCAGAGAGTAAAACAAGGGAAAACTGAACCTTTTAAATACAGTCTCTGTATTCAAAGCTCTCGCCTGATTGAATCTGAAATAATTTGTATCCTAGTCGAAAAGATCGCATATTTCTCATCAATCTTTTCAATTCTCTTACAGAAAGGCTCTCAAATCAAGAATCCTCTTCAAAATGGCTAAAAAGCGCTTGCCGAGAAATCGGCCATAACCTACACCAAGATTTACGCGCCATTTCTGTCCTTGGAAGCGCATATGTCTAGTCTATGGCTTCTCTTTACAGTAATAATGATTATTCCGTGGAATCGCTGGAGGCGAATCGCCGTTTCCTGCACCGTTTTAAAAATCAAGGACGCCTATATGTGTGCATCAGAGAAATGCCCATTATTAGTCTCAAGGATTCTGATTTGCTCGAAATTCAAACATGCATTTTCAGCATAAAGACGATTCACTCGTATAGGTATTATCATTGGTCGTTGAAAGTTCCATCTATAACTTGGCTTTAGCATCAGAAATGTGCTTCATCTACGTGATAAATGAAATTTATTACAAATGATTTATTAGGTAAAAAGCCAATCCTTAAACACTGAAATAATATTTTGAAAATACCTTGATACATTAATGATTTTTTGTACACATTTTTTTTTTGTCACTCCTTTTTTGTTCGACGTCGTGTACTCTATTTTTAAGGAGGTTGCATGTTCTACCTCTAGTGTTTTACTCTGCTTTCCTTACACTAGAAGGACTGAACCCATTACCGCCCAGCGATGCCATTCGGAAACAGAAAAATCAATTTCAGAGGATCTTTTCAGTTAAGTATTGTCACAATTTAAAAAATATCACCCCTCTGGAAACCTAAAATTAGCCTGAAAACCTAGGTATTTTCCAAAGCTTAAAATTTCGTTTCAATGGTAAAAATATCTCCGATTTCTCTTTAGCTAAATTTTACTCCAAATACTTTGTGGCTGTTATGGGTTAAGCTGCGCTCAATGACGAAAAGTTGAACACAATAAGTAGAAAATGGGGTGTTTAGAATATGCTGAGTAATTTGAGTATTTCTGAGAGCAGTTACGTAAAATTTAAGGGGATTACGAAGGATACCTACAGAGAGGCTTGTATGGCTCATCAGCATTGCTCCACCACCACACCAAGAGTAATAACTCCCCCAAACTTCTTCGACGTGATATCGACTGCAGCGTTACGCCATCTAGTGGGAGGTTCACGCAACTCGTCCACGGACACCTCTGGGGGCCTACCGACACGTCAGCACGAAAAAAAAGGTATATATTTTTTTCATTTTTAGCTTGTGCGAAGTTTCCCGCCTTCCCTTCGACTTGCCTTCGGACGTGAGATAAGTTACTTAGTCCCTGAGAAGTCCATGGCATTTCACTTAGGTGAGGAACCCTTCCTGGGGCCTCTCCCCTCTTCACTGCGATGTCAATTGTTCGCACTTGCTCACTGGCCATCGTCTGCCCTCTCCCTTTTTAACGACGTTTGGGGAAATCAAAACGAACCACAAACCATCCCCTATCATGTGGGCCCTGTCTGCCTGGCACACAGCGACGACCAACACACTCACAAAAATTGATTCTTTCCTCGTAGATTTTTCATGACGGTGGACTTTCACGCCTTTTTTAAGTGATGGCCTCGGATAAAACTGGTTCTAACCAATTCCTTCTTGAAGACTGGCGAAACGAATAGCACATTGCTTTTCTGAGCGGAGGGACAGCGGAGCGCAGCGAAAGGCACTTAATCTATCCCAACGAACGCGATTGAAGGTCGTAAATTTTCGTAATGTACTGGAAAGTTGAACCAGGAAGGAACAAAGAGCTAAAAAAATCCAACCTTTTGAATCAAACCACTACCGCCCAGCGATGCCGTTCAAAAACAGAAAAAAAATTAGAGAACCTTTTTAGTTCAGTATTGTCACAATTAAAAAAATATCACCCCTCTGAAAACCTGAAATTTAATAATTTGGGCATTTTCCTAAGCTTAAAATTGCGTAATTCAACGGTAAAAACCCTTCGAATTTCACTCAAGCTAAATTTAACTCCAAACACTTTTTGGGCTAGAGATTGATTTGATTGATTTTTATTTGTCCATTTTATCTAAATTAGGTTTTGGCATGGTCATTTTTAGGGGATGACTTTAGAGGTGAAGCAGAAGAACTCACATTATTGTACGTTCCCAGATTTTCCGCATGTTTGAAGACGGGTGTCATTCTTCCAAAAGCCGGAATCCTGCAAACAGAAACAGAATAGGAAAATGCTATTGAAAGTAAATTTCACGAGCTGGTTGACAGTTTAAAAAACGAGATGGAAGAGATAGACTAATACGTTACTCTAAGGTTAAATTAGGTTACGTTCGGTTTTCTTGGTCAACTGTGGCGTGGAACTCTCTCCGCTTTGATTGGAGACGAAAAAATACAAGAGGATGTAAATCCGATCTTTTCAAAATCACCATCCTAAATTATGAATTAAAATAAATTGACGCTTGTCGTGCAGAGAATTCCGAAAGCCCCCATTTGATATAAAAGTGTGGGCGAACGTTCAGGACGATGAAAACTCTTAGTTTCCAAGACGATTTCAAACGGCGACTGGTAAATATTGAGTTAGAATGCTGATTCTGTCTGGGCTGAGTCTGGGTGGTTATTTCAAACGTGGCGCACACAGCTCAAATTCGATGGAATTTCGACTGGTAACTTGAGTCATTGAAAGTATTTCGGTTCGCTTAAGTAGCGATCCACTTCCAAGGGCAATTCCGATTAAGGTGGTCTATACTTAAATCGAGTATCTTTGATTTTTAAAGCGTGTATTTTCCATCTTCCGTCGGTAAGCCAATGAGGCACTACGCACTCAATCTTTCGCCGCCGAGGATGAGTGGTTGGCGGGAACTGCTACAAAGAGTTAAGCAGGTTAGGTTAAGCGTCGCGATTTAAGAGGTTAGGTTAGGTTCACTCCTAACAACGAAAGTTTGAACACTGACGATATAAAAAGTAAATCTTTTTAATAAGTTTGTAAGTGCGTGATCGCAAAGCAGGTATACTTCATGATTTTTTATTTACTCCATGAGGATCCAATTTGTGACATGACTGCCATCAAAGTTTAGCGAAGCGCTAGGAAATCTTCTCGGTTGTAAAGGAAGAAAATGTTAACAAAGAAAGTCTGGCTCTCCAAGGTGCCGCGTGAGCACCCCTGCCTGATAATAAAAGGATACTCAGCAAATTCCTCGCCGGATTCTTGGAATAAAGCCCGTTTGCGTTCTGGAATTCCCACAATTGCGGATACAACACGATTTCACAGGCAGTGCGCTAGCGACATTTTCCCTCAATGCATCCCACAAATTCTTAAATGCAATCAGAAAGATATAACCTCCGTAAAAGCGATTTTCATCGGCAAAATGAAATACCTGCCCGTCTGTACTGTACCAGAGCGTCTCTATACTTTTTTTGTGAATCCTTGAAATCAGTAAGGCGTGTTCAGGACATCCTTAAGATATGCGTTTTTGCGAAAAGGACCTGGATGCGACTGCACTGTACGTACTGTACGACCTTCCTGAACGTACGTAATTAAATTTAATCTATTCAAAAACTGTCTCGCTTTTTTTTTATTCGGTTACTGCCGCGGAAGTAAGCGGCGTAAGGCTTTGCGAAAGCCGATCGAAGCGAGACATCAAATATTAAAAAGCGTATAGCAAAGTGGAGATAATTTAACCTACCTCAACCTGACCTACCTTAGCTTTGCCCTGCTAATTAAAGCCTATGCTTTTATTTATACCTTGTGCTAATTAAAACTATTTATTAATATTCTTTGCTTCAGGATTGATCTCGACATGAATAAGGACAAAAAACTGTCTATGACTTTATTAATATTCTTTGCTTTAGGATTGATTTCCACATGAATGACACATAATCAAAAGAATTATTCGACGTTCCTCTCTGTTCGAAAAAATGGCGTTAGGACCGCCCCCTAGACATATTTTCCCACAGGCGGTGCGTGGTTGGTGCCAGATGGTCGTGAGGTGTTCGCTGCGCCAGGTAAAAGTATTTTGGACGTTTGCCACCTTATTTATACTACCGGCAATATTGGCTAACCTGGAGTTAAAGTAGGCCATGGTTTATTCTCGCTCTATTTCAATTATCGGGAAACGAGCGACTTGAAGCAGCAGATCTTTGTCGACGAAACGAGTGAAGTCTTTACGGGAAGCTAACACAAGTGCGAAGGAAAAAAAATCGCTCTCGCATATGTATCTGACTACTAGACGTTTTAGCGAAAACATCTGACATTTGGCCCTTATCGCGTTGGGTAGCTGTCATAAGCGCCAAAAACCACAAGCGCCAACGCCGCAAGCGCCAGTCCGTAACCGCTAAACGAGAAAAGTCGCAAACGCCAAAGGTCTTAAGCGCAATACTAATCTAACCTACTTTGGCGTTGGCGACTTTTCTCGTTTGGCGGTTACGGACCGGCGTTTGCGGCGTGGGCGCTTGTGGTTTTTGGCGCTATCGAATGCCCCCCATCGCGTTCGCGATTACCTCTTTGTATAAGACGGCAAATAAATCTTATTTAGATTGTTGTGCCTTGTTCCGCTGGCGATCCGCTCGGCTTATTGTTAAGGTAAAACTCAAAAGCTGAGAGATGGAGACTTGCAAATTTACAGAGCTCTTAACCGAAAAAGTTTTGACTGTCGAAAATCCGCGAGATTTCGCAGCTGAGGTAAACTAGCACAGGTGCGAATTCCATTCGCCGGCGAAGAGACTCTCATCCAACACGGATAAAACAAACATACCTGACCCAATAAACCAATGCTAACAGTAGTGGCGCACTTTCTCGGCAGAAATCTCCGAAGAAAATAAACTACACCTTGCGACATTCTACGACAGCCAAATTGCAACAAACATTCCACATACTGAGCTCCCGAAGAATTGTTTTTTTTACTGCATGTAGAAATAGCATTCACTTTTTACGAAAACAGTGCAGAAGAGATATTGGGGAAAAAATAAATAATAAAGAGACGCAGGATCACATGTCCTTTTTTCAATCTTTGTTGTTACAGATGATTTCATTTTTGCTCCTGGCTCAAAGAAAGAAGTTGAACCTCCTGAAGTACTTACAATTCATTCATTGCCATGAAACCACTTTGAAAGAAATAGGATGATTTCATGCTCCACAAAATATCTGAATCAATATCTGATTTTCGTAAAAATGATCATTCTACTCAAAGTTGCTTCACAAAGTGAAATCTTCGCATCGAGGATAGAGGAGCCAAGTAGTTGAGTGATCAACAACATTTTTCGTTTGGCCGTTCAACTACTTAAAAGCAGAGACCAGCTGCCACTGCAAAAAAATTGGCTGCCACGGCACGGGAAAAAAGGTTTTGTTTTACTAACAAAACATTTGTTAAAATAGGGATAACAAAAACATTTTGTTACAACAACAGAATGTTTAGTTCTGTCAACAAAACGTTTGGTTGCTGAAGCAAAATTTTTGGTTGGAGCAACAAAAATTTTATCTGTTGTCCCGAATTTTGTTGCCGTAACAAAACAATTTTTTCCATGGGCCGAAACTATTGCTTACGCATACGGTATGTTAAACGTGTACTAAACAAGTCCTTCTCGTCTCCGGAATAGAAAATTCAAAAAAGTATTATTTTAACTATTCAAATATTTCGAATAGCTTTTTATATCTCTAAATATCGGATCAATTTTACGAACTAAGAAAACACTGAACTTCGAACACCCCATGAACAATTTTCTTAGTGTATTTGTTTTTTCAAAGTCTAATAGAGGAAAGGGGAAAACATACGTTTTTCATTTAAAAGTCCAAAAATCTCCCAGACTCAAACTGACGCGATGTTATGATTTCCGGGTTTTTCTTGGCCAAATATTTTTTCTTTTTCGTTGAATCTCGTCTTGTAGGATGCTATGCGGAAACCAGCACACCCCAAGAAAAAAAAATCCGAAGCCAAGGTCAGATAATTATATTGTGTGTAAGTGCTGAATAGGAGAGCGGCATTGTGGCAGTGGAAGCGACGGCACTGCCCACCGCGGCGCGGCGGCATGCAATGCCGCGCCATGCCGTCGCCTGCATCTGAATGTAGGGCGACCGTTACACATGAAGGATTCGGAAGCGTGGCGGGCGGATAGCACAGCCTAGGACGAACGTCGGCAAAAACCATCCATCACCCGGGCTTAGAGGTTTGCTAGGATTATTTTGGGTAATACACAAGGATTATTGTGTCTGTCCCACTAGGCAGGTTTAGCTCAGGGCACAATTCTTTATCGGAAAAGCGCGGAGCAGGTGTAATACCCAGGCGAATTAAAATTAGGTCAAGATGGGTTTGCCCAGGTTAGGTTATGAAGGTAGAGTGAGACGAGGTTGGTTGGATAAAATCAGGATAATTGATATCGATTGGGTTTAAATGGGTTATGGGTGAAGTAAGGTTGGGTAAGGGTTGAAGTGTCCATGCAAAAACTATGGTAATATCCATGCCGAGAAACCCATTCGCTTTAAAATACTCGAATGGACATCCATGGTGGACAAGGCATGGACACACGGATATATACATCCGTGAGATGAATCGGCATGGATATTGCAAGGACACTCCAACACGGAAGGTTGAGTTCGCGATCAGTTGCAAGTTAAAAGGTTAAAATAGGGAAATAAGTAAGTGGTAAATGAGAAAACGTTTATAAGGAAACATGTCAATGGAAACACTCTTATCTGTGTTAGATTGTTCGGCAACAGAAAAAAATATTTTAGAGGATCTTTTCAGTTCAGTAT
>Ga0058701_10004638_pt1 | contig 11200 bp, 11 predicted proteins | sample AgamicOrMae_FD_97039 | JGI IMG/M metagenome (GOLD analysis project Ga0058701, IMG submission 97039) | Agave microbial communities from Guanajuato, Mexico - Or.Ma.e | ecosystem: Host-associated > Plants > Phyllosphere > Phylloplane/Leaf | place: Guanajuato, Mexico | collected 2012-06-04 | reverse complement strand
AATGAATAAAGTTCAGAAACTATTGAGAGTGGTGGCACGGTGGTTAGCCCACGCACCTCCCGTTCGGTAGGCCCGGGTTCGAAACTCGCACAAGACCGTCCGCCTTGGAACGTTGCCAAAGGTTTTTCTTCCACCCCTAGGGGTGGTATCACTGCATATCGGCCACGCCGTATGCTTTCCCTCGCACACATTCGTCGCCTTCCTCTCGCTCTTCATCTATCTGTTCCCTCTTTGCTTCACAGTCGCTTATAACCTTCGCCCTTCCGCTGGTATAACGAGTAATTTAAAATTATATTCAGAAAAAAATTATCTACCCCTTATTTAAAAAAAAAAGAAAAGAAAGTTTGAACCTCTTAGGCATGAGGGAACGTTGACTTAAAAGTTAGAAAACGGTGTTAACACTTATTTGCATTTTTTTGGGGCGAGTTTGTAAATTTTCAGCACTACAAGAAATTGGATTTCCCGAGAAAGTGTTTTTTTGGCCCTTCCTTGTAGCCATATCAAACGGAAGGTCTCTGCAAGTGCTTTCCGTTGATGTGGCTATTGAAAAATCTACTTTCAAAATTAACCGCAATACGCGGTATCCGTTCCATGAAATGTATCAGACTTTTCAAAAAGGATTTAATTAATGGAGAGAAAATGCATTCCCCATGCAGAAGATAAAGGATATCTTGATGATATGTCATATGAAGGTATCATGGAAAATTGTTTTCCAAACGCCGTAACGCTTTTAAATAGGAAACCTCAAAGGGTGAAGATTTTGCTAATTTGGTGGGCGAATATCCATGGCCTTTTTCACATACGGAACTTCTCTTTTATATGAAGTAAGCAGTGATAGCTGTCAAAATAGGAAATGTTTTTCTTAATACCTACATTGTCGTTTAGGGTCTGATGTCATGTTGGGAGGCGACGATGTAGAGTCACACCAAAAGAGGATTGCTGCGATAGCAAGTCCTGTATGCCGACTTTTCAATTTTTCTCCCTGTGAGTCGCGTGCGGTAAACAACCATTATTTGGGTTGTTCTTTTCCAGGGAAGGCAAGGAAAAAAAGTTTTGAACGAACGGTTCAAAGTAGCTTACGATGTAATTGGGCGTCAGTTGGTATTAATAGCTGTGCTTCGGTGGGCTGTGTTCGGCTGTGCTCGGTTTTTGCTTTGCTCAGCTCGGCAGATGACCGACCCTAAGCAGCGCACGCATCTTTCCAGGAATTGGATTGAATCCCCTTCGTTTTATTACGTCGACTAATTTGCGGGTTCGCTATTTTTTTCGCGCAGGTGAAAGTGTCTTATGTCTGGCGAGGGTGAGCTGCCGTTATTTGGCGTTGAGCTGCCGTTAGATGGCGCTGCCAGCGCGGCGGAGGGATCCGTTGGGGGTGAACGACTCGCTCTGGTGGGGGTGAAGCACCCGCTACCCGCTATGGATGGTACCTGTGCAAGGCCCTTGAACCCGTCGCGCTCTAATCACACTCTTTGCCTCCCCTTAATCATTCAGCGCTTTGGCAACTTTGATTACGCGCTTATTGATCCACGACTTGTAAAATGTATATTTTCACTTTACAAAGCTTCCAATATCATTAATTCCTTTACTCCACTTGTTTGAAAAGTTCCAGTCTCCAAAAGAAGTTGTTCATTTTGAGAGCTCAAAGCCTAAATGTTGGCTATAGACAGCTATTAAACCAATCTGGACCGATTTTTTTTTCCTGCAAAAATTAGGGCTGAATTCTCTCCGTTTTTGACAGTAAAATCATAAGAAGTATATTTGTAGCTGCAGATTTAAATGAAACACCTGTTTTGGGGAGTTCCCACCTGTTTTGGGTGCGAAAAGAAGACATTGGCAATTTTTCAAGATAGCCGTAGGTTCAGCCACATCAGTTGAAAGCTCTTGCTGGGACCTTTTTGTATGGCTCAACGTTAGCCAATCTTGAAAAATAATCAAAATACGTTCTACCCTCGTTATATTTTACACACCCAAAAGGGGTAAGAACTCCGTAAAACAGGAATTTTGTCTTTCTGTGAACCCTCAGTCGAAAAAGAGCGGGTGTATTTCTACTTTTCGACCTCCCCGTAGTGTAGAGGTGGAGAGAATCCTCCAGAAACTCAAATGGGACGAAGAACTGACACGACGATGGTTTCTACGTTGGAATGTGTCAAGAGCCAAGCGAGCACGGGGAGGTAGCGTCCTTGTCCTACATTTGCGCCAATAAGCGGATGATGTAGGGCTTTTTGATCGCCTTCTTTCAAGGGCATTCTTCTGCTTGGTGAGATGTGAGTGGAAAGTGAATTTGAGGGGTGTGCTTGACTCTTAGAGCCCTGAAAAGTAGAGGAGCGCGAATGGTGACCCCTGCCATGGGAGCCGCTCTGATGGACCCAATGTATTCCTTACGGGAAAACGGGGCTCAACCTGGCATCCGTGGCTTTCATTTGCTCCTCTCTACTCTTCAGGGCTCTAGGCTTGACTACTTCCGTAAACATATGGCATTCCGACATCCTGACTCAGCTTGCATACCGTGAGCGGACACACGCGGCGCTGACGCCGTGGCGTGGCGTAAGAGACCGCCTCTGCCCCGCCCGCCCCGCCGCCTAACCTTGGAGTAGTGGTCCAGCGCATCAATGCTTGACGTGGCTGGCCGCCCGGCACGCCATAGCCATGGCCGTCCCAGTGAATCACAGCCTTTTCTGCAACGTGGCAGGGCACGAGGAGACGAAACTGCGGACTCTCCGACCGAGTTGCCCTACCGGCGCCTGAGGAATGCCCCTAACGGGTGGCTCCAACAGGGTAGCGAAGTGAAGCCAAGAGCAACAGTTTTAATAGCTGTCCGTCAGGAGCAGACGAAACAAGATCTCATCCAGGGAAATGACCCGAAGCCGGGAGTCGTGAACGTGCGTCGGCAGGCGGGGGTTGGCGGGGCGCGCGAGAGGCGAAGGGCCCTCCACCGACGCGGGGGTTGCACCGCAGGCCCAGCGCGGGCAACGCTGGTCAGGGTAAGAGATTGGGAAGCTGAGACGCAAAGGGGGGCTATCGATCGGTCTGCGTCTAGTCCGAGCCCCCGCCTCAACTCCCGCTGGAGAAGAATCGAAAAATGTAATGACGGTATCTAGTTCCCATTTTGGTAGCGCTTCTCATTCTCCGAGGATTCGTCGTACACATGGCTATGGACCAACGAACGGTTCAACAAAAGTTTAATGGTTTGTGACGTTCTCACGAGCTCCTATTTTCAGTTCAAGAAGAGGGAGAGTCCGGAGACGCGACGGGGGCGAACAAAAGCAAATTTAGGCTCTCCATCGATTTCGTTTTCACTTGGCGCCGGACGGAATGAATTGGAGAACTGTCAATCCGGCAGCCTAGGAGAGACCTTTTGCCGGTGCGGCGACCGGGGCGCGAGCGAGCGACGACCGGGACGCGGCGCAAAGCGGCGCGGCGTCCACGTGTCCGAGGCCGCCATGGCGCCCGCCCCCTCCTCGACGCCGTGCCAAGCGATGAGCGCCGAGGGCGGAGCGAGTGGCTGCAACTCCCCTCCATGTCGATTCGCAGAATCAAGGAAGACAGCCGGACAAATGACCACGCGGACTCCGACATCCTCTCGAAAATTGTATTTTTGTCAAATGTAAACACAACACGCAGCGCCTTGGCTTCAATGTCGAACACGACAATGTTTGTTGACGGCGTGGGAGAAGACGAGAAGAGGAAAGGAATGGGGTTGCTCCTCTTGCTGTGGGCTGTCGTGGGTGGTTTACGTAACGCACGCGTACTGGACGAACTCGTTCGGAACCCACACCTATTCCTTTGTCTCTTTTCTTTCACAGGGGTTTATTTGGGTGGATTGAATTGATGTGGAAATGGATGCCGTAATTGGATTACTAGCATTGTTTGTGTGCTTTTCTCGGGCCGGACTGTACTCCAGGTACACTCACTTCACCCTAACGACTTGGAAGAGTATAGCCCCTCTGACTGTGTGCTGAACGAGGTTATATTTGGGGTGCGATGGTCTTGATCGCTCAACTGACACCTCGACTCGAGGAGGGAGCTCACGGATTTGGAAGAAATGTTGCGCATGGTGCGTTTTGGACCTCGCATGGTCTTACATCCCGATCATGTTCGTAGATTGGGTAGTCTGGTTCGCCCGAACCTTTCTGGACGAATGAAAGCGAAGCGGTGGTCCAGCATAGAGCCCCGCCCTCGTCCTTGTCTGGCGTTGACAGCAGGCAAACAGTTGATACATTGTTCGCAACAAGGAGATCATGTGTTGCACCACACGTGGCATGTACAGCTCAACCCTCTTGATTATTAGTAAGACAGAGAGCTCTTGGGGGTGGTCCAAGACCGGCAAACCAGTTGGCCATCCAAGCATGTGCCACTGTGGTTGCTGAATAGAGAGTGAAAATGGCTGTTTTCCTGATTCAACAGGTCCGACGCGGCCGCTTGGCAATTTCGCCATCGTCGGCCGCGCACCCGCCGCCGCCGCTGCCCGCTCGCCCGCCCGACGGGGCTAAAGAACGCTATGACCTCCGATCTCCCTCCTGGATTATTTTTTCGGGTTTGACGAGGTCCTTGCACGGCCATTGACGCACCCTTCCGGAGAGATGTGCGTTGCGTCCGTGTCGTTCGAAACTTTTTGTTTACCTCAATTCGTCTGTGGGAACGTCTGGAAGGTCAGTTCCAGGCGCCTAATGACTGCGTCTGGGGACGCTGCCCCCAGGCCTGGTGGCGAGGCCTGACGGCGTAGCCTGGTGAATCTTGCAGGCCTTGCTCTTTGGCGCAGGTCAGTCGCCTGCCTGCAGGAAAAGAGTGGGTCCTCTTCTAGGAGACGAGACCCGTTCGGTACACTTGTTTTTCACGTGGAACGAGAGTACGATGACGCCGCTGAGGCGCGAGCGCGCGGGCCGAAGCCAGGTTGGGCCCAACCGAGCCTGGCGGGTCGGGCCGGGCCAGGCGAGGCCTACCACAAGGGAGGGGTGGAAGGAAGCCGGCTGGGAGGGGAGGAAGCCGGCCGGCCGGTCTGCCGGCTTGGAGAGGTGGCAGCGGCTGCGACGGCGGCCGCGGCAGGGCGAAGCCACGAAGCGATGCCGGGCCGAAGCGAGCGGGCCGGGCCGAGCCGGGTCGCGGATGGAGGGGAGGCTGACGAATGTGGTAGGGGAAGGCGCGGCGTCGCTTGTCTGAGGAGGGTGGGGGTAAAATTCTAAGCGAGCGCGCTGTGGCAAGCGGCGAAGCGGCGGACTGGCCCGCCCTTCCTTCCTTCATCCGAGCAGTGAATTTCGGTGCGAGTAGCAGGCTCGACGTCGACCGACCGCCGGCTCTTTTCCTCGTCCAGTTCGGTAGCCTAGTGATGGTGGAGTGATATTTTTTTCGCTCGCGCCCCTGTTTTGTTGTGATTCGCTTAGTGCTGTGATCAAGTGCTGGTGTCTGAAATCGTGCGCAGTGCTTTATTGCGCCCAATGTGATAGTGTGCCATCTGTGTAGTAACTGCGGATATACAGTCAACCAACGGAGCAAGTTTTAGTGTTAAGTGACTAAACAAGATGGCTTTCGAGGAAGAAAGTGATTTTCATATGTCCCAAAGTCTGGATGGACAGGATGGCTCTGGGGATAAGTCCAACACGAACGGCCATGCCGCCACGGATAGCCCTAGGTAAGCAGCTGCCCCGCACCGGATACTGTACCCTCCCTGTATATTACCCCCACCCCGCACGCGCGCCGACCGCGTTCGCTTAAATGCAATTTCGCCCATGGCCCAAGGATACCATCGAGTACCCTCGGGTACCTTCGGGTGCATCAAGCGACTCTTCAAGACACGTGGCTACCCAACGACACGTGCAAGTTCACTCAACCCACCAAAATGTCCGTTTTTACCGGTCGCTTATTTTCCGGTGCGCCCACTTAAATGGCGTACTTTTCCGCTGCGTGGCGAAATTTTCCAGCGCTCTGACCTGGGTAATTTGTTGACCTTTGATCGCGCTAAATGACTTGCGACATTTTCTATTTGGCATGACTTAGCGATTCGCCGAAGTCATATTCAGCGTTGACGTACGATTTCTTTCTAGGAAAGAGAAAGTCTCAGCTCCGCCATGGAAATTGAATTCTGTTCTCTCCGGCTGTCTTTTTGTGCGGAAAAGTTAGTCGTCCCTCTCCGACAAGACCTCGAAATAATCAGCGTCTAAGAACGCGCACTTAAACGACCGTTTAGTGTGCTTTTCATACTGATTGTCACCTAGTACTTTCGGATTGAAGCATTATCAAAATTTAAACCGCAACATAGCAGACTACGGATTGCGAGTGTTTGCGACCTGGCCACGTGGTCCGTACCTGTATGCATGGAGGGGGGAATACATACATTTATTTTCTTGTCACTCAAGTTGAGAATAAGGAAGCATTAAGGGAAGATTATTCTGTACCTAAATCTTGCAAGAAAATCGTCCATCGACAAAACATATTTCTTATACATTAAGGCCTCTGGCCAGCCTAAAATGCGCTAATTTACTTCTGTTTCGGTGTATGATTTTTTATTCGTGGTATACAGATGATTATTCTTATCCTTATTCCTATTTGAATGAAAAGATGGTGTGTGATTATCAAATATATCCACCTAACATCCTCAGCACCGAATTCATGGACATCGCCAGCACCTCATTTAGTTTTCGCCGCGGCGGTTGCTTTATAAGTTTTGCGGTTGCCGGCGACAAGCAACGAAGTCAAGTCATGGTCGCTGAAACTTTCAAACCCAGTGGTTAACACCGATACCCACCCCCAAAACTTCCACTATAAATCCCGCGACGATACCCGAGTATCTCATCTCCCTACATTTGAGTTTTTTCCGCGTGCCGCCAGCTCTCAGGAGATGAAAACGGGTTGTTGGATGTGTCTTTTGCACCTCGTGATTTTCAAACGGATCCGTTTCAGAAATCAAAAATCAGCCGAAACGAACACTGAGATAAGGGCAATTTGGAACAACGGAGTACCTTATTTACCTTTTTTTTTGTCTGTAGCAACTAAATTTTTGGTTGTGGCAACTAATTTTTGGTTGTGGACACTAAACATTTGGTTGTGGCAACTAAACATTTGGTTGTGGCAACGAAACTTTTGGTTGTAGCAACTAAATCTTTGGTTGTATCAACTATTTTTTTTGTTACCAAAGACTTGGTCGCCACTTTGATTGCTACAACCAAAAAGTATAGTTATAACAACCGAAAAGTTTGGTTGATTTTAAAGCAACAAAATACTTCGTTGCCGTAACTAAGCCCTTCTCACTGTGAACAAAGTGCGCTTAGCGATTTTCGCCGGGAGAGGAGTTGGAAGAAGCAGGGGAAGTAAATGACGTTCTCAGGTCGGAATTTTCCGGTTGTTGCGTCCGCGATTTCCACTCCAATCTCTTTTCCCTCGCTAACTTTGTTTACTTCCGCGTAAGTTAACTGATTATGCAGGTGACCTGTGGCCGCCTCCTCCCCTCGTGTGCATTATGCAGTTGCACCTGCATTTCCAATTGCATATCCTCCCTCTCACTTCCCTCCACGGTTGCTGGCCGTTTTTGCTCGTCTTGGGCGCGTGCATGTTGAGGTGTCCGCGACGCGTGCTTCTCTTGGGCCGCTTTTCCGAGGCACGGCCACGTGTTCCAAACTTTTCACGCGCTCTGGCCACGTGGACCGGCGAGTACGTGCAACACTCGGACTGCTCACTGATACAGATATTAGCGGCTTATGGTAGACCATTGCCTGCTTTCGTTGCCATCTAAAACGAATATAACTCGTTTTGTAGTTGACAAAGAAAAAAGGTATCGCAAATGCTAGCACTCGTCTATAGCGTGCCATATCAACAGTTGTGTCGGGTATAGATATCGCAAATGCCAGCACACGACTAGAGCGCTCCATATCAGTTTTAGGTATATTTTGTTCTGGGATCTAATCTGCCATACGGTAAGCCTCTGATTTTACGTCATTTCAGATCTAGAACTATCTGTTACGGGTTGTTATTTTATCAGTGAGTGATATTTCTCTCAGTGCGCTGCGATGTTGGATGAGGATGATATCCGGTCGGGATGAAGAATGTACTGGATGTAGTTCTTTCATTCATTTACATCTGAATCAAGGAATTTGTTTACAATCATGCCGTTGCTTGTGATCCACGGAAAGGGGATACTTGCAGTATCAATTTGTCGAATTCCCAAAGAAATTTCGGAATGATGAAGTTAGCCTGTTCGCATGTTTGGAAATTTGAAGGAGTTAACAGAAAATGTTTTTTTGTATAGCTGAAAAGAGACTTTAGATCTATGAAGTATAAACTCACATTTTCTTTTAAGATTTTGAGTTGGATTTGAGATAAACCTCTTAAAGCAAGTTGGGTAAAATGCGTCAAAAAATGGAAACCTTCGAAAAGAAGTCATTTTTTTTTTGTTTTTACACTGAACTCAACCCTGACCGAGGTAACAAGTTGACATACGTCCGGTAAACGTACAAATCTATTTCTTAGCGGCAATAATCTTTCCTCGATAATTTTTCTAACGCATTCTTGGAATTTTTTCCGACATCTTCATCTGTGAGTGGGAAGCAAACAAATGTGAAGATAAACGTTTCGGAAAAAAATTAAAAATGTTTTAGCTTATCAGTAGGTTTGAAGATGTAAGTCGCAAATGAATTCGAAATGTAAAACCCATTTTTTTAAAAAGAAAAAAATATCATCATTGGCTTTTGAAATGAACTTTCAAAATATATTTAATGAAAGAGAATATTCATTTAAATTTACATCATGTAAGAGAGTTCTTAACGAGTGTGAACAAATATGCCTCGAAGAGCTGTGCGTGTGTGACTTTCTTCCCATCCTCTTCACACGTTGGCGCGGCGTGTTTATGTCGAGGAACTTTGAAATTTCACTTCGAACCGAAGTTGATGAACCTCTATCCGCTGATTCATTCGTTTACCTCATGTACCTCAGGATGGACTGAAGGCAAATCAGGTTATACTCCTCTCAGACTCTCCTCAATAGCTCCCTACCAAAATACAATATTTTCATTTCATGTAAGTGAAAGAAGGTGCCCTGTTTTAATTAGCCGATTAACTTTTCCAGCAGTCTACTTTGGTGCCTCCGTTTTGTTATCTTCATGCTCTTGTAAGCTGTCTCTCAAAGAATTAATATAGTGCCACAAGCCGGATATAGAATTATCAAGCCGGAAATCTCAAGTGCGGCTTCCTGTTTGATCATCTTTCTAGCTAAATATTTTGTTGGGCTAGCTAGATTTTATATCGCACACGATCAATTTGGAAGGCTGCGTTTTCGCTTCGTTTTCACCGTAAAAATAAAAGCCCTGTTTTGGGAATGCTATGCCTGTATTTGGGTATAAAACTAAAACGGGGGTAGTGCGTAATTTGGTAATCTCTCAAGACAGACCTACGTTCAGCCACATCAATGGAAAGCTCTCGCCGAGATATTTTGAATGACATGGCTGAACATTGGTCTTTCAAAAAATAACTAAAATACGCACTACTCCTCCATTTTTTCATGATAAACCTATGTTCAGACACATCAATTGAAAGCTCTCGTCGAGACCTTTTGAATGATATGGCTGAACATAGGTCTATATTGAAAAATAACCAAAATACGTACTACTCCCTTATTTTTTAAGATAGACCTATGTTTAGCCCCATCAATGGAAAGCTCTCGCTGAGACCGTCTGAATGATATGGCTAAACATTGGTCTATTTTGAAAAACAACCAAAATACGTACTACTCCCTTATTTATCGAGATAGTCTTATGTTCAGCCACATCAATGAAAACCTCTCGCCGAGACCTTTTGAATGATGTGGCAGAACATAGGTCTATATTGAAAAATAACCAAAATACGTACTGCTCCCTTATTTTTCAAGATAGGCCTATGTTCAGCCACATCAATGGAAAGCTCTCGCCGAGACCTTTTGAATGATATGGCTGAACATAGGCCTATCTTGAAGAGTAACCAAAATACGACCCTGGTTTTGTTTTTACACCCAAAACAGGTATTTAGCGTTCCCCAAAACGGGGTTTTGGTTTTACTGTGTTCCACCTTTATCGCAAAGATAGCGGAGTGAAATACTGGTCACTCAACATTGGATAAAATCCAAACATTTATACATCCTTTTCGGGAAATTATTATTCGAAAGTTGAAACTCACATTTGCGAGAGCGGCACGTATGTTTTTTGTTGGGCTACGTCACTGATAGACACCATCCTTTCCCGAGCTGAGAATGTTTGTCCCATTCAGTAATCTGCTGTTAGCGTATCTCATTCCCATTTCATTTCCCGGAGATAAGGGCGCTTTTTGTCTCGACAACGCTACGTGATGCCTGCGTCACTTTGACGAAATTTTTCGGATGGAAAAACATGTTTTTTTTCTAGACAGTTTAATCTTTGAACCAGCTTGGCAGCGGCCTCGGATTTCACGGCGCTGTGTACAGATTTTTCCGACGAAAATGAGCTTTGACTTGATCGAACTTAAAGCGGAAAAAAATATTTGGCAATGGCAGCTGACGCGTTAGTTTATTTGGCTGGTACTTTTCAGTTTAGCAGCCAGTGCTAACTTTTCATCAGCCATAGCTTAGGTGTAGCTGCTCAAAGATTAGCAACGGCTGAACAAGCATGCGTCATTTTGTAGCTATTCAGCTTTTTAGCAGCTACAGCTAACAATCGCTGCTATAAGGTTAGTGATGTCTTCTGAATTAATGATATGACAACTCGCGTTAGTTGCCCTAGCTAGATCCTCTTATTTTCTTTTTTTTTTGCGTGAGCGTCAACAGACGTATGTCAACTGACATTTTGTAGCCATCCTTTTTCCAAGTCAAATACCTTGCAAAACTTAATCGTAGCTACAAGTATAACCCAATTTAACAAGGTCCATCATCACTTAACCAACTTTCCCAACCACTTCATGTAAGTTACAACCTTGTCGCCATTTAAATAACTTCCTTCTTGCTCACATTACCATAGCAAGCGCTGCTGTGTTAGGAAGTCTCAGATCTACAAGATATCCGAAATTTGAACAAAAATCGGAATGTTGAATGACGGAGGCGGGAAGCGTTTATTATTATCCGCGTGGGAAGCCAATTTCTGCGATTTGATAAATTGTATTCGTGGGATTTAGGTCTGGAAATCACTTGTCATTTCTTCTCGAAGAAATTTTCGGCAAGAGCGCATTGTCGTTTTTTTTTTTTTTTTTTTTTTTTTTTGGGGGGGGGGTGTTTT
>Ga0058701_10004637_pt1 | contig 11200 bp, 8 predicted proteins | sample AgamicOrMae_FD_97039 | JGI IMG/M metagenome (GOLD analysis project Ga0058701, IMG submission 97039) | Agave microbial communities from Guanajuato, Mexico - Or.Ma.e | ecosystem: Host-associated > Plants > Phyllosphere > Phylloplane/Leaf | place: Guanajuato, Mexico | collected 2012-06-04 | reverse complement strand
TGTTAAGGAATGTTGTCCAAACATTTTAAGCACAGAACGAATATTTTTAACCCACTGGTCCAATTTCTACAGCAGTTTTAAAAAACGAAAAAAAGTGAGTCCATACTTTTGACCGGTACTGTATCCGTACGACATACTGTATTTTCCCATAAGTAAAGTTCCTTGAGGTTTTCAGCAGTTTAAGTAGGAGAAAATATTATCACCGTTTCCTGCGTATAAGCGTATCAACACATAAAGCGCACCTCGAGGTTTGACATGGAACTTACGTAAGGAATTTCACAATATTTACAGGAAAATGCGCTGTGTGGATCAAGTTTGACATAACACATCAAATAGTTAAGGTAGTAGCTCCAGCATGAGACATGGATCCAAGATTTTTGGGTAAAATGACGTATTATTAATGCGAATTTTGAGGTCTTCTTTCGATTCCTGTTGAAAAAAAAAAGGTCGACTCTATTCGCACGCCTATTTTAATACAAGGGAGAATTGCACGCACGGAAACCAACCTAATTCATTTTAAATGGGGCAGCATGTGAATAGTCACTTCATTAAGAAAAAAAAGGGGGGGGGGGGGGCACTCATCGAGTTTATCTTTACTCCGGGCAACTCTTAAAATCTTATTTAAAAGGACAAGCTTCAATAGGCTTATGAGGCCTCTTCAAAGTAGGCCAGTGTTCAGAGGCCATCAAGAATCACTTTTAAAAACGGAAATCAAAATATGCTTTCCTGACCCACGTTGTAATCATTTTTGTAGGATTTCTCTTAGATTTCATTTTTGATCAGTTCTATTCGCACGCCTATATACAAGGGAGACTTGAACGCACGGAAAGCAATCGAATGCATTCTAAATGGGAGGTGACTTGACCGCCCGGAAACCAACTTAACACATTTTATAGGGGGCAGCGAGTGAATAGTCACTTCGTTCATTTTTCTACATTTAAGTACGGACGATACCCCCACAAGACGCTAGCACTACAATGCCTTCAATTCTATAAATAGAATTGAATTCTTGAATACAAGAATCTCAAATTCGTGAATTCGAAAATAAGTAACTTGAACAAAACTCGTCTGACCTACATTACATGTTTTCAACAATCCTTATACTGTAACTATTCGAGGTTGCATTTTCCACTTCTAGTGTTCCCCCTTAGTTCAACTTTCTACTACATTTCAACGATATTATAAACATGATATAACCCCGGAGGAAAGGCTAACTTTGGTTAAGTTTCTTATGCCTCGCTCCGTTACCGTTCCGCTAAGCTACTTCCAAGCCTGATACCGCTAACTTCTCTGCGACGAAACGTAAGCGGCATATGTCTTGGCAATCGTCAGGTTAACTTAGGTTGGGTATCTTGAGCCTCGCTCCCTTTGTTCGCGTGCGACGAAAGGTGGGAAGTCGAAAATGCTCAACACAAAAGGTAGAAAATGCGAACTTTCCAAGGTGCAATAGGGAGAGGTTAAGAATGATGTTGAGTTTGCTCCGAAAAGGGCATTACAATAGTCACACTCCGATCGGAGGGTTGATTTATGGCATTAATAATTACCTGCCAAGTAACCGTGGCCTCCGCACGCCTCACGAGCCTCCTGAATAGCCGATGCACACGTCCAGGTCACCAACGGCTTGCACGCTGACACTATCGCATGAACCTCGGAGCTAAGGTTCGACTGCAACCAAAAATATCTTCAGGCAAACGGTGCTAAAAGGCACACTACTACGACTTTTTAGTTCATGGTGTCTGATGATTTTTTATGATGCAAATTATGAAAAACGTTTTGCTCCCATGTATAGGACGCATCACTTAACGCCAGTAGCGCGGGAAAATTCGGTAATGCGGCCATCTTTGAAACACGCATAGAATCGAGTATATTCAAGGTTGTATAGAAGACCTTTTATTCAACCTTAGGTATTTTCGGTACGTTACGGCTTTAGATAAACATGGGCTGGTAATATTGACTTCAAATATGTAAAAGCACGCGGTTAACAAGTGCGAAAAATGATTTTGAAGACAAAAACTACTAATGGGGACGAATGAATACCAAAAAATCCAACAATGTCTCGTATCTAGGACACTCCCGTTTATGCGACGGTCTCGCGTATAGGACGCAACCGGATTTTGAGGGCTAATGAAGGACGATAAAGTGCGTCCTACGGGCAAATAGTCTACGGTATTCTTGAGGTGGCATTTCAATTTTCAGAGTGTGACGATTCACTTACCAGATCTTGCAATTTGGCTGACGACGAGTTTGATTGCTCAACACATTCCAGGTACTGCAGTGTGAATGAATCTACGAACACTTTTAAGACGCACGCTCCAGCTAAATAGGGGAAAAGCCGATATTGCTGCAAAAGACAAAAATTTCGTGCGTTAGGTTTGGTAAACAAAAGTATTTACAGGACGAGCCTGATATTTAAGCGAAAGCCTACGTGTATAACATTGGTCGAGGAACCTCTGACCCGAACTTCCAGCATTGCGGACCACCACGCTTAACATTTACGATCCCAGAAGAGAGAAAACAAACATATCTTCAAGACGTTTGAACAAACATGTTCAACGAACTTATTTGCTTCATCGAAAGGGCAGGAACGATAATTTTCAGAATTGGACTACTCTACTTTTTGTGCTCCACTCTGGAGCGAGTATTTAACACATTACGGATATTAACGATAAAGAGCTGTGGCGAAGGTTAGGTAAAGTTGGGTCAGGTGACCTCAAGTCTTATTCACCTTACCCTCCACTGCAGCTCTGCAAGCCTAATGCCGTTTACTTCTTGGCGGGAAGTAAGCCATGTCAGACATCAAGGCGGCCGTGAGCTTCATCTAGGTTGTGGCTTGTGCCTCGCTCCGCTGTCACTCCGCGCGGCTTTTCGATAAAAAGTGGCACACAAGAGGGGAATGATACCTCCTTCAGACTTTAAAGTAAAGAGTGTTACTTACATGGAGTGGGTATTCTAAGAGATTTCTTTCCTCGCTTTTTGAGGAGGGAGAAAACTGCTTTCTGACGGCGGCATAACGCACGGCAATGGTTATCGCTGTACACAAATCGTTGGCGCTTTCTTGACTGATGGCCACTCGGCCAGCAGACAGGTTTTCCAGAGCTGCTCCTGTTGGCACCGACAAATAAAGCGCAAAATAACAACGCAGAACCTCAAGACTCGGCCCAGTACATGCTCAGTGCTCACTGTAAATTTGACAAGTAGAATTTCCCCGTTTTAGTGCTCCATCTTAAAAAAAAAAAGCCGAGCGGAAGGACAGCGGGGCGAAGCACAGGACACGTAACTTTACTTAATGTAACCAAACTTGAAGGTTCAGTGGCGAAGATATGGGGGTTGCTTGGGGGTTCAAACCTTCCTCCTCAGGGCTGCTAGTCACCCGAGATTATATACTACACTAGTCACCATCAGTATCAAAGAAGTGACTTTAGCGACAAAAAAAATGTCAAAGAAGAGACTGTCAATTTACGAAAAGTGACTTTTTCCCGATTGAAATAGCAGCGATTGTGAGTTTAAGTAAGGCAAACAGACAAGAGTATGATTGAACATCTACAGAGGTAAGTTTTGTCCCTTCGCCTATTTGGCTCCAAACGCGGAACCAACGATCAAAAATGGCAAGCGGAGCGAGCGAAAAATCTTATTATCTATATATTATTATTTATTAATAATATATTATTTCTTAATATATTATTAACTTAAAAAATAATCTGGGTAAGATGGCTAATTAACCACGGTTAATCACAAGCAAAGAGAGCATGGATTTTTTTGTTAATTCATACATTTTGAGACATATTGTGACTTCGAAACAAAGTCTCCTCTTCTTTTTTCCGTGTTGACAAAGGGTAAAAATGTTCTGAAAATTAAGAGAGAGGAAGGCTTTCAAAAAATTGCTTAATATATCCCAATACAGAAAATAAAATGTTGCGGGTGAAGCTAACGAAAAATGTCGTGTATTCACAAATTTTGAAATAAAAAGCAGCAGGTTTTCCCGATAATTTCACAATTTTTCCAATAAAAAGTATTTAAAAAAAGAGTGATTAGGGACGAGCAAAAGGCTGTTACGGCTAGAATAGCAAAAACAGGCACTTTTTTGGAGTAAAAAGTGAGAGAAAGTGACAAAAATTACGAAATAGTGACAAAAGTGACACGCTGGCAGCACTGTTCCCCCTTCCCAACAAGAAAATAGTTCTGAGGCAATTTAAAAACAGAAAACATTTTTTTTACATTAAAAAATGCACTGTTGCGCCAGCCTGGTAATAATGAACGGCCCTCGGACTTTATGACTGCCTTCATCAAGACACCAGTCGCCTTGCCAGTAACTCCAACGTCTGTTGAAAGGAGCTTCTCCTCTCTTAAACGCATAAAATCTTTCTGAAGGAAATTCAACCCGTTGGACTAAACTCAAAGGACTTGCTCTGGTGAGCATTCACAGGCAATTCAAGTTTGATGTTAACAAATTCTTGACGAGTATGCAGAAAAAAAAGAGGAATATTGTTCTGTCAAAATTGTAAAATGTCTGAAGAAACCAAGAAAACTGTCATTTTGAACTGAAATAATTTTGAAAAATGCAGATGAAACTGCATGTGAAACTCCAGACGTGAGCTATTCAAGGTGCTACTCCGAATAAAGTAGCATAAAGATTTGTTGTAATTCGTTTTTATACAAGTTTTTTGAAACATTTACAAGGCTGCTAATAAAATTAAAAATTGCATTGATGATTTCTTTTTATTGATTTTTTTTATTTTGTTCGATATTTTTCTCTTTTTGTTGTTGTTTGTTTGTTGGCCGCTTTAGAACGAAGGAAAAGAGAAATTTTCTTTTTTTGCCAAAAGCTTTCAAGAAAAAACTTTTTTTCCTGTCCCCTACAGGTAGGCAACCATTACGGCCTTTTGAGCCCACCCCTGATATACTCATACCTACGCCACTGTAAAGGTCGCCAGGCGAAGGAAAAGGCAAGAGACCTCCCGTGAGTTAACCTAACAAACGCTGTCAAATAGTCGCAGTGGCATAGATACCTTAATTACCATACGGAGGGAGGGGGGTAGGGCTGAGTAATGCAGGACGTCGTGCCTACCCTTGGGTTGGCATTACACATGCCAATCGAGCTTTGGGTGAATTTCTGGAGAATAAGGCTTTGAACCCCCACCCCTACCCCCTCCAAAAAAAAAAAAAAAACTACGTCACTGCGAAGCAAACGAAATACTACGTCGTTCATCCTCACAGTAAAATAAACGACTAAACCAAGGTAGAACACAAGGGGTCGAAAATAACAGCTCCCAAATTTACAGCAGTGTGTCGAAGGTCCCTAGCGACTGATAACATACCGATTATCTGTTGAGGATTGGTGAAGCTCGTTTCATACTCTCCATCCAGACTTACATCTCCTGTGCGATTTAAAAGGTTTTCCCTCGGAATTCGATAGTGATCAAAAATGATAAACCTGCAGAAAAATCAATCATTAGATTGCAACGAGACGGGCTATAGAGTGTGGATGTAGCGTCAGTTCTCATAAAGAGAAACCTCGAAAACAAAAACACTAAGGTTCAAATCTTTTATGGAGAACGATTATTTTCATAAATATGCCCGTGAGATGAGATAGAGACGAAAAAAAAGATGGGATTCGATCTCCATCCCACTCTTAGGTAACTCCAATGCGCGGCGCGGCGCGGATTCACTCACCCATTGTCAATTGCGTTCAGTCCAACTTTCTCGCCCACATCGCCGACCTTGATACCTGGGTACGAGATTAAAGTTGCGGGATCTCTAATCGGAACCAAAAATGCGTGAACCCCTTGAGATGTGCCTTCAGTAACCAGCTGGGCGAACACCAGGGCGTGGGTGCACGTTTTACCTAAAAATAAAAATACACGTATGTGTAATTGCATATCTTGTCCTACGGCGGTTTTCTGCGGTACCCCAACAGGTACGTTCTGATGATGGCTTTTCACCATACCGTACTTGGAGGAGTAGAAATGAGGTCCTAATCCGAGTCGCTTAAAAGTGGGAGAGCCCACCCAAAGTGACACTTCGCGGGGTCAACCGGCGCCATTTCCTTGGGCCTCGTCGCGAAAACTTCTAGGCCCTTTCCGACGAATCATCCCCCAGAACAACATTACTCGCCAAATACTTGCTTCCTCAGCAGGGACTATTACCGTATCCCGGAGTAGTGCACTCCCGAGTATGATATACGCGCACCTACAAAGCGCGATAGCACTTTTTATTTTGGTAAGAACGGTACTTTAGCAGGGCGGAGACACAATCGTAAAAACCCGAAACAACCATGAATAATTGGTTTAAACCTTGCTTGTAGGAGTTAAATTATCTTCCATGATACCAACCTGGTAAGATTAGGGTAGCTGTCATAAGCGCCAAAAACCACAAGCGCCAACGCCGCAAGCGCCGATCCGTATCCGCCAAACGAGAAAAGTCGCAAACGCCAAAGTTCTCAACCGCAATACTAACCTAACCTAACTTGACCTAACCTTACCTATACGAACTTTGGCGTTTGCGACTTTTCTCGTTTGGCGGTTACAGACTGGCGCTTGCGGCGTTGGCGCTTGTGATTTTTGGCGCTATCTAATGCCCCCCTTAATATTACCTTACTTTGTACAGAAAAAACACTCATAAACAAGACTTTACATTCTGAGGTTAGGGTTGGCCTTTGGTTAGCCGTTCCCAGCCCCATCATGTGAAGTCGTGTGATGAATTTTTCTCAGTTACAAAGTGAAATGATATGACACTGTTTGTATCTTATATGACAAATTAACTTTGACAAGAGAGGATTAAATCAACTACTTGCTGTTGGTTGATGTTCTTTTGATTAGGTCTACGCCTTGCTAAAGTACCGTTCTTACCAAAAATTTTGAGTGCTACCGCCCTATAAAGAGAAACCTCCGATGTTTTCTATGCCTGGGCGCACCAATGTTAAGTGCGCTGCTGGGTTTCGCCCTGATGGACCAAGTCTAAGCGGCTCTAAGGGAAATTCACATAAATTTTGAGTTAATTTTGCAAAATTTGCCTCTCACATTTTTGACGAGAAATTGGAGGGAAATTGACGGAAATTTAAGGAAAATTGACGCGAATATGACTCTAAAGTGGCCGGAGGTTGACGCAAAATAAGCGCAAGCTTTTTACGTACGTCAAAATCCGTCTAAAACATGTCCACCTAAAACTTTTATTCGTCGAAATTTGCCTGGATGGTGCTATGCGTGACTCGGTAAAAATATACAGGATGTCTAGCAATTCCGGAAAACAAAATTCCCCGTAATTTGCAAGTTTTTCCCCGGTCATTTTTACATTTTTCCCGGGTATTTTTACAATCTTATAAGGCTGATTTTCCAAATTCTTTGTAGGCGTTTTCCTAGATTTTTCTCCTTTTAACAAAAATTCCCATTATTTCTCAAAAAGCTATAAAATTCATGGTTTGTTAAAAAAAAAACGGTTATTTCCCTTTTTTCCCGGAGGAAACTGAAATCCCGGCTATTTTCCGGTTTTCCCGGTTGCTTGACACCCTGAATATAACTTCACGTCGAAACCGTCAAAATGATCGCGTCAAGTTTGGCTAGCGGGGTGAGAGCTCAGAAGGGCGGGTAAGGGCGTACACTATTCACGGGCTGGTACATCAGGCCTTTGATCTTGTAAATACAGATAGAAGTAATTTACCTAAATTTCCGACCCAACACTTGGCTGCCTGAAAGTCTGGAGTATGGATGACAAATTCTTGAGAAGCCGGGTCGTAAGTAGCAATCGTTCTTATGCTCTTCGTATTGCTTCCGTGCGAAACTTCAGTTATAGCTACAGCGCTCAGCATCTGCAACAGCAAAATCATTTAAAATTAGGTTTCAAGATACAAAAGTAAATCAATGCTCCAAACACCATTAGTTTAATTTTTTTACTACCTGTCCATTCCACACAGCATCATACATCCATCTGTGCCGGTCTGTGCCCAAACTTAAAAGAGCATTGGCAAATAATGAAACGCCAACAGCAAATTTAACAGATAAGTTTTTATCCCAGCTAGCTGTAGCAGCATTTACAGCCATTATGAATTTAGTCTGTAAATAAAAGAGAAGTTTGTTACGTGACATACACAGAGTCAAGAACCAAATTCATGTGATCCTTGGTAAATTTGGCTTGCCAATTGATGAGGGGTGTAACACTTAGGCAACCATATCTTAGACTATAAAAGGCCATGATTTATATGTTTATTTACACTTACTTTTGCTTTGTAATTGGCTTTCAATACTTCATCAGGTACCAGCCTCAGATCTGCTAGCCTTCTTAGCTGTATAGCAGCACGATGTTTCTGCTCTTCAATGGGTGGGGTGACCCTTAGAGGTGCAAAGATTGCATCTGACTCAAGAGCATGCCACACCTTTTTCTGAAAATCCAACAAAGAATCAAGTTGTTGATTACGTTCCTAAGGCAATAATATGCAAATGCATTCCACAGTTGCATCTAGTCTGTAGTCAAGAAAAGATCTTGTACCTTAATACTGAGAATATCACCAACATCTAGCCATGACTGAAGCTGCTGCCAGCAAAAGCCTGCTTCTTGGCGATACTTGTCCAATAGCCCATGGGGCATGCTGCTTTGGAAATCAACTGATTGAAGTGCAGCACTTGTTACTTTGGGTGTAGCCATCTCAACTTACAACCTAAACAATAATACAAACAGCTCTTCACTATGAATACAACACTTCCCTAAAATTACACTTGCTGGAGAAATAATCATCAGAAAAAAAAAACCTTCTGATTCACTGTTTATAGTAAATGTAGGAACTGTGCAAGAGCCTTTGAAAGTCAGTATGGCATGACTCACTAGAAATTTTTTTAGGAAAATAATGTAGAGTTGAGCATAGAAAGTGTGCATTACTTAAATAAAAATTTTCAAAGCACTTTCACCATCAACGCACGTTCATGTATTACAACCGAGTACTTCGAGAGGTACCGGTTAGAACCACTGTGGGACTCCGACCGAACTAGTTTGTTGTAATAACTGACAACGAACGGAATCTATTTGTCAAGCAACACGTAACACGTTTGCTGTACCCACGACTCTAATAATTTTATGTCACTTGAAGCTCAGTAGGTTAACCTAAGTGCAACTTAACCACATCAACTCGTGTCTTGACGCGATCAACATGAGGTGAGGTGTATTGATGACTTTTCCTACTGACAACGATGATTGGGTCACAATACCTGAACACGCGAAATGAAAGACCGTAGATAAACACTTAGAACATGTTCTTTCAAAACTTACACTAATCGACTATGGTTATGCGAACCCACAAACCACACTTCGCGCTCACAGCAGAAACTCTGTCAACTCAGCAGCCAAGCAGCCGCCAGCCAGCCGCCCGCAACCCCGCTCCCGCTGCCCGCTTTCCGCTCGTTCGCCTGATCGCCTTGCCCGGCCCAGCCCGGCATTGCCTGATTCCCCGTCTTCCCCGTCCTGCTCGGTTCAATTTAAGTTACCTCAGTCGGACACCTTCGGCTAGCTTCGGCAGCGGGTGGTGGTGGCGTGGCGTAAAGAGAAATCGGTTGGGTTGGGTGGGTTGGGTGCTCCCTACATCGTGGTTGGGTGCAGTTTGGGTGCAAGTTGGGTGCGCTCACCCCTTCATTCGGCAGGATTCGTCGAAGTTCGGGTCCTATCGGCGCGGTGGCGCGACGACGATCGGCGCGACCGTCTGGTACTGGTAGGCTCGACTCATCATAGGCTAGAACTGCCCGCATTCCCGTCTTACTGTCATTTCACTTGTACCTACGTCAGTCTAAATTTTAATGTCAATCTGCCTACACGACACGCTCACGAGTGAAAATTCGCAGTCGTTCGTCGATATATTTTTGAATTAGATTCAAAATTTGAAGTCCAGAAAAATCTTCACCTCCTCCATAACAAGGGTAAAAATAAGAAATTTGATTACTAGAAAAAATTAAAGAAGACAAGGCGCTCTTCGCAGGACCGATAACAAGTTAAAGAGATTTGCTTTAGAAGATGACCAGCGACCGGAGACTAGTCAAGTTTGTAAATTATTTTTCAACATTAAAAAAAATCGTCGCTCTTCCTCTCCAAGAAATACCACCGTTACACATGTTGACTTCGGCTCCTCCACAATACTAATAGCGCAAGGTGTGTGTCAAGCGAATTCACTTTAAACGAGACTAAATTTTAATACAACGGCGTAGAGCTAAAAAGCTTGTAAGCGGGGAAGGGGGGAGCTCCAGCTCCCTCCACTCAAATTTTGGTTCTCTTGGGAATCGTTCGTGATCGAGGAGAAAAATATAGGGGGGAGGGGCGGAGTGCAAGTTAACTGTGTAGCTTAGGCCTCACGAGCAATAGCTAGAAAGCGACGCTCCAAACGAAGAGAATTTTAACATTTAGACGAACTTTGCGTCACTATTTTTTTGGGGGAGGGGCATTTTTATTTTCACCACCAACTATAATTTGCGAAGAAAAACGAGACTTGGGGGCATTAATTTACTGCGTCACCGGTTTTTATCACTTTTAGGCCCCCTTTCACCTCACTCCCCGTGGCCAACCGTATTCATTTGGAGGACCCCCTCCCCCGCACCTAGGAATGAGATACCGGTACCCTAAAATTTACTTTCCGACTGTAAAAGATGTAGGAAAGACATTCTTAGTTAAAATATGGCAAGAAGACGAATTCATTAAAACATTGCGCTACCTCTCATATCTATAAGCATAGCTTTCCATCCGTAAAAGGAATCCCCTCCCTTAGCCACTTTTAGTGGCTAAGGGAGGGGATTCCATATTTTTAATAATTTTATTGAGACAGACACCTTTTTTACGTGATCATTCAAGAACCTCGCTCGCAATCTATCGTCATATACCGGTAGGTCATCACGTCGGTCACATTGTATACAGTACCCATGGATGCCCCCTACGAGGGGATTGCGTTTCGAGGGTATGATGAGGCATGCTGCAGGCAGTTTGGCAGTTTTATGTTTCCCCCTCCAGACCTATTGAAAAATTGGGTAAAAATTAAAACTATCGTCTGAAGTCTGATGAGCTGACTTTCCTTTTTTTATGCGTAAAAAAGAAATAAAATAACGAGCCAAAGGAGCGCGTTAGACATCGCTCTTTCTAGAATCTCTCTTAAAAACAGCCCCTGCCACCGGATGAGGATGCCGTCTCGTGGGAGAATCTTTAATCCTTACGTCAACTTGTCCTCCCCTTTACGTTATAC
>Ga0058701_10004636_pt1 | contig 11200 bp, 9 predicted proteins | sample AgamicOrMae_FD_97039 | JGI IMG/M metagenome (GOLD analysis project Ga0058701, IMG submission 97039) | Agave microbial communities from Guanajuato, Mexico - Or.Ma.e | ecosystem: Host-associated > Plants > Phyllosphere > Phylloplane/Leaf | place: Guanajuato, Mexico | collected 2012-06-04 | reverse complement strand
CGCCCCGGCGCGTTTTACGCCAATGTTGACCGCTTCACCATTCGGGTGCTGGGTAAAGGTGCGCATGCCGCCCGACCGCAGGAAGGCATTGATGCCATCGTGATCGCCAGTCATATCGTTTCGGCACTGCAAACGCTACCGGCTCGCGTCTTTAGCGCGCTGGACACGGTGGTATTAAGCGTCACCCGCTTTACCGCCGGCAATACCTGGAATGTGCTGCCAGAGCAGGTGGAACTGGAAGGTACGGTACGTACGCACAATGCGACCATACGTGAGCACATGCCTGAACGCATGACCGCGCTGATTCAGGGCATCGCGTCGGGCTTTGGCGCGCGCGCTGAACTGGCGTGGATAACGGGACCGCCTGCGCTGCTGAATACCCCGGAATGGGCCGACTTTGCCCTGCAACAGGCTGCCCAGAGCGGTTATCGCGCCGAACGGGCTGAAATACCGCTGATGGGAGGTGAGGATTTTGCCTTTTACCTGCAGCAGGTGCCGGGGGCATTTGTCAGTATTGGCAGTGCCAGTGAATCGGGGCTTCATCATCCGGCCTTTAATCCTGACGAAGCGCTGATGGGACCGGCTGTCGACTATTTTAGTCAGTTGGCTCCGCACGCCCTACGCCGGATTGCGGCGCGCAAGGAGGCATTGGCGCAACTGTTATAGAAAAACGGGTGTAATCTGTGTCTGAACAAGTTGACTGTTATCTGTTCTAATCGCTATCAGTTGAAAGTGAGGGGAACGATGGACGCCATTAAACAGATCTTAATCGACGAAATTAATACGCTAAACCGTGAAGGACGCCGCGATAATTTGCCGCGTTTCAGCTTCTCGTTTTTAAAAACCCATCCCGGACTGTGGGCAGTGATGTACCTGTGCTATGGCCTGTGCGTCGCGCTGATTTTTTCCACGGATATGCTGGGCTGGCCCGCGTTCTGGTTTGCGACGGCATTTGTGCTGGTGATGAGCTTTCTGATGTTGCTGGACATCAATCCTAAATACCGTTTTGAGGATATTGATGCTCTGGATCTGCGGGTTTGCTACAACGGCGAATGGTATTACGTGGAGCCCGTCCCTGAACAGGCGGTCTCCCGCATTCTGTCACTGCCGGATGCGCCAGAGCGTGTAAAAAGCGGCATTACCCGTTTGCTGAAGCAGAAAGGTGAAGTGGACTTTTACGATGTGTATTACCTGACCTGGGGACATCGTCAGGCCGCTCAGGTTTAATCCTGCGCCATCTCTGCCATTAACCTGCCCAGCGTGACCACCGCCGCCTCGGCCCGCGTATCCCACGGCCAGGCGGTGTTAAGCCGAAAACAGTGACTGAACTGTTCGCCTGCGGCAAACATCTGTCCCGGTGCAATACTGATCCCTTCTGCCAGCGCACGCTGATACAGCTGTGTGGTATTAATACTGTCTGGCAACGTCACCCATAAAAAATAGCCCCCCGCCGCGTCACTGACCGTTGACTGTGCAGGCAGCACCTTTATCAGGGCCTGGCGCGCCAGTTGCTGACGCTTAGCCAGACTTTGCCGCAGCCGTTTCAGGTGATTATCGTAACGTCGGGTCGCCAGGAAATCGGCTAACGCTAACTGCATCGGCGCGCTGGTCGAGAGTGTGCTCATCAGTTGCAGGCGCTGAATTCGCTGCGCATGCCGCCCGGCCGCGACCCAACCGACACGGAACCCCGCCACCAGCGATTTCGAAAAGGAACCGCAGTGCAGCACATTCCCCTGGCTGTCCCAGGCTTTAGCGGGCAACGGCGGTGTGCTGTTGTCGTCCCATAGCTCTGCGTAGACATCATCTTCAATCAATGGCACCTGATAGCGTTCCAGCAGGGCAACCAGTTGCGCTTTACGCGCCGGCGTTAAGGTCACGCCGAGGGGATTTTGCAGCGTGGTCATTAACCAACAGGCTTTAACCGGCCAGCGCTGAAGCGCGTCTTCAAGCTGTTGCAGGTCGATGCCGTGCTGGGTATCGCTTGGGATCGCCAGCGCCTTGAGCTTAAGGCGCTCAATGGCCTGCAGGGCACCATAAAAACTGGGCTGTTCGATCACCACATAGTCACCCGGTTCGGTGAGCGATTGCAGGCTGAGGTTCAGGGCTTCCAGTGCGCCGCTGGTTATCACGATTTCGTCGGGCGACAAGGTGATGCCCTGGCGGGCATAGCGCTGAGCCAGGAGCTGGCGCAATGTCGCGTTGCCCGGCGGCAGGTTATGCAGTGCATCCGTGGGCGTGAGCTGATGCGAGACATTTGCCAGCGAACGCATCAGCGGACGTTGCGGGAACAGCGCCGGATCGGGAAAAGCTGAGCCAAACGGCACAATGGCGGGATCGCGCGAGGCCTGTAACACATCGAACACGAAGTCATTAATATCGACCCGTTCGCTGATGGCAACGCTGAGCGGCGCGGCGGCAAGGGCACGGGGCGCGACGTAATAACCTGACTGCGGACGCGAAACGATCCAGCCCTGACTTTCCAGCAGTTCGTAGGCGTGCAGCACCGTCATCAGGCTCAGCCCCTGACGCGCGACCTGCTGGCGCAGCGACGGGAGCCGGGTACCCGGCGGCCAGATACCGGCTTCTATTTGCTGCTGAATGTCATCCATTAATCGCTGATATTTCGCCACGGCCTGTCGCTCCTGATGCAGAGGCGTCACTTTATCATGTTGATCAGCGCTAACAAAAATCCCTGGCGGGCCTTACACTTCCAGTGCGGCAGGCTCAGTAGCGTGCGGGCCGACAAACTCCTTCAGCTCATCGATCCGATCGGGTGGCAGCGGTTTGCCAAGCAAATAGCCCTGCAGCGTATTACAGCCAAGCTGGGTCAGAAACGCTTGCTGTTCCGACGTTTCCACGCCCTCTGCCACGACCTTTAACTGCAATGACTGCGCCAGTGCCACAATGGCCGACACAATGGTGGCATCTTCAGAATGATGCTCCAGTTCGTTGACGAAGGCGCGGTCAATTTTCAGCTCACTTGCAGGCAGGCGTTTAAGATACAACAGGCTGGAATAGCCGGTACCAAAATCATCAATCGAGGCTTTCACGCCCAACTGCGTCAGTTCAGTCAGAATCCGCACGCTTTCATCGGGATTACGCATGGCGGTGGTTTCGGTCACCTCCAGCGTCAACAGCTCCGCCGGAATCTGGTGTGTCGCCAGTGCCAGCTTAACGGTGTCGATCAGATTGCTTTGCTCAAACTGCAGCGCCGACAGGTTGACCGCGACTGACCACGTCTGATGGCCCTGAAGGTGCCACTGATGCAGCTGGCGACAGGCTTCGTTAATGACCCATCCCCCAATATTCACAATCATGCCGGTTTTTTCCGCTATCGGCAGAAAGCGATCCGGCGACAGCAGGCCATGCTGGGGATGCTGCCAGCGCAGTAGCGCTTCGAAGCCCAGAATCGGGCCGTGCGGTGCGCAGTATTTTGGTTGATAAAACAGGCGCAGTTCATCATTGTCCAGCGCATGCCAGAGGTCGTTGTTCAACTGTAACTGGCTCTGTGCCAGCAGATTCATAGAAGGCTGGAAAAAGGTGTAACCGTTTCGGCCATTGTTTTTGGTGTGGTACATCGCGGCATCGGCATTAAACATCAGCTCGCGCTCATCCTCGCCATCACCGGGATAGACAACAATGCCAATGCTCAGTGACACCACCAGATCGTAACGCGAAATGGGGAACGGGCGGTCAACGGCCTTAACCAGCTGATCGGCGACCGCCGCCGCATCATTCGGCTCGGTAATTTCAATCAGCAGTACAAACTCGTCGCCGCCCAGACGTGCCAGCGTGTAGTAGCCTTTCATCTGGTCACTCATTCTTTTGGTGACGCTGATCAACAGGCTGTCACCGATGTGGTGACCAAAGGCATCGTTTACGGCCTTGAAGCCATCAAGGTCCATAAACATCAGCGCAAACTGCGTGCTTTCACGATTCGCTTTATTGATGGCCTGCTCAAGGCGATCTTCGAGCAGAATACGGTTTGGCAACCGGGTCAGGTTGTCGTGCAGCGCCAGTTGTGCCAGCTCACGGTTGGCTTCAGCCAGCGAGCTGGCCAGGATCGAGGTGCGCGCCTGCATACGGGCATCCAGCATGGAAACCAGCAGCGTAATCCCCAGTATGGCGAGGGTTACTACCGTGACGACAATCGCCAGCCAGTTGCTGTTGACGCCGGATGACATCGTGTGGCTTCCCATCGGGAACTACGCCGCCATCATGCCGGTATAGTGCATGCCGGCAATCGCGGCCCCCATTACGATAGAGGCACACAGCCGCAAGGCGGCAATTCGCCCCTGTGGGCCTTCGCGCAGTTTAAAAGCCAGCCACAGTGCGGCCACCGAGGCCACAAGGGCAACAATGACTGAAGCCGCGACCCAGCCCCAGTTCCAGCGAATACCCGGTGAAAGCATCAGCGCGGCCATGCCGGTGTAGTGCATCGCGACAATGCCGCAGCCCAGGACAATCGCGCCGCCCAGCAAGCGGAACAGCGGCAGGTTGCCTTGGCAAACCAGCCACAAGGCGAAGATGGATGCGCACACCGCAATGCCGGCGGACAGCGCCGTCAGCGAGGCGTCGTAACTCATCATCATGTTCAGGTCCATGGACAGCATGCCAATGAAGTGCATGGCCCAAATCCCTATGCCCATGGCAAAGCCACCGCCAAAGAGCCACGCCAGGGCCACTTTACCGGTTGAGGTCGCAACCCGTCCCGCCATATCCAGCGCGGTGAATGAAGCCAGCATCGCCACTAAGACCGAAATGACGACAATGAATGAGTTGTATGAGGCCACTAACATAGTGATTTCCGAATAGCGCCGAACACGCCGCTGTTAAAGAGATGATGAAAAGGAATTTTCGCCTTGTTACCCTTTTATCGGCGCGGGAAACGACTAAATTAGGCTTTTTTAATAGCGCTTTCCGATACCTGCAAGCGTCCGGCTCAATCAATTCTTTTAGCTGGCATATGAGCCGCCGTTTTGCTGCCTGACCACAACGTTATGCCTGCACTGACGACCTTTACCGCACGGGCAGACAGCAGCTATTCAAAGATAGCGCATCTGCCGCTTTTCAGCCTCACATCCCGCATGCGCTTCTTTCTCATACCAAACTGACGGAGACATAACAGCGACACCACAGACAGGCAAAACAGTTCTGCGGCTCTGCGTCTTCAGCCCGTGATCGCCTGTCGATTCGCCGTTGCGGCAGGCAATGTAACAAAATAATAAAAAATTTATCGATGAGTTTCGCCACTTTGCCTGCGCTGATGTATAGTAAAAAAAACTAATATAAATCAGCACCCTTTTTTCTGGGGCGCTGGAGAGAGTGACGGCAGGTTGCTGTTATCTGGCGATTTAATGTTATTTTTTCGAGGTTTTTGCATTATACCATCAGGTGAAAAAGCACTGACCCTAAATAATCAGTAAGGAATGGTTATGAAATTCAAGCTTTTTCTGTTAGCTGCCGGTGTTGCTACCACACTGCCGTCCGCGACGTTTGCTGCCACTACCACGGGTGCAATTAACGCTACGCTAACATTAACCACGGGATGTCTGGTGAACGGCCAGTCGGCCACCTCTGGCGTCAACTTCGGTTCGTTGAACTTCGGTAGCAGCGCAGCCACCTTTGGTACGTTGAACGCTACGCTGGTCGGCGCGGCGGGTAACGGCATCTATGTGCGCTGTACGACCGGCCAAACGTTTAACGTTCAGGTGACCAGCAGTAACGCAGCACCGGGAACCGTCTACGGTACCGTTTCTTCTGCGCCACGCTACTTGGTGCTGGGCGCCGATAATACTCAAGGCATCGCTTATACCCTCTACAGCGATGCGTCCTTTACGACCGCCATCGCCAACAACACGAATATTGCGCCCAGCGGGACGACCGATCCGACCCTCGGCACCAATTACGCGATCTATGGACGTGTGGTAGGCGGCGGATTTAATCCGGTGATCCCGGCCGGGACTTATACCGACACGATTAACGTTGCCGTGAACTATTAAGTGCCTGTGTTGGCGTAGATGCAGATGACGGTAAGACGGTCACCTGTTTCGTTCACCGCTGGCGGGTTGCTGCTGATCGTGTGTATGAATAGGTGGAGCATTACGACCAGCTCCACAACATTCCAGGTTTCAGCGTCAATCGTGGCAGGTTGCGTGATCTCCGGCACCAATACGGGGATCTTCGGCACGCTCAATTTTGGCACCCAGTCGGGGCTGGCCAGTAGCAGCGTCAGCGCCAGCTATGTACAAAGTTCCACGATTAACCTGGCCTGCACGCCGGGTACGACGCTGAGTATGACCATCAACGGCGGCAGCAATTACACCACGGCCCGTAACCTGAAGCTGGTGAACAATACCAACACGATTCCTTATTACCTCTACAGCAATGCTGCACACACCACGCCGATTCCGGTGAACACAGCCGTGCCATTGAGTTACAGCAACGCGAACAACATTACGTTACCTATTTACGGCTTGCTGCAATTACCCGGTCCGACAAGCGCCGGGGTTTATTCTGACACCCTCAGCGTCACGCTGACCTGGTGATGAAAAAGGAGCTTTACCATGCCATCCCTGCGTGCCCTGTTTTTTCTGTTCGCTTTTCTGGTGTTGCCTCAGGCTCAGGGTGCAAATTCCGTAATGATTTGGCCCATCGATCCGGCCATCGATCCGGAAGATAAGGCCAGTGAACTGTGGCTGGAAAACCGAGGCAATACTACCACGCTGATGCAGGTGCGCATTTTTGCCTGGCAGCAAACGAACAACCAGGAGCAGTATCAGACCCAGCAGCAAATTGTTGCCAGTCCCCCGTTAGTGCGCATTGAACCGGGGCAAAAGCAACTGGTCCGTCTGATTAAACAGATCCCGCCTGCCGCAGGACAGGAGATGGCCTATCGCGTTGTGCTGGATGAAATCCCCACGCCACGTGCCGTTGGCGATAATCAGGCCGGGCTCAATTTTCAGATGCGCTATTCGGTGCCGCTCTTTGTCTATGGCAACGGTCTGGTGCGCGACAATGCAAAACCCGCCCTGAGCTGGCGTCAGGTGAATGCGGGCGGTAAGCGCTACCTGGAACTGACGAATCGCGGTAACGGCCATGCCCGACTCAGCAATGTCACCATTGGTGGCCAGCGGCTCGGCAACGGCCTCTATGGTTATGTGCTGGCGAACAGCACACAGCGCTTTCCGCTCAGATCCGCCGTCAGCGGTGAACTGCGCGCAGAGACCAACACTGGACAGTGGCGCAGCGCCGCGGCGCAGTAAATCGCAATGAAGCCGTATTCCCCGCATCCCGTTGCGCTCGCCATTGCGAGTCTGTGTTGTCTGGTGCCCACGTTTGTGTGGGCAGAAACGTTTACGTCGCTTCCCCCGCCGCCGCCCGTTGACAACGGGGCCACGGGCCAACGCTATATGCTGGAGTTGGTGGTGAATCAGCTGTCACGTGGCGATATTGTGCCCGTGGAGCAACAAAACGGTCACTTCCTGGTGCGGGCAGGCGACTTACAGCGCGCGGGGATCCCGGCGGAGAAGATTCAGGGGCAACAGCAGGTCGATGTGAATCAGCTCGCCGGGGTCAACGTGGAGTACGACGATCGCCGTCAGCGCCTGTTGCTGACCGTGCCGCCCGGCTGGCTGCCTGAACAGACCATTGGTGAGGAAAGGAACGGGTCGCGCTTCCCCGGACGCGTGAGTACCGGGGCGCTGTTCAATTACGATCTCTATGCCACGCGCACCGATGTGGCAGGCACGCGTCTGGCCGCCTTTAATGAGCTGCGCGTGTTTGGTCCCGCCGGGCACTTCTCCAGCAATGGCGTTTTACAGCAGCAGCTGGAAGGACAGAATCGCTACCAGAATGACGGCTACATTCGCTACGACACCTGGTGGAGCAATGAAGACGAAAACGCCATCCTGAGCTGGCGGGTGGGGGATCTGACTACCGTTGCGCTGTCATGGAGCAGCAGCGTGCGGCTCGGCGGCATCCAGATTGCCCGCGACTTTAGCGTGCGGCCGGATCTGATCACCTATCCCTTGCCTGCCTTTTTTGGCCAGGCGGCGGTGCCGTCAACGGTGGATCTGTTTGTCAATGGCTACCGCTCTACTCAGGCGAATGTCCAGCCTGGCCCCTGGTCGCTCACTAACGTGCCTTTCGTTAACGGTGCCGGTGACGCCGTGATTACAACAACGGATGCGGTGGGTCGTCAGGTCGTCACGACGCTGCCGTTCTATGTGTCCAGTAACTTGCTCAAGCCAGGCCTGTCTGACTACGCCTTTTCAGCCGGTGCGCTTCGGCAAAATTACGGCATCAAAAACGCCGATTATGGTGCGGCCGCGATGAGCGGCTCGTGGCGCTATGGCCTGACAGACTGGCTCACACTGGAAACCCATGGTGAAGGGAGCCGCGATTTGGCTATGGGCGGCGCAGGTGCCCTGTTTAAAGTCGGCAGTTGGGGCGTGATCAACGGAGCCGCCGCACAGAGCCACCTGGACAGCGAGTCGGGCAATCAGTACAGCTGGGGTTATCAATACAACACCAGCCGTTTCAGCCTGGGCACTCAGCATACGGTGCGCAGCGCGGGCTTTGGCAACCTGGCGTTGGTGAGTAGCCAGAGCAATGCCCTCTATGCAGATAACCGCTACAGCCTGGCACGGCGCACAGCGCAGTACACCGCCAGCGTGTCGCTCAATCGCTATGGCAGTCTGGGCGCGGCCTGGATCGACATTGCCAGCGGCGATAACCAGCGTACCCGCCTGTGGAACCTCTCCTGGAGTAAAAATTTGTGGGGCAATGCCAGCCTGTATGTCTCCGCCAGCCGCGACAGAGAGCAGGGAGAATGGAGCGGCGCAGTCTCGCTGGTGATTCCGTTTGGTGAAAACAGTAATGCTTCCCTGAGCGTCGAACGCGATCAACAGGGTCAACAAAGCCAGCGGGCGTATTTATCCCGCGCCATGCCCAGCGATGGCGGATTCGCCTGGGATGCCTCCTGGGCGAACTAGGGCGGCAACAGTGGCGACTATCGTCAGGGCAGTCTGCGTTACCGCAATAACAAGATCGATACCTCTGCCGGCTTCTACGGCGATGACGACAACCTCACCCAGTGGGCCGATGTGTCCGGCTCGGTGGTGTTAATGGACAGCCAGGTGTTTGCCGCTAACACCATTAACGATGCGTTTGTGGTGGTGAAAACCCATTACCCTGACGTGAATGTGCGCTATGAAAATCAGTCGATGGGACGCACCGACCGCCAGGGCTATCTGCTGGTGCCGTCGATCAGCAGCTACTATCCCGCTAAATACGACATCGATACGCTCGATCTGCCCGCCGATATGACGGTGCCCAACGTCGAGCAGCGCTTTGCCGTTAAACGGCAAAGTGGGTTTTTGCTGAACTTCCCGGTCGAGCGGTTGCGCGCCGCCAGCGTGATACTGCATGACGATCAGGATAAGCCGCTGCCCGTGTCCAGCCAGGTGATTCGGCCGGGACGGGCTACGGGCTATGTGGGTTGGGACGGTATTGTCTGGATGGAAGAACTGGGTGCCACCAATCCCATCCGCGTGATCGCCCCTGATGGTCGCGCCTGCGAAACGATCCTGACGTTGCCTGGCGGTCAGCCGCAGGCACTCAAAACGTATGGCCCGCTTACCTGCCCGTTGCCGCCGCTCCCCAGAGGCGCATCCGTGCCTAATCCCGATAACGCCACTGCCGGAATCACCCCATGAAAACGCTAATGTTGCTGCTTTGCCTGCTGCTGTTGCCCTCGCTGAGTTACGCCGCCTGTGCCCTGCCCGCCTCCAGCGCCAGCTTTGGCAGTGTGACCACCTTTGTGGCTAACACCACGGTCAGCAGCACCTCGACCAATGCTGACGTCAACTGCGGGGCCGGCAGTGCGCTGTCGCCGCTGAGCAATAACCAGATCACCTTTCAGCTGACCAGCGCCAGCAATGCCAATGGGACGCGCGGCATCCTCAAACGGAGCGGCGATACCGGCAGCGACAACATTCCGGTGCGGTTATGTACCGACAGCGCCTGTGCCAGTGAGCTCACCATTGGCGAACCTGCGTTTGTCTACAACTCCGCCACCTTAATCAACCTGGCGGGATTGCTGGGTAGTCTCAACTTTGCCATTCCGGTCTATTTGCGCACCCTCACCGGGCAAACCGTGGCCGCCGGGACCTACACGGTGACGCTGAATATGACGGTCACCTACAACATCTGTACCAGCGTTTCGGCTGTTGGCCTGTGTCTCACACCGCAAACCGGCAGCGGCGTCATTCCCATTACTGTTACCGTGGTGCTCAGCAACGACTGTACCGCCATCACCGCGCCCAATATCAGCTTTGGCAGCGCACCGCTGGTCGCCAGTTTTGGCAGCGTGTCACAAACCATCAATGTCCTGTGCAGTAAAGGCAGCACCTATACAGTGGGGTTAAGCAACGGCAATAACGCGGTAAGCAGCGTACGTAATATGGCGAGTGGGACGAACCGACTGAGTTACGAGATTTATAAAGGAACGACCAGTAATCGCTGGGGACCGAGTGGCACGGAACGGGTAAGCAGCACGGCGGCGGATACCGTCAGTACCGATGGGCTGACGCGCAGCTACAACTACACTGCGCGTGTCCTCACCACCCAAAATACGCCGCCTGCAGGGAATTATACCGACAGCGTCGTGGTGGATATCGCGTTTTAGAGCGGCGCGCTGACGGGGGTTCCGCTATGGCGGGCGCGATACTGTTTCACCATGCGGCCAATCAGTAATGTCCCGATCAATCCACAAATGGCCGCAAAGGTCAGCCACGCGCCGGGCATCGCCTTATCGCCGCTGGCGTGGATCAGATAGCTGGAAACGGCGGGCGTGAAGCTACCGAACAGCGCCGTGGCCAGGCTGTAAGCCAGCGAGAAACCGGCGGCACGCACCTCGGCGGGCATAATTTCTGCCAGATAAACCACCATCGCGCCGTTGTAGCTGGCGTACAGGAAGGAGAGCCAGAGCTCCGCCGCCAGCAGGTGGCCGAAGCTCGGCGCGCCAACCATCCAGTGCAGCACGGGCCAGGCGGTGGCAATCATCAATACCGTAAACGTCAGCAGCAGCGGACGACGACCTACGCGGTCAGACAGCGCGCCCATCACCGGGAGCCAGAACAGGTTGGAAATCCCCACAAACAGCGTCACCATAAAGGCCTGTTTGTCACTCATCATT
>Ga0058701_10004635_pt1 | contig 11200 bp, 6 predicted proteins | sample AgamicOrMae_FD_97039 | JGI IMG/M metagenome (GOLD analysis project Ga0058701, IMG submission 97039) | Agave microbial communities from Guanajuato, Mexico - Or.Ma.e | ecosystem: Host-associated > Plants > Phyllosphere > Phylloplane/Leaf | place: Guanajuato, Mexico | collected 2012-06-04 | reverse complement strand
TTCTGAGCGAATCGGAAAACTAAATATCTTCTTTGTGCAGACGTTGTAGAGGATCATTGTCCGCCGTCGGGTAACTCTTTGACCGAAAAATATTCTCAAAGCTATGAAAGGAGTTTGCATCTTGGAATGTCAGTGTCGTGCAAATTAATTCTACCTCCGTTCAAAACTACACTATGGTGTAAGCGATACCGAAAGTGGGGTCGACGGTATCGAGATATCAACTCTGGATTGAAGATGAAAGCTCCGAAGGAGAGCAACCAGCATCCAATAATAAGCCAAACAAACAAGAATAAAAATGAAGCAGAAATGAATAGCAAGAGCAATGGCAGGCCGCGGCTTGCATGTCATCGCATCAAACAAGTACGCTTACATGCTTTGATACATCAGCGTTTACCTGACGAAAAATACACAGCCTTTTCCAATTCGTTGACATAAAAACCTTATCGAAGAACAACTATAGTGATCGACAAACTCTGAATAAAATGTGAATGATTTCCTCTATAATTCACGAAAAAAATGACTTTGTCAAAATACATTTTTCACTTAGTTTAGTTGAGGAGAGGTTTGGGTCGAAGGAAATCAAAAGGTCTAAGCTTTGTTTCACCGTACCCTTCAGATATGGGCAACAAGGTTTCCGACTTAACGAAGACGCCTCAAAATCATTAATTACAACGAAGCCGCAAATTCATAGCAAAAACGGCGTGACTTAGCAGAAGCCGGCCACGCCCCCTTCTCGTTGCCAACCCCGATGTAAAAGAAAGACAATCAAACGGAAACAAAAAGTGTTTCTACTCTATGTGGGTGGCAGCAGTGGTCAGCTCACTTATTCTTGAGGCACAAAACAGCAGAAAAGTGGAGAAAGAGAAGGAGAACGGGAGGCGGAGTCGGCGGGAGGAGGAAAGGGGACGGCGCACGCCTTAATCCTTCAATGTTGGTGTTGGTCACGCAATGCGGATTAGCGGCGCCGCCGTATCACAGCTCCGCCACCTGAAATTCTCATACTCCATCCCGCCTGGGATATTCACGGCCGCCAACAACTTTCGGCTTGACCTACTCCACCCGAAATGAGCCTCTCTTCACTCAACAATAGGAAGCCTTGGCCCCACGTTTCATGCACACAAGGATTTCTGATTACCACGAGCGAGGTTTAGGTACTTTTCGGAAATGAGGGGAGTGCCTAGACTCTCAATCTCCCGCTTTTTTTCGAAGTGCGCAATCTCTGACCTAGCTTTGCGCAGCTTGTAACACAAACAGACTTCACCCTCAAGCAGTTAACCTGACGTAATCCATACTATATCCACCAACTGTAGCTAAACCTAAGGTAACCTGGAAACTTAACCTAAAGTAACCTTGCCCCTAACGTACACTGAGAAAAGAGGGTTAGTTAAATTTACTACAAAGTAGTTAAAAAAGGCGACAGACTCGGCTAGTAAACGTTACCAGATTTGCCAGTAAACTTAACTGTGAACAGCACTTACTAACGGTTACGTTTACTGGCAAACCTGTTGTCGTTTACTAGCAGCCAAATTGGGCTGTCGCACTTTTCAACTATTTCTTTTTTCGAAAAAATAGTAAATTTTACTATCCTAGTTTTCTCGGTGTAATGAAAGTTGACTCAACTCACAACAGAAGTAATAGCGAGGTCATTCAGATAACATTTCCTGCCAATATAAAATTCCCCAAGTGCAGGACGAATATCCCCAAAAGCAAGGATATAGAAAATGTTCACAAGTTGGGAAATGGGTACTCGCACATTCCATGGAGTCTTCCACGGACCGACCCAAGGCGCTATTTTTATAATGCCAAAATGAACGTGCCGACAGCGGATCCCCCGCCTATAAAATGCCCCTAGACGAGACTGCGCGTAAAATACTTGCATTTTCATAGCTGAAACCCGTTTCGAGCGTTCACAGCGCAAGAGGCCACATTTTGCAGTGTCTTTTCAGTGGCCAGCCACAGAGTGCGGTATCTTGAGAGGAAACGCAAAGTCTCGGCACGAAATCTGCAAAGTCGAAGTGAAACTTGATCCAAAGTGAATAAAGAATCGGGGAACACGCGAATCTTGGGCGGGAAACGGCAAGATAGTTATCCATGCCAGGGTTGCACTTCCGCTAAAGCACGCGCCGAGCATTCGGACTGATCCGAACGTCAACAGAAATAACTTCAGCTGGAAACAAACTTGAACCCCAAGGGGGGGGAAAAAGTCACACTCCTTCACATTCCACACAGAGTTCAACTGACAGAAGAGGTCAAGCTAGTTATGAGGTATAGCTCGCAAATTCACGAAAAAAAATATCGAGCTCCTACGTATAGGACTCTCACAAAGCTTTTTCGGGACACGGATTGGTTAACCGGAGATGAGTGGCCCGAGGCAAGTCGCTGAGCCGGCGAAAAAATGCTCAACTTTATGGGAAAGCTTGTATAAAATATGTATAAATGACGAGTTAGAAATAGCTCATCAACGAAGCAATTTCGCTCGATGTTCGAGCTCAGAGTCGGGGTGACGCTAGACGCTCGCTTTTCCACACAAAGCCGATGAGAATGACCAAACACATGTTTTAGTAGATTAAAAATAAATGATATAGCCGCTGGGATTTTCAGCGTTTTGTTATTAAATGTCACTAAAGCTTTCCCAAAATTGCAGTAGCTATTCGAAGTTTTAGTGTGATTCTACCTTGCCTGGTACTGGTAGCAGTGTCTACCTGCTCGATTTCCCGTTTTCTGGACGATAGAGTGACGAGAAGATAACAGTTACTATAGTCATTGATTCTCATGAAAGATTGAATCTGGGAAGACCGCAAACTGCAACTTTTAAAATTACGTTACACTTGCAAGATTTGAATACAGGATGGCGGAGCGAGGTTGCACAAGAATCCCAGCAGTGGTGGGCCATATTCTTCTCCCTTAACTCTTTCTCCTGAATCCTTCACCACAGGAGCCATTTTGCGGATACCATGATCATCCTTAGAGCTCTCCTCTCCGGCTATCATCCCCACAGTCTCCTTGGCTATTACAGCCAGCGGCTTTCGCCAAGGCTGTTTCGACTATTATCGCTTACCGCTTCACGAAAAACTTACCAGCACTAGTTAAAGGCCTTTTCAGACCTATTTAGGATAGTCCTTAACGGGTTTCAGAGACGTTGTTGCCAGATTTTGCAACTGCTATATTTCTGAACGCGGTTGACTTTCACCCTTACTTTGAATCAGTGAATTTTTTCATTGGTGCTATAGTGAATTTTCACTGAATCTCAGATATTCTCACTGATTCAAAATTTAGTGTTGAGTATAGATAACCTCGCACGAGGGGAATGTTCAGGATCGTCTTAGAGATGAGCGATATCAAAATGGAATTAACCCATAACAGCCCAAAGTATTTGGAGTGAAATTTAGCTTAAGAGAAATTGAAAGTATTTTTTCCATTAAAATACGCAATCTCAAGCTTCGGGAAATGCCTAAATAATAAAAGTTCAGGTTTCCAAATGGATGATATTTTTCAATTATAACAATACTTAACTGGGAAGATCCTCTAAAATATTTTTTTCTGTTTCCGGACGGCATCGCTGGGCGGTAGTGGGTTAATCACTAGATCTCTTCAGCGATTAAAAAAAAAATGATTTTAAAACTGATCTATTTGGGGATTTTCCTCATTTTGAACCATGAAGGCACAGCAATGTGTTCCACAAGCCAATCAATATCATTATCCTGAAAATCCTCGACGCACTCGTTTACCAGTGCACAAAGCAGAATTAGGACGATTCGGAATAGAAATGCTTTTCATCAAATGCGTCGCGTTGGACGGGAAAAGATTCCTGATATTTCCAGTTTCGAGATTGCATCATTGGAACAACTAGTTCTAGGGACACGAAAGAACATTCAGCGAGGTTTCTCGGCCTAGCCTTCATCATGGCCTCGAGATGTCTAATAGCGGGCCATTTCCCGAAAGCAACCGTTCGACGTCAAATAGACGTCTATTTCCCGCGTGGGGAGCGGCGCCCTCTAGCGGGGAGCGGCCACGACCGACCCCCGCTGATGGCCACCAACATTTCACCGGGAAGAAGCCATGGCTGCCGCGGATGGCGCACCAAGCAGTGTGATGCTCCGTTTAACACACAAATAAAGGAAACATTTTTCACAGAATAACGTGGGCCAAAGGGCTGCTCGCTCTGCCTAAAGGAATCCACGTGTTATATATTCCTTGGGCCCGCAGGCGTCCGACGAAATAATCCCGGTATATAGCGGACCATGAGACGGCTATTTGGAACACACGCGCGAGGCGGCGCGGCTTTGCGGGGCGGCTCTGAGGCGCGGCGAGGGCCCAGGCGCCCACGAGCCACGAGCCCGCCCCGGGACCCCGCTCCAGGAACCCGCTCACGATGAATAAACACAGCCTCGTTAGCATTTCGTCCAGAGGGGCAGTCATAAAGGACAACAATGTTTTTTTTCCCTTTTTTTGCGTTTCGGTAAGCGACCGCCAAGGTTACATCGCTACGGTCCAAGGAAGGGTGAAAGGTGAAACAGAGAGGGTGCGTTTCGATCTGGTCTTTTTTTAACCCCGAGGGCACTTTAGCATCTCCCTGCTTTATCAAAATATAGCTTCCGAAAAAAATCATTATCACCATAGAGTTGCCCGCCATGTCATACTCATAAACACGGGCCTTTGAAAAAGGTGAACGACTTGATTTCGACTACCCAGAAACGTGCAATTTATATCGAGATATTGAAAAAGATTTTTTAATCAGTTTTAACGGTTGTATTTTCGAACCTCTACCTCTACGCTCTACCCGATGGTTCTAAGACTCATCACATTGGAGCGATAAAGCGACCAAGTGAGCAACCGACGACGGTAAAAACATTTTTTAGTTCCTCCTCATTAATCCTGACCATCAAACGTAAAAATCTCGACAAAAAAATGTCGACTGAAAATTTTTAAAAAAGCAAGGGGTGTACCCCTTAGATTTTTTTTTTGCCCGATTTTTTTTTCCAGAATCTATGGCTTTTGAAGATTGGATCTGATTGAGGAACACCAAAAAAGTAGTTTGAGGCAATTTTTTTTTGTAAAACTACCACTAAATATTTGTAAGGATACAGAAGAAAGCAATTAATATTTTGAGTAATCGTTCCACCTTGTGATTAACCGCAAGCTTATCAAGCATGCGAGGTGAAGTCCCACGCAAACAGATTTTTGGAAGGAGGAAAGTCAATGAATTAATAATGACAATAACATGTTCATTAGGAGTACATGACCGGGAGATTAAGTCCCAATCCAGCGTAATTATCCGGGGAAGGCATGCGCCCTTTTCAGGGGCCCGAGCGGGGGGGGGCAGGTGGGGGGCTCTACCACACTCCCCCAATCCCCCAATCTGGGAGCATCTTCATAATTCATCGCTCTGCGAAGACCGGCGAAGACACCCAAGCCTCCCACATGACAGAGTGCCTTCGTGTCAGGCACGCTGGGATGTTGTAGCCCGGGCGATGAGCTAGCGCGAAGCTGTGAGCTAGTCTGCCAGGATAACCAGTCTTGGACGCAAAGCACGGCTGTTGCCTACAAATTGGCAGGCAATCCAAATTGGAGCACTCCCCAGCCCCGTCCGTCGTCATCTTCCAACCTGGTCGCAGATCACGATGCCAGATCCATCATAATAAGTGCACCATTTGCATGCATTGTTTCTCGCTGCTTGGATTACCTACGTGATCTCCTCAATATTTCAACACGAATCTGATAAGTAAACACATTTCTTCCCTCGGCGCCGCTAAACGAAACAATTTTCTTAGACTCATTGGGGTGTTCATCAAAGCACACGAGTATTCTACCCTTTTGTTCTGTGTGGGCGCAGGGAAATTGGGCGACAGAAGGCGAAGCAGTGAGGCAGTTGTCGTAGGCAAGCGAGCCTTAAAACAGACCTGAGTCCACTTTACATTTTCACAACGTTTTTCCATATGCGAGGTCGTCACTTGATACAAAGTAATAAAGTAAACTCCTGGATCAGATCATTCCAGGAATAATCAACGCCATAAACAAACTAATAAAAAGAAGCGAAAGCAGCTCATTCATTGTGCATCACTGAGGGCTAAACAAATAAAATACGGAATCCTTTTTAAACAGGAATATCGAATTCGATTGAAACGCCAATGGTGACATTTATTTCGAAATGTCCACAAAAGGAGATTAAAACTTGTTTCCAATATTTCAATTAAGAAGTAAGCTTCGTTTTCCTGTTGACGAGATTCTTCTGGGAACATCACATTCTAAATCAGCCCGTTATAGGATATTGGATTTGCTCTTTAACGCCCGACTAAAAACCACAGGCCGTAAAAACACTTGAGATATGTAGTTATTACAGTTATTACAAATGAATCTGCGTACATATTCTTTTTCAATCCTATTAAGTTACATCAACTGTTCATAAAAGACCTGTTGTAACCGTTTCGGAGGTCAACAATTTTTTTCCTAATAAAATATACAGTAATGACAGACATTGAAATCGTGAGAATTTTTATTATTGAAGAGCTGCGCTTGTTTAACTGGGGGAGGGGCATTCGATAGCGCCAAAAACCGCAAGCGCCAACGCCGCAAACGCCAAAGCACGTAACCACCAAATGATAGGTAGGCCTATCATTTTATAGGTTAGGTTAAGTTAGGTTAGGTTTGTACAGCGGTTATGAACTTTGGCGTTTGCGACTTTTCTCGTTTTGCGGTTACGGATTGGCGCTTGCGGCGTTGGCGCTTGTGACTTTTGGCGCCTATGACAGCTACCCGTTTAACTGGACACGATCTCGCCTAAAACTACGACTTACGACATAGCTTGCTTAGGAAAATCAGTGTAACGAGCGTATTCTTAAGAACATTTTGAACATCACTGCAGTAGACACAAAGAGAATGCATTCTAGAAATATACGAAGTTTCCAAAATAGCATTTCTGAAGAAGAGTACCTCTAAAAGACGGATCTTGAGTTACTTCAAAAACAGATGTAAGTGCTCACAACAACGTTCCTAAAACGTATTCAGCTTAAATTTCATTCGGAGAGCGTTCTCTATGGCGCAGGCCACCTTCCGCGTTCCGAACTGCCTACGCGGAGCCGCGCCGTAGCTTTTTGAAGGATGGGTATCTCCTGTCGCCGCACCTTATTTGTCTCTGCTTAGAAGACATGGGTAAACTAGCTTCTTCCGCAAATGAAACTCGAGGACTCGACTCGGCCATGTTTGCTTGCAGCGACGGGAGGACTTCAACACAGCGACGCACTTCATGACACTTCTCATTCAATTCCCCAAAATGGCGAAACAAAGTGATCTCCACACTATAAAAGGTCGAGTCTCCCACCCCTCGGTTCCACCTTTTGTCACTACCCGCACTAGTATTTCCTTGTCTCCATTTTCCATTCGATTTAATTGGAATGCACACCGCTAGCTAGAATCTCCTTGCAACATATCAGCTAGGCGCCATTTACCCATTTGAAATTGGCGCGAACAGCGTGTTCCGGCTGCCGTGCAGGTTGCCTAGCCGATTAAACCGATGCACTCCCTTTCCAATCCGTCGTTTTCCACAACTCGTTTAAAACACTTTGAATCCAACCTATTTTAGTTCTCCATCAGCACATTTATCTTAACCCACTACCGCCCAGCGATGCCGTTCGGCAACAGAAAAATTTATTTTAGAGGATCTTTCCAGTTCAGTATTGTGAGAATTAAAAAAATATCACCCCTCTGGAAACCAGATATTTAGTTATTTAGTCATTTTCTAAAGCTTGAAATTGCGTATTTTTATGGAAAAAATCCTTTCAATTTCTCTTAAGATAAATTTCACTCCTAATACTTTGGGCAGTTATGGGTTAATTCTGAACCGAATCTCGGCCAACGAATGCTTTACAGATTTTTCTAGGAACAAGACAAATGCTCGATAGGGAAATACCTGATAAATAAGATTGGATAGGAAATACTCGATACTGATATACAGTACCCTGATTGATACGAAATACGTGCACAGTGGATGCATACATGATCATGTGCTTCGTTTGTTAGATTAACAATCGACATTGTTCGTAGATATCAACGCAAATTCACTAGGCATATATAAAAGCCATATCAAAACTTTTTAAAACCTCTCACAGTAGACTCCGCTTCAAACACACAACGGACTCAAAAACGTTTGAAAACTCTGACCAATTGCGGTGTTCTGGTATTGTCGCGTTGACGGGACATCGTTGCGAACGAAGTGTCCTAGCCGGCGGTATGCCTGCGCTCGTCACAGATCGATGTACGGAAAGAACAGGAGGTTGAACCTCCAACCCTTCTGTGCTCCTTCCCCCTAACGGTCTCTTCTTTCGCATCAGTTGCTATGTGTAAGCCATATGTCTCTCCTCTTGCTTATTCTTCTCTTGATAAATCGCGGTCTTCGATCTACTTGTGGTTTGCGATAGTTGTGGAGCAGTTCTCTTGATAGCTGAGAAAGGAGAGAGTGCAGTTCGAAAAACGAGAAAAAAATCGTTGAGTATTCCTTTTGAAGAACCGTCTCCACAACTGCTTCAACTATCGTCGAGATTACAAAAAAGTAATATAAATATTCCAGATAATAGAGCGTAAAAAGTAAAACGTAATTTCTTAAGTAATTAACTGTCAGTGACTTCCGAATGATATTTCAACGAGTTGACAATTACGGGTTATTCCAAGGTATTTTCCACGAATATCATACTATTCTTCCGATGGGCGAGGTTTTACCGGAGGACTTCTTCCAAAGTCATTATAGGCTATGGGTAAAATAATGAAGAGGGTGTTTTCGAAAATTGAGAATATTGACATCAACGCTTGACATCGTCTTCAAAGAAAGATTCAACGGGAGAAACTTGGAAGTTTCCAGTCTTCTTGGAAGAGCAATTTCTTACCATCACCAGGAATACGCATTCAGCTTACTTTCTATCAATTGGTGTTGTTCCTGATCCGAAGGTAATTTTCACAGGAGACGATATCTGCATTTTAGGGCAACGCAAATATTTGTGATGCTTTAGCAGAGGAAAATTTCCTTCGTAATAATGCTTTCTCCGCCCAAATCTGAAGCACGTTTTGCGTTCGGTGCGCGAAACGCGACGAGGGAATCTGCACCGGAAACGCAGACGTTAAACATCCGCTGGTTGCATAAATATGGACCACAGCTTGGCTGTTTAGTTTCGTTTCCTAAAAAAGGGGCACTTCCGGCTATGTCACACGAAATTCCGTTTAAAAGCCGTACTCCTTGTAAACAGGGCAGCTCCGTTTCGAACAGACACGTTCTGGGTGAACCAGAGACGCCCATGATGACGTTCAAATATAGAACTTCTAAGAATGAAAGAAGCGCGAGAAAGCAACTAGGAAAACGAAGTTCCCTTCCACCGAAGTTCTTCTAACGTTCTACAAAACAGATAGTTGCCTGAGAGGTTCTTTTGGCGTGCAGGATTTCAAGAAGTTCTACTACTCTTAAGTTCTCCTACTACTCTTTAGTTCTCCAACACAGGTAAATACTGGGGCGTTGTTAAATGAACCCAGCTGATTATTATGTGGAGAACAATCCACGTTTACGCGTTTGAAATCCACGAAAGACTTAAAAGAAGCTAAGAAGAGCTTAGATCATTGCTTATGCCTCTTACTAACCGCAAACAGTGTTGTTTTGAAAGACATTTAATAACTAATTATTTTAAAGATCAAAGCAACCGAACAGCATTCTTACCTGCGCGAAATCAGCCCTTCTAAGTTAAAGCGCAGACGAACTCACCTGCAAAGAGAGAAAAACATTTTAAATTAACATATCAAAGAAAGCCATTCCATAGAAACAAGATTCAATTTGCGCTAAAAATCCGAGAAAAGAACAGCCGTGTCAGCCCAAAGCGTTCTACTGCGGATTTTAGATGCCATAGACAAGCGAAAAGTGCCGCGGTTTGCCTGTCATTCTCTGTGAGCAATGATGCCTCGACAGTCACATTTTGTATACACGACTATCACTAGTTCTCCATACTATATTCCCGTTCCCAAAAGGAAAAGGAGCAATCTCGCTGTTAGGTCAATTTGCGACCTGGGGAGGGTGGAACTTACTCGTGTTCAACCCACGTTTAATTTTCAGTTTTACATAATTGACATAATCCTTGATTAACATCGATGATTGAGGATAAGGACCTCGCGAATGTAAGGTTTGGTGAACACAGTAAAAACACAATACCTGTTTTGGAAAATGTTATACCTGAAATTGAAATTACAACGGAGGTAGTGCGTATTTTGGTGATTTTTCAATATAGACCCATGTTCAGTCATATCAATGAAAAGCTCTCGCCGAAAAAATTTGAATGATATGGCTGAACATTTGCCTACCTTAAAAAATATTTTAAAAAAAACGTACCGCCATCGTTTTAGTTTCACCCCTAAAACAGGTATAGCATTCCCCAAAACGGGGGTTTTGTTTTCACTGCGTTGTAAGAAAAAGTTTAGGTTACGGGTGAGTGCCTTATATCCGCTTCCCAGTGGAAACTTCAATATTAAAATACGTTGGGGCGTTTCATAGTGAAAATGAGTATTAGCGCTAATGCCGGTATTTTTTTTCCTAAACAGTGGACGTTACCACACAGTAATCCTGTTCGGCGCCCTTAAAGTCCTATAAGACGCCGCAGCAGTCTTACTCGGGGCTTCTGTTGAAGACGCAACGCGCGCGCGCGGCTTAAGAGTATCGTTGGTTCGCGTGCGTCGGAGTAACTGCCGCGGCGGAGAACGTTAAAAATGACCGCGAAATACGTCGCCTCCGAAACAAGTCAAACAAACTTGCTTTTACGGCGCCCGAAACATTAGCGCACGCCGCGGCTATTTCAAGCAGGAACACAATACGACTGAAATAACTCACGAATAAAACGCAAGAAGGATCAACTCGGGGGCGGGAAGGGTAGTGACCGGACAGCCCATCGACCGGAAGAGAAAACATTCAATTACCGAAATCAAGAGGTTCATTTTCTCGCCTCCCACGTAACTACACATATTCGTATCGATGCCAAATCTCGCCGCGCCGTCGAGATTATTTTCAACCTTGTATACGTGCAAAGACCCACGATATTGAAACTCAAATTCGTATAATTCACAACTAATTTTTTTTCTATATTTTTTCTTCCTCGTTCCTATTTTTTTTAAATCTATAACTATTTTTTTTCAATTTTACGGCAGTTTTTTAAAGCATATATTTTTGAACAATACATAA
>Ga0058701_10004634_pt1 | contig 11202 bp, 6 predicted proteins | sample AgamicOrMae_FD_97039 | JGI IMG/M metagenome (GOLD analysis project Ga0058701, IMG submission 97039) | Agave microbial communities from Guanajuato, Mexico - Or.Ma.e | ecosystem: Host-associated > Plants > Phyllosphere > Phylloplane/Leaf | place: Guanajuato, Mexico | collected 2012-06-04 | reverse complement strand
ACCTAAACAGCACGCCGCCGTTTTACTTTTACCCAGGCAACGACTTTTTAGATCCGACAACCTGGCTTCCATGACTTATAGGGACATTTATGGGCAATAGTGTCGATATAAGGTCAAAACGTCCAGAGAAACATTCAGTTACTTTGGTAAAGAACGAGTACTTTTTGCGAGGGCGTGGCCCTTGCTTCTTTGCGTCTTGTTATTTTCAAACCGTGCGTACCTGCGTTATCCTGATCACAAATCCAAAGGGCCGAACCGCTCATACAACTCTTGGTGCCGCAATTCAGCTCACATGATGCGTAGCTTCACACTTTTCTCTCTCAATCGGGTACGCTTACGAAGGACATTAAGCCACCTCACAGGTCCGCGCAGAGGTAGAGGGACAGATGGAGGTATAGGGAGAATCGCCGCCCAAGTGCATCAACTTCGCCAATTTTGCAAAGGCGTAAAGAAACATTTGGCATTGGCGCGCTGAAGCGCTCCGGCATGTTTGTTTACGATTTCTTGGTAATGTGAAGTCGTAGCACGGGAGATGATTCTCCTTTCCATTCCTCCTCCCTAATCTCAGCACGGCTCTATGAACTGGTAAACTGATCTTCTGCGCCATTGCACTCGACCGAGCGCGCGGAGTACGTGAAGCTTCACATCTTGAAAGCCAATCACGGCGACAAGAGCTGCGTGATCAATACGTGCTTTTGACTTGTTAGTGATTAAGGTGATCAGGAACACCCAATATATTTTTTTTTCAAATTGGGTAGAGCCGAATTTTTTGTTTTTACTTCCCTTTTGTTTTTACCATGGAATTTGAGCAGGGCGCTTTATTTAACTAATACCGTGATCGAACATAACAAAAGGGGTCTATTTTAGGAGCATGTACTGTTGATTCGAAGGAACTTGCAAGAAACAGAGAACAGTAAACACAAAACACCCACTTTAGGGAATGTTATACGTGTTTTGAGAATGAAACTAAAACGGGGGTAGTACGTATTTTGGTCAGTTTTCAAGATAGACCTATGTTCAGCCACATCAATGGGAAGCTCTCGCCGAGACCTTTTCAATGATATGGCTGAACATAGGTCTATCTTGAAAAATTACCAAAATACGTACTACCCCCGTTTTAGTTTCACACCCAAAACAGGTCTAGAACTCCCTGAAACAAGTGTTTCCTTTTTACTGAGAGCGTTATATAGATTTAACATTCCCTGGTTGGATGGCAACTTCTATGAGTGTGCCAGTCTTAGACTTATACATGTATTATTATAAAAGGAGAACTTCAGTTAAGCCCACGAATATGCAACGCAGGATTAGCGCAACATTCTACGATTCTTCCCAAAAAGGTCTGGAGACCACTTTGGGAAGAACCACCATCGACCATGTGAAGTGAATTCGTCAACGTCAAATTCACGAGGATACCATGTACAGAGCTCAGCAGGAAAACTTTACGGGGTATTTACGTTGATAGCAAGCAGATAAGGAGACGAGCTCATTGCAACGTCCTCCACCGTTGAAATGACGCTAACAAATTGACTTGCGAGATCTTGACTTAAAGTTCAAGTCGATACTAACTGTAAGTCACATTCACGTAAATTTTAACAACAGAAGCCCGCGTAAGCGTATTCTGATAAGAGCTCATCCATCACGGAAGTAACGCTTTTTGTGGGCGGGAAGTTTGAATTTTGCGAATGAAAAGAAGGGGTGATCATTATGGACGCGGGTTGTGGAAGTCGACTCCCCCCCCCCAAAAAAAAATCATCTTTTGTATTCTGGTGTTTCTCGACCACTTGATGCTACCCTGAAAAGATGGCAGGCGCTTCAGAAATGACCCGGACTTGTATTTTTTCTAGTTATTAAAAAAAAAGATGCTTTTTACCTGCAAATTGGTTTCCAATTATTGATGCAATGCTATGGAAGCTTTATGAGGTGATGCTTGGATCTCTTAGGTTACGTGGTAGGCACCAGGCACGTGGTAGTGAGACCGTAGTGCGATGTTCCAGCTTATCCAAGCAGGAACTTTACGTCCGAGCTCATCCTAGATACAACGATGCTGATCTTTATCTGACATGATTCTAAATCACCATTAATAGCTCCATAGTGGGCTCAAAATATGTCTTAAGCTTATGTGAATCGCAAGACATGGCACACTGCCTATTGAGTTCAAATATGGGTGCAGTTTTTCACTGAAAATATAGAGACTATACTTGAAACGAATTTCCTTGAATCTGTGTTGAGAATTGAAGAATTTTCCAGAGCATTTCTTAGTAAAGACATATTGCAGCAGACTACAGCTGGTGTAAACGTGACGTCACCGCTGCCATTTTCGCCCTCAGAAGGAGACCCCATGACAGGTGGAGGGGGAAGGATGGCGTTCCTGTAGTTGCAAGTCTTCAAATTCGACCGCATATCGTCCTTCCAGCCATAGGTCTCGATTTGGGTCGAGGGGGCCACCGAGTTGGTCACCTACATGAGCCAAATGGGAAGCCGCGGCTTCGAACGTTCGGCTTCTTCCGGAAGTCAACTACGTGACTGATTGGCTGCCGAGGCTTAACTCGGTGGCTCCGTCAAACCGAATTAGACCTCTTGGCTTACCAGAGTAGTGCATTCATGGTCAGTACGCATAACTTACGGAAACAAGGATGGGATGTCATGAATCCGACTATGTAAATACTCGTTTCCTCCTTTTGTCCCAACAGTGTTACTGTAGGTGCTTATCTGAACGCGAAAGGCCACGAATGACTGCCTTTCCACAACCGACCTACCCAACCTGTGCGAAAGTGACAAGTGACATTTGCATCTTCATAGTAATCCGTCCATCAGCTCGGGCTCCGTTCTGTGATAGACTGCTTACACAACCTCTTATCTCAAGAAGCCTTCTGGCACCGATCTGTTCAGTTGGTTAAGCCGGCTAGGATAAGCAAAGTATGGTTCAGTGGGCCCATATAGAAGCTGTAGACAGAGTACTAAAAAGAAGCACGAGAGAATGGCATGCGACTGACCTTTCAAGGGTCCACTTGATAAGCGCGATATACAAACAGTGCTTCGAGCTCCTTCCGAGAAAGCTTTTGCAAGTATGATTTTATTTTAAATTTTTATTTACCTACATCGAGCTTACGGGAGTAGCCCATTCCTTCTAAACGCTTTTGTTCAAACTTTAGTAAGGCGGAGATTGACAGATTCGGGCTCGATATCCTTATGGTGATCACTGCAAAAATCCCCTGCTGGGCGCTAGCAATCTTCAAGTATTTGTTACGGGCCCATTTTAAGCCAAAGATAAGGAAGGCGAAGAACAATAAAAGTTCGATATTCCGGTACTTCTTTGGCAAATTAGAATCCCTGCGAAAGTTGAATGACCTTTGCACCCCGTAACGAAAGACTGAAGATGTTCTCGTATATTAGTTGTTGCGATTGACGCCAGCCAGCCACTACGTAACGATGGGTAATAAACTATGGACTTGAGCAGTGTATTAGTTATGTAATAAAGAAGGCTCGATGAGCTTATTTTAGGTATCGATGATGTGCGATCTCTCTTAAGGATACAGCTAACAAAATTTACGCAAATTCGCTGAAAGATTTGGTAGGTACTTGGCTTCCTTAGTTTTATTTGAAGGATTAGTGCGTCTCTGTAAAGGTCATACACAGAAGTGTTGTTAACAATAAATTTACATCTACGTCAATATGGAAACATGAAAATTTTCAGCGAGAAAAAGCCGTTACTACCTGATTTGAAATGGATACGTGATAAATGTTTTGCATGTGGAGCCATCGATTTGAGAACATAAATCCCTCTGTAATTGACCTGACAAAGAGGGAAACTGGAATCCTAATATTTCGTACACTCGACATTCCCCCTGGGTGAATTTTTATTTCAGTCATTTCCTCCTTTTTTATTTCGATTGAAACACGTCATTATTCTGTGCATGCAGGGCGCAGGTGTCTTCATCCACCATATTCCATGTCACCGAAGTAAAATTGCAGTTACAGGGAGACGGAAACGGTGGCCGTACGATAAAAAGAGCATGTCCCTTCTGTGGACAGCTCTCAAAACACTACTCTCTAAACAGGTTTCAGCTAAAATCTGCGTGTTTGACACTCTTGCATTTCGAGCGATATCCGGTGGTACAATGCGATAACTTGTGTAAAATGTTATCCGATCAGGCAACAGTTTTGAGGGTACTTTTACTTACACAGGGACACCAATCAATCCTTTTCTTGGGGGTCGATCGGAGCACCCCTTCCCCAAGTGGGGAGGATAAAATTTTTCACTCAGTCGTGTACCTACTATCAACCAAAAAGGGTATTGTTGGGTTGGGGTCGTGCAAGAGGGCTCCTTTTTATGATTAAATACATTGAGCATCACTGCTTGTTGCACAACAAGAATCGGACGAGCACGGGTATGTGGATCACAATTTTATTTCCCGAGTAAAATCTTTTATCGAGAGTGAGGGAGCGAGCCACCTCTTAGTTCAGTTCCTAATAGCAATATTTCAACGCCATTTTACATATTTTTCTCCACTCCTAGTATTTTGAGTTAATTTTCCTTTTTCTCCCTTGATGTTATCTTAGTAATAATCTACGGATGGTTCTTCCTCTCCTCCGAGCATATTTCCTTCTTGCCGAGCCAGACACCTTTCAATTCAGTTCAGCCCAACACTGTAAATGTGAAATGGTCAAATTTGACTAAAGAATAGTAGCTAAAATTTTCACAGTTCAATTCGTCAATTTTGACTATTTTTTAGTCAAAAATGACTATTCTTTAGTCGCCTTCAGCTATTCAATGAGTCATTTACAGCTTACTATTGAAAAAAGTCAAATTTGACTAAAGTTCAATAGCTAAAACTTAAATATTTCAATTAGTCGATTTTGACTATTTTCAGTCAAAAATTACAATTTAAATAATAAAAAAGGCGAGTTAAAAAGTCAAAAAAGAACTCACTGAATAGTGAGAGTAGATTAAATATCTTATTTCAAACTCAGAGACCAAACTAATATTGGTACTAGAAAATATTGATGCTAAAAATAGTAGAAATGTTTTAACCGCTAAATCGAACATGTAAGTGAATTTTGACAATTTTACTCTGAATTTAAAACTGACCATATTTAATAGTCAAACAAAAATGACTAAATCAACTTGTCAAAAAATTACTATTTCAAACTAAGAGAGTAAGGAAACATCTTAAAAATCAAGAAGTATAACGACGGCTTACGCCGCGTTAGTTTTTTTGGTAAGAAGAAGTCTGGTAATGACGTTATTTTTCCAAAGTTGAGTAACGTTACCGTAACGAGTACAGATACCGATGCATAGTCAAAGGAGCGGTAACGTAATGCGCGGCCAACAAAGCCAGTAACGTTCCAAGTCTGATGTGCAGGCCTCTACGCAGGCGCAGCCGCCAATTATTCCCACAAAATTCGGAACTTTCGAAACTGCGCGATTCACAAGCTACTATAAGAATTCAGATTTCCTTTCCTCGATTCGAAATTAGAATTGAATCTGCCTGATTTGATTCAATTTGAGTTTCGAATCATTCGCACACCCAAAAATCGGACAATAGTTTCCGGACTGATGGTACCTACATAATTAAAAGTTGGAGCTATCTAAAAGTAAAAGATGTATACATTCGAAACGTAATCTAAACGCCTAAAACTATTCTTAACGAAGAAACTTTAATATCTCAAATGGCCTTTGACATAATCGACCAAAAAAATTCTGCACATTATTAGTCATGGTTTTCTAGTAAACAGGGCGACTCAAAAAAAAGAAAAGTAAAAAAAAATCAACAAAACATTCCTCCAGAAAAATATGCAAATTGAAAAAGTTCATGTAATAATCGATAAAAAGGGGTTTTTGCGCCACCTAAATCGTATTTCCTGGTAAAGCGATCCTTTATACCAAACGATCATAGCGGCCTAAGTCGGTTGTCCGAAATGTCAAAAAAAACGGCTGACGGATTCATGTATTGAAATAAAGGCTAGCAACTGATCCCTGGTCAATGTTGACCACTTCCTTGGGGTATTTCAAGGCGAAAGGTGTTAGAGGATATTCGTCGTTTGAGGTCACGTTTTTATATTGCCTCCGTGCACAATTGAAACCTTCCTGATACCGTTAACTACGTGTGCTTAATGTGGATGCCAGGGAATGTGGGAAGTAACCTTAATCAATAGGCAATATGCGCGTACCGGCGTTAACTTGAGTAGCAGTCATTACGAAAAAAATGTCTGTGTAGACATGGGTGGGAAGTGGAAGGTCGATCCTGTCACCTCAAAAAGCTCCTCATCGATTCCTTCTGGAGATAGCGATTTATGAAGGGTGCATGCAAACGGGAGTGAAATTCTGAAGTGTATCCATGTACTAGCAGTCTCAAATGTATTAACCGCTCCATTTTTTTTCACACTCGCGTAACTTTGAAACGGAGGGAGATACACCAGAGAAGCACAGAATAAAATCGCTAGATCCTTAAGAGATCAATCAATCTGGTTTGAGCTTTCTTGTCGTATCTCCCTCCGTTTCAAAGTTACGAGAGTTTGAAAAAATTAGAGCGGTCAATACATTTGAGACTGCTAGTACTGGATGTTCACCTAGTAGTCACATTCATATTCTACGATTCTACGAAAAAAAAGACTGGGAACCTAGAAACGGGAGACTGACGACGTTCTGATATACACATTCACGAAAGAAAGCTACATCCAGACACTTCAGATTTGACTTCATCCCCATGGCGTAGGAATAATGCCCGAGCAAGGGTGAACGGTTAGATATGGAAAGCTCATTCTAAACTTTCTCACTGTTTGATTTTCAGGCGGTTGGTACGGGTTATTATTGACTTGCTTGCCTAGCACGGCACGCTCCGACCACAAAGTTGCAGATGCACATTGGCCGCGTCTCACTCTTGAAAAGCCCTGCTCTCTTTTGAGTGTCGCGCGTGAACATTAATACAAAACACAATGATCAAAAGACGAAAAAATAATCTCGATAAGACGACTAAATAAATGATGCGGAAACGTATGAGAGATTACACACAAACCAAAATGTCGTCCATATAATTTCCGAGATGTTTCATCTTCCTGATTCATATTCTGGCTTTAAAAGGCACTTTTCAGATGAAAATAGTAAGAGTTCAAGCCAAAATTTGAGCCTAGAAACAGAAATTCAGTTCAAAATGAAAGCACGACTTACCTTCAGTTTTTAAACTTCGAATCTGTGTCTCCAAAGGCCGCAGGGCATTCAGTGGGAGGGTCTCCATGTAATTTTGACTGATATCCAAAGTTCGTAGTTTTTTAAGAGGCTTGAAAGCATCACTTGCTACTGCGGATATCCAATTGCCAGACATGTGGAGCTCTTCCAAGGATTCCAAATTACGAAAAGTCTTCTTACTGACTCGCGTAATCTGGTTCGACGAAATGTCCAATATTTGTAGTGCTCGTAAGTCACTCGGAAATTCCTCTAGGTCTACTAATCGATTATGGGTTAAATTAAGTAGATGGAGATGGTGAAGTCCACGCAGCCGCTCTTGCGGAAGTATCTCCAACTCGTTGTGACTCAAATCCAAGAAAACGAGTTTCGGAAGACTCCTGAAAGCCCCTGGCGACACTCTGGAAAGTTTATTCCTACTGAGTGAAAGATGGAGCAGAGAAGGGAAAGTCTGGAAGTCAGTGCTTGTCAGGAGCGTTAGATTCGTACGGCTTATACGTAGTTCTTGAAGGGACGGAAACACGAGTTCGGGTGCTGGATGATGTATTCTAGTCAATGGGTTTCCGGTAAGATCAAGCCACTGCAGATCGGGTAATTTTTTCTCGCAGAGTGCCTCTGCCGGCAGGTAGTGAAACTTATTGTCTGATAAATCCAAACGTCTGAGAGATCGGGAATTGCGAAACATGTTGATCGGAAGCGTCGAGAGGGAGTTATTGCCGAGATCGAGAAATTGGAGATGCGACTGCTCCGCAGTAAACAGGCCGTACATAGATTCTATCTTGTTGTCCCGGAGTATGATGTCTCGGATGTTTGGCATTCCGCTTAGTTTTGAAGCATCGACAGCGGTTAAGCTATTTCGAGATAAATCCAAGACCTCGAGATAAGTGGCATTTGACAAGGCGGCATAAGGAACTTCCGAAAATGAATTACCGCACAATCTCAAATCGCGAAGAGCGGTGACAGTTGAAATAACTTCTTTCTCTAAGAAAGAGAGGCCGTTATTGGACAAAGCTAGTTTCTTTAATTTAAAGCTCTTTCGCAAAAGAGTAGACGGAAAAGAAGACAAGTTGGCATTTTCTAGCCATAGCTCTTCCACATCAGGAACCCATTCTAATGAGTTCTGAACTGCAGTGGTAAAGTTATTGCCCGATATCCGAAGAATTGACAAGGTGGATATTCTGAGGTGCTTTAAACAAGTTGTCTCTAGGTAATTATTCTCTAGGTCTAACTCGTAAAGGCTGTTAAGGCCGTGAAAAAGACCTTCAGTCAAACTTATCAAAGTACAATTTTTTAAGCTTAAGGTATGCAAACTAAGGCCCCCCTGAAAAACCCCGTCGTGAAGTACGGAGAATAAGTTTTTTGAAAGATTTAAAGTTTTTAATTTTTTTAAAGACGCGAACGACCGAGAATCGATCGTCCGCAACATATTGCTGGCTAGGTTAAGCTCCTCCAGTTCTCCCAAATCTGCGAATGTTTTAATTGTTATATGTTCTAACCTATTCTGACTAAGATCGAGGAATTTCAGAGCTTGCATCGGCTGAAAAGCTCCATCCTCTATGAAAGAAATAGTATTGTTAGTCAGGTACACTCTTTGTATGAGCGACAGGTCCTTAAAGAGCACACGGTCGATCCGATTGAGTTTATTATGCCCCAGCCACATTATCTGTACACTGGATTGGCCCCGCAGAGATTCGTTGTGAAGCGAGGTCAATGTGTTGGAATCCAGGTGGATCGAGACGAGCGAATTGGAGTCGTGCAAGAAGACATCCCCAAGTGTCACGAGTCGGTTGCCTTGCAGGTTTATATGCTGCAGGCTGTGCAAGCTGCGGAACGAGCCAGTGGCCATATTGCTGAGCGCATTGTTATGAAGATGCAACTCTTGTAACAGCGGAAGGGGTTCAAACACATTAACGCCAATGTCTGAAATCACGTTGTTTTGCAATCTCAACTCACGAAGACTGTCTGTTTTGGCGAACGTGCCAGGTAAGAGTGAGCTGATCCTGTTGCCGTCCAGACTTAAAGAAGTCAGCTTGCCGCTTTTGCTGAAAAGTTCTGTAGGGATGGAACTTATATAGTTTCTGCTGAGATGCAGCTGAGCAAGGTTCGGCAGGGTATGCAGGCAGCTGGCATCCATACGACGGATAGCGTTTAGTTGAAGGTAAATGACGTTGAGCATAGCCGAGTCCGTGAAGGCATTCGCAGGGACTTCCAGGATATTGTTTTCTGAGAGAAACAGCTCCCTCAGTTCGGGCAAGTTTTCAAACACACCACCGATGTAGTGAATGTGGTTGTGGCTGAGGTCGATAGCACGCAATTTCTTGTTGAACCTAAAGGTTTCGCCGTGGAGGACCACGATTTTATTGTGACTAAGATCGATGGATTCCAAGTCGACGAGAGATTCGAACGCATCTTTATCGACGGAGCCGATAGTATTATAGTACAGCGAGAGTGTTTTGAGAGCGGGCGTCGGGCGGAACGCATCGCTAGGAATGTCCTCGAAACTGTTAGAGCTCAAATCTATAAAGTGTAACGAACTCAATTTGGAGTAGCCGTCGTCAGGAACAGAAGCTACTTGGTTCCATGCTAAACTCAAACTATGCAAACGCTCCAGCCGGCGGAGTGCTTTTATTGGGAACCACTTGAGCTTGTTCTCAGCCAAGTCCAGCTCGGCGAGACTGCCTTCGAGGCCAGCGAATGCAAATTCGGACGTGGAGTTTAAGAGATTTCCCTTCAGTATAAGCTTGGTCAATTTCAATCCATATAGGCTGTAGCTTGGAAGCTCGGTGATTTGGTTCGATTCTAAATCAAGGGAACGTAGCTCGCTGAGGCCAGAGAGAGCTTGCAGAGGAACTTTATTTAGTCGGCCCGCTGAGATGCTTAGAGACGTTAGATGCTCTCTCAGCACGGAGAAAACATCACCTGATACCTCTTCCACATTTGAATTGGATATCTGAAGATTCTTGATAATGGAATGGACCGGAAAGACACCCGCTCCAAGGGACTTGACACTGGGGTCCAGGTCGTAGACGCTGAGAGATTTCACTGGACCGGATACGGCGGACAAGACGTATTTCAGAGCGTCGATGCTCGCTCCCGGACATTCCAGGAAGACACCATCTTCGAAGCTGTAGCAGGGACATATCGAATTCAGATCCTGGGCAGGACATTCTCCAGAGACTAGTATGGACGAAACGAACAGTACGAGAAGAAGTGGTCCTGGAGGTAGTCGGCCTGGGCCGAAGGCGAAGGACCTGTCGCCTAATTTCATCGCCCCGCCATTTCAGCTGCACGCCTCGGGCGTCCTGAAACAGACAAGAGCAGGTGCATTAGTCGATACATACTAAGGTAGTGAGTGTAGGAGACTTGGGCAAGCAGACCCTGAACACCAACTGTTGACACGCAAGTCTAAATTATTTAATCGTAAGAGAAAACGGGTGGAGGCTGAGAATGACGCATACATTATTTTAGGAGTGAAAACAAAACGCACATCGGCTTTGACTACCGGCCAGCTTCCCACAAATATCCCTATACTGCGCGATCGGATCAGGCTATGATACGGTTTAGCTGCCACATTAACGCAGACTTATGTCCTCGAGCAGCTGTTCTCCAAGGGGGGAGGCGGATTTTACAGTAAGAGAAGACGGTCACGAGAGCTTCTCTGAAATTGATAATAAGCGTACAAGTTACGTGTTCCAGCAACAAGGGGGTCGTGTAGAAAGGGAGGGCGCGGAGAAAAAAGCTTAAAAATCTCTTGAAAACAAAAACAAAAAGAAAACAAACTAAAATTAAAAAACACCCCTCTCGAGTTGTACCGCAAAGCGGATATTGCGAAATATTCACTCTAAATATGAAATAGTCAAATTTGACTAAAAATTAGTCAAATTTGACTAAATGAAATACCAAAATTTCAGCCACTAAAGTTTAGTCAATTTTTACTAAATGAAATGGTCAACGGCTTGACTAATTTGATTTTGTTACTGAATAACTATTTTAATTAGTAGGATTTGACCAATGGGATT
>Ga0058701_10004633_pt1 | contig 11203 bp, 8 predicted proteins | sample AgamicOrMae_FD_97039 | JGI IMG/M metagenome (GOLD analysis project Ga0058701, IMG submission 97039) | Agave microbial communities from Guanajuato, Mexico - Or.Ma.e | ecosystem: Host-associated > Plants > Phyllosphere > Phylloplane/Leaf | place: Guanajuato, Mexico | collected 2012-06-04 | reverse complement strand
GAAATTTTCATTTTTTTCAACTTTGAGGCCGTTGAGGCACGGCTAAACGTAATCCGATCGACCTAAAATTTTACATGGTTAATCCCTACCCCAAAAGGAAAAAAATTAGCCTACGCCGTCGAGAGTTACTAAAAAAAATTTTTTTCAGAACAGGTCTAGCGGTGGCCCAGAACTGTCACAGTCCTAACTACTCTCTTACAAAGTTAAGACTGACAATTAAAAGTAAATATTAAGATTAAAGAACTGACCGCTTTACCTTCTAATCGCCCTTTTTTTAAACGACCATTTACGAAGTTTTTGAGTGACAAAGTGCGTGTTGGCGCTTTGCCTCATGGGAAAACTTCATGAAAACCCGAATAAAAATCACACTAAATCAGTCAAATCCACGTTTGCAAAGGTAGGCAACCGTGATAGTAGCTATGTCAAGCCTGTTGCCTACCGTATAAGTAAGTCACTTCCATTATTTTTTAAGATGGTGCATTTTCTTCCTATGTGTTTCACCCTTTGGTATACACACAAGTAATTGGTTTTTTAATGGTGCTTCGTTCCGGTATCGCTCTGCTCAGCTGTCGTAAGCCTGATACTGCTTAGTTTTCTGCTGCGTTTACTCCGCGAGGCGGCATCCGTTTTGATGAAGTGAGTTGGCTTATGCCTGGACTTGTTCTCGCTCCCCTCAGGTTGCGGAGGAAGTGCAACCCTTACAAGTGAGGAGCGTCGAGCAACGAAGTAAAACGCAAAAGATTTCGGTCCAGAATTCCTCGCAGTTGTTCAAACCTTAAATCCTTGAGGGAAAAAAAAGAAAAAGGAAACCGAGTGAGAGATTTCAGCTGTGAGCGCGGGTGGCGGGCGGATAACTTCAGTCGAGACCCGAGGGAATGTTCCCTAGGCCAAGGCTGTGTAGCCATTGGCCATGGCCTGTGATTGCCCGAACAACCTCTATTATTGGACTTGGGGCTAACTTATGGCTTGTCGATACTCTTCAACATGCTCCAAGGAAAAATCTGGTAAAAAACTGACCACAACTTAAACCTGTGGGTTTATGCCTGTTAATCCAAAAGTGAAACTGACTTTTTTTTTCTAAATATTTACAATGCTTTTGAGTTTTATAACAACTAAGTAGTTTCAGGACTATGTAGTGGGGTATATAAATATGTATAAGAAAATATCGCAGCCCAGACAGCTAATAGACGTCTACACTAGACGATCTACAGACGGGCTAAGTGGCCGCAAATGTGATGTCTATTAGACGTCCAGTACGTATACGTATTAGACGTCTACCAGCCGTAGACGTAGACGTCTAATATATGTCTAATAGACGTATATAGATATCTAATAGACGTCTGATAGACATCAGATTTGCGGCCACTTAGCCCCTCTACAGATCGTCTAGTGCTAGTGTAGACGTCTATTTGCTGTCTGGGATTAACGGCAAGTAACGCCATTTTTGTGATTTGCGCTGCCTATGGATTTATTTTGCACATAAACTTACTGGAGCTTCAAAACACAATGTTTTTCCATCTTAAAAACCGTCCCTTTCGTAGAACTAAAAACAAACACGTGCGAACTTGTCCATCCGTAAAAAATCGCTTGAAAATATTCGAACAAAAATACGAAACAAGATTGTCGTTTGACAGGGGAGAGAGAAACGGTGTTGGACAAAGATACAGTGAAAAGTAGACACCACAACAATGCGAAACACGCGAGAGGCTGGGGATGCGGGGTGAAGGGGGAGGAAAGGGTTGGGGTGGTGGGTCTTTCGATTGAAAGTGACGTCACCATCATGCGAGCAGAAGCTTATTGTTTCAGCTAAAACAAAGCTTTTTATAAGATTAGCAGGCATCCGGCAGAGATTTCGAGGTTATGGTCTTTGTTGTCAGTAACAGAAACGCAACATGCCTTCTACTTGATTGGAAATTCTCAACCTCCTATAAGGAAATTCACTCTATTGTCCCGATATAAGAACGAACTGTCAATATCAAAGGGTTGACTTTCGCACCCCTTGTGTTTCATCTCAAGGGTCACCAATCCGAGTGGACAACGAAGCGAAGTAAAATACATTTGACCTAACCGCACTTGACCGAAGGTATAAGCCTCACTTAAACCTAACATGGGCTTCTGAATGTCATTGTTTGTTGAATTGTAGTTCACGGATTGATTACAGTAAGGTATCACGTTGGAAAGGGCCATATTAACATTAACTAGCAGCGGTGTATATCTATTTAGGGTATGAAACTGATTAGGTAGCGAGATAGACACATCAATGTCCAGAAATATCTCGGCCGAATGTGTCTTTCCTAGGGGCAATTTTCGCTGAAGCATTTTATTGGCGACAGTTCTCTGGCTGAATTTGGCAATCAATTTAAATCGACGTGCCAAATAGCACTTCCGGATCCGGTAACAAAGCGGAAGGGGAAAAAAATCGGGACGAAGTGATTCGATTCTATCCATTTGGGCCACCATCAATTTTCATTCGAGAGATCTATAAATCACCCATTTAACTTAAAGATGCTTAATGGTTGCCAACTATCAGTGAAATTCGCGATTCTTAGCGTTATTTGGCTCTCAAATTATGCAGTCTTTTAGGAATACGAGTGGAGAATATTCCGTTTAACGTTGCGGCTTTTTGAGAAGGTTTAGAGCGAACGCGGAAAATGTCAACATTTAGTTCAAAAGCTTGCCAAAGTTACTGATGCAACATGTTGGAGAAATCTACCGATGGAGATAGAATATTTTTAAGAAAAAGGCTTCAGTTTCGGTATAGATCTGGCATTTAAAAAGAATCTGAACTTAAAATAACAGAATTTCAAACAAAAAAAGGGAGAAAAAGAAACCATTAAGTGCGCTAATTAGTGAAGACTGCGGTTCAAAAACAACTCTTTTTTGAAATAATTGGTGGGAGAGGGTCCTATTTTAGACTCGACTTTTGCAATCTAAGTACGCCTAGAAAAAAAGGTGAAACAATACAATTCAAATGAAAAAGAAAGAAAAATCTTTTATCAGGATTAATAGCATTTTTGGAAAAACATAAAGGTTGAATTCCAAACATTTCAAACATTTTTGTAAGACTGGCTTTAGAATTAATAGCGTTTTTTGGAGAAAACTATAGGTTGAATTGAAACATTTCAACTTTTTTTTTGTGTGTGTGAGACTGGATTTTTTTTGGGGGGGGAGGGGTACCTTATTCAAGCAGTTATTTTCTTCTCATCATAAATATCTCACTTTTCACGAAAATAAAAATCTCCACGGCATCTTTGAAAAGTCTTCAAATTAATACTTTCGCAGTTTCAGGCGTACATTTTACTACCAGCGTTTCAGTCATAAAACATTAATAAAGCGCATCAAACCCACACTTTTGGGGTAAAGAACAACCTGTCTAGCTGTCTAACGCAGTCTGACATGGGTTTTCACCTGTCACGTCGCAGCGCGAAACAATCGCTTTTTTGGGCGCAATTCTGGAATATATTAAAGGCATAGCGCGAACTCGAGCCGGCCAAGCAACTTGTCTTACAAGATCATTTCGCTAATTCAATTACGTTGTGCCTTTTGGCGAAAAGCATGCCGCCGCCGCGGGCCCGGTGATCAGATAACACACACTGTGGCACAGCCTTGCTGGTTATGGCCACGCCAATAGACCGGGCCAAGCAATGCGAATTTTCGGTCATCGGGGTAATTTTACTGTGTTTCACCTTCCTTGACTTAGTTCTCCGAGGTTTTAACGTCACCTCTGCAAGGATACAAGTCCGCATGATCGGAGCAAGCAGTGTGCAAACCCGATTTCGCAAATTCGAGAAATTTAAATTAAATTTCAACCAATTAATATAATTTGGAGATGGATTCCATAAATGAATTTGGTTATTTCGAGGGTGTTCTTAAGGTATTTCCGACGAAGACTAATCAAGTTCATGAACAAATCCAAAATAAATTACATTTTTAAAATACCAATAAAGTTTAGAAAAGTACCTGTTTTAGCAAGAAGTCCTCTCGTGGCTTATTGTATTCTTCTTTATTATTAATGGCAAGGTTTCTTTTGAATGGCGAACTTTCATACAGTTGCTGATTTGTCTCATTTTTCATCAAAATGTTGATATTTTCCATGTGTTATAAACTAATCAAACGGTAATCAGTAAACTTCACCAGGTACTGGTGAAGTTTAAATTGTGGGCCATTTTTCCGAACTCCTGTAAGCGCCCATTTATTTTTTCTCAACTTTGGAAATAGATTACGTAAAAGTGGAACGGTCAATATTTTCGAAACTTCACCACACCATAAATCTCATATTTTGAAACCAACCCTGAAAGCACGGTGCAGACCGAGCCTGAATGTTTCAAGTCTTGATTTAATTTCAGCCCAACATGATGGAAAAACCTTAAAAATATGCAATATATCTTTGATTTTCTCGAGCACATAGTTAAATGTAATTAAAATTTGCAAAATCGCCAAAAAATTGGCCACTTGACAAGGTTTTGTTGCTACAGGACTTTGAAGCTAACAAAATTTGCCAGATCTTTCCCTCGTTTTGAACAACGCCTTAAAATTCATTGCACGGACTATGCACTGTGCAAAGTTACCTTTGTACTTCTGTTAAGAGGACTAACAAGAATTATAAATTATATTTTTCATTAAGTTTTAAACTTTTCATCGATATCGTTTCAAATAAAGCCTTTTTTTCTAACCATCTAACCACCATTCAAACCGATTTGGGTTTTCCAATAACGTCCCAATTGTTCTCAAGAACAAAACGTATCACGTATGTTTTCGTTGACATTTAAAGACGTAATGATCATAATCCTGACGAAAATTGCAATCAATTTATTACGTTCACGCGATATTACTCCAAAATGGCTTATTTCCGGCTAATGTCAATTGAGACGCGCCCACATGGGGCGCGTGCCCATGGCCACGCTCTCATGGCCTCTTCGCCCCATGTTAGCCCATGTTCTCGGTGTGAAATATGTTAACTGCCCCCGAGTAATTGCCGGTTTGGATGCCTTAACGAGAAGTCGCGTGAGAATCTCGTTTCAATAATTACCGCTAGCAGCACTTTACGACCTGAGAGGCCTGCCGTATCAAAGTCAAGGCCTGGACACGCCTCAATTTGTATTCCAATCCTAGAATATACATTTGTCTAGTTTTTGCCAAATCAACCCATAACAGCCCAAAGCATTAGGAGTGAAATTTAGCTTAAGAGAAATTTGAAGGCTTTTCCCATTAAAATACGCAATTTTAAGCTTTGAAAAATGCCTAAATTATTAAATTTCAGGTTTCCGGAGTGGTGACATTTTTTAAATTTTGACAATACTGAACTAAGAAGATCCTCAAATATAATTTTTTTTCTGTTTCCGAACGGCATCGCTCGGCAGTACTGAGTTGAAAAAAAAAAGATACGGTTTTTTGATCGTTTCCCACAAATTACTTATTTGCTAAACTAATGCCAACTCAGGTTGAGCTATCCTGCAAAGCTAGGCTATCTTACAATGTGTCATAAAACAAACTATAAAGTAATAGGGACATCACCAAATGAACAGGATAAAAAAATGCATATTAAAAAATAGGCTATGGATAAAAAATGAAGAGTTGAATAAAATCTAACAAAATCGTTGCTTAAAAGCCTACCAGGGATATAGGCAAGCCGAGCAAGGAAGAGGCTATCAATAAATTGATATCAAGAGAGGAAAGCTTTTAATTGGAATAATGAATCACCGAGGCGCTATACACAAACATTTCGGTTCGTTGGAACGCGCTGGAAAAGCTTTTGTTATTACAACTGTTAATTGCAATTACAGCAACTGATAACGAAAAATTTGGGCCTCTGACACCGCTGGAAATCATACGCTCGTCAAAAATAACGCTGAATAAAATTCTAATTACTAAAAGATATTGTCGACATACACATGCGTCTCTCGGCTGAAGTTGAACCTAGGCAACGCAAGGTGGAACAGAAGAAATATTGGACATTTTAAATAATCAGTAGTGTGCGATCAAATAAAATAAGTGCCATTTCCTTTATAAACGGAAGGGTGGGTTGTAAATTTGATCTTTGTTCGTCTGGTGTGTTTTTCATCCAACATGGCCACAAAATCGACATCCAGTGACCATCAATCAAACGAAAGACAAACTGTCCAAAACTGGGTTATTCTTTCTGTCGCGTCAGATTGAATGGAAGAAAACAAGTCGAGACTTATACGGGAGCACTGACAGTCTTACGACGTGAATTATACGAAAATTGGGAATTCTTCCAACGTCATTCCAACGATATACTGTGAGGAAACCGTGCCTGTGAGTGGGATGAACAATTTAGCGAACTGCTTAACTTGCCTCAAATGGGAGAGTACAAGATGAAAGAAAATGTGTGGGTCTATGTCATACTTTCGACTTTTTTTTTCGTTTTCCCCTTTTTGTTTTTAAATTCACCTTATGGTTTCAACCCTTTGTCGGAACGCTAAAGGATGCGATGCGCACAGCATCCAAGCTAAATAATTACTTGAAATTATCTTAGAATTTCTTTGAAAAAAAAAACAAAAAAACGCAGATATTTGCTGAAATAGCATTTTTTTTAGGCAGAGGACGTTTTCTTTTTTAGCTCTTTGGATGGCAATGAAAACGTGTAATGCTTCATACACGTCTGGAGACATAAAGCGTGTTTGCTTTGCATGACTTTGTGGCCAGAGGCTGCGTTTGAGCACGATTTTAATCCAGATAAGACTCACACTATTATGAAGTTATAAATAATCCAAGTTTATCTTAGGCTCTTTATCGCTTCCAAGCAAAACAGGATCAGAGAGACTTAATGAAGATGCAATGCGCTTCTAGTATCTCTAGAGTTTTTCCACTTTACGTTAAATCTCTAAGATGCACTTTCTTCCTCCGTAAGGATTTTAGTTCTTTTGTTTAGTTCTTCAGGAGCAGCTTCAGTTCTTTCTCTTAAATATCAATCTTATTTAATCCTAACCATGCGTTAAATGAATAGTCATATTATACGAAAAATCACGGAGAGAGCTCTCAACTATCATTACTAATAGGGTTATCTTCGTAACTAACATAATCGCAAGAAATGACTGTTTAACTCAAAACAAGTTTTTTTTTTGTTTTTTATCGATGATACTGAGGGGTGAAATTGAAGGGGAAGGTTTTCGGTTCATTCTTCGTGGCTTCCAATCAATTCAATGTTCAGATGAAACTACCTATTTCAAGTTAACTAGTTCTATTAGATCTAAGAATAACCGGAGTCGCAGTTACCTTGACAAGTCTCCAATTTTGGGGGGACGCGTTCGAACACCGTTGGGGCCCGTCCTGGAGCCCCATAAACAAGTAGCGGCTGAAAACAAACAAAAACAATCGTTACTCTAAAAAAATATATTAAATAATCTGAAACAGGCAAAAACCTTAATTGTAAGTTCATGAGGTAGAATTTTCAACATTTTCTGCTCTTTCCTGGTTTAATAGATCCCTAAATTATTAACGACGTGATGTTTTGGCTAGGTTCAGTTTACCAGAATGAAGTTAACTTACACTCCAAATTTGAATCAGTGAGAATCTCCGAGATTCAGTGAATTTTCACTGAATCTCATGACTCCTCACTGATTCAAATTTAGAGTATAGATTACGTCTTAACACTTATGTCTCGCTTTGTTAGCTGCCACTCCAATCGGCTAGGTAATAATTTAACCTAGGAGTTAAACGTGCCGTGTCTTGATCCGCGAACAATCCACTCAGCTTGGTAACAGAACGTGAAACCAACTCATATATTTTCACTGGAGACTTCGCCTACTCAGGCCACGTAAATGCCGATTGTTGACTCTTTGCTGCGGTAACTGATACTCAATGATCTCATTTCTACCACAGTATTGTCAGATTCCACGCCTCCGTCAAATTTAAACGCGTCTAACTTTTTAGCCGTTAAAGATAAAGTGTTCAATCCTATTTTTGAAATGCTCATCTCGAGAGCGACCCAAAACATATCCGACATTCTAGGTTATATTTAATCCTTATCGAGTTAATCGTGATTGAAATTTACGAAATTGCGGAATCTGGCAACACTGTTCTACCAACAAAAACACCTGCCTCGTGCCGTCCCACAATCATAATCTTCGCATCAAACCATATGGTAATTTTCAAACAGGTACCGATAGAGTAAGTTTTTCTTTCCAGGTGGGAAATCCATACGGCGGGCCGTGCCGCGTGCGGTGCGGCTTTCACAAAAGGACTTCATCGGCAATGAATCAAAACCACTTCGGCTGCTTCGAAGTTACTTTTGTTGAAATTTTTATGAAGCCATCAAAGATAGCGTTTATTTCTTCAATGACCTTGAAAATTAAGGTTCCTTAGCAGAAAAAGAGGTGAAAATCTCAACTGATTGTGAGAAACGGGAACACTTAAATAGATTTCATGTAAAATAATAAGGCTGTTTGACTTGAAATAGTACACTAATTTAGAACTGATTGAATACGTTACTTACAACTGAATTAGGGACGACTTCCAGCACACTGCGATTTCCACACAAATATTAGACAAAAAAATCTTGCCCTCAATTCACGGATTCGAAGTAAAAATTCAACCTATCTTGCGTTGATCAAAAATGTATAAAATCATAATTTAAAAATGTCATTCAACAAATTTTTAGCCGGGAAATTTCTTGATTCTCGAAGCGACTATTCACATGCTGCCCCATTTAAAATATATTAGGTTAGTTTTCGTGCGTTTAAGTCACCTCCCATTTAATATGCATTTGGTTTGTTTACTTGCGTTCAAGAAGTCTCCCTTGTATGAACATGTGCGAATAGTACTTACCAAACAAAATCAAGTCTCCCCTTTATGAACAGGCGTGCGAATGGTAACCAAACTGAATCATGTCTCCATGAACATAGGCATGCGAGTAGTACTAACCAAAGAAAATCAAGTCTCCCCTTTATGAACATAGCCATGCGAATAAAAACCAAACTGAATCATGTCTCCCTCCCTTGTATGAACATAGGCGTGCGAATAGTACTAACCGAACTGAATCAAGTCTCCCTTTTATAAACATAGGCGTGCGAATAGTACTGACCAAATTGAATCGAGTCTCCCTTGTATTAATAAGCGTGCGAATAGAACTAACCGAATTGAATTTCTTCGCATTCTGTGTCTAAATCGGTTGAAGAGAGGACCTCCGTCGGCTTGTCCCGCGGGCTCGTCTTCATCTTTGGAACCCGTTTGTCGGCGGCGAAATTACGGCGTAGTATGAAGCCACTGCATCGTAAAATTTGTCGGGCAATGTTAACTTTTTTTGCGATATCGCCAGTGTTTTCCGGGCGCTAATTTCGCACATAATGAAATTCTCGCCGCGCTTTTATGTTCTTGTAAAAAGGTCTCATACGCAGCCTACGATATCCTAAATTTGCTTGATCAGGAAGGTGGGAATTTTCAATACCTCCGACGCCAATAAGCCAATTAGGCAAAAGGCAATACACACGGACACTCAATTAAATTTTTTTTAAAGATATTTTAAAGCTGATACTTTCGTTTATTGTACTGCTTAACTTAAGCACCAAGCCGCGCTATATATTTTACATAATTTACAGCAAGTTTTTGTCAGCAAGAGAATCAATATGGTCAAACTGGTCTCATCTGATCTAGAAAACTGGTATTTTATACATATGTCTTTATGAAGTTTAAGCTGAATTATGAGGTGCACTGGCCTGAAGCGGATCTGTGTTACTTTGAAAGATAAGTACAACCTTTTTGATCGTGTTACTCTCGCCAGTAACTGGTTTCGTTACACTTTAATTGCTTTATAATTTATTGCTTCAAATGTGTAGAGAGCAAATGTCTTATTTTGACGGCAGTTATTATTAGGGCGTTAAGGTAGATTTATTTCTGTATTTGAGATGCCTAACAAATTGTTGAGAAGTAAAGATACATTCCAACAATTGTGAGTTTAAATACAGATTTAAATACAGGAGTTTAAATACAGAAGAGCCAAATTTTAAGGTTTCACCTGCCATAGGTGATTCACCATTGTTCGCAATTTAAACATGTTTTGTACCTGATTTGACCCACTTTTTGTTGACATATTTCCTATTCTTGGTATTTTCCAAAGTAAAGTATGCGTTTCAACAATTAACCAACTTCCACGGTTAGGCTAATCATAGCAGTTGGCTGCTTGTTAAAACGCATGTTTTCACATGGTTGATTCGTTGAACCGGTGCTTTTATTTGGTCGATTTTTATTTAGAGGGAACGGGTTAAGAAGTGAAATAAAACTATGATCACACCTTTGTGGAAAAAAACGACACTGTGATCTATTAATTAGGTAATAAGCCATCGCAAAAAAGATGTCATTTAAATTTAATAATATGGGAACGGGAAGTGTAACGGGACTGATCAGCGTAACTCGATAATGGCTGGTCTTGTCTGATACGTTCCAAAAAGCAGGCTAGGGCAAAATAGAATCACGCTACACCGCGAATACACTAAAATTATCGGTTCGGGAGACGGTAATTTTGGGAAAAATCGAACCAGCGGATTACAGGCAGGTTTAGAACATAAAACCAGTTTGAAGTTTGAGCACTGAGACTTTGAACGTTTCCATCCCACTTGTCACAGAATACCGCTCGGTGTACTAGCAGAAGGAGGATGAAACTCACAACCAGCCTCGTCTAGAAAAAGTTTGCTAGGGAAATGACTGAAATTACAGCCGAATGTATCGAACTGGAAGTAAAAGAGGACATAGTTTCGAGGTGGGTGATGATCTAGTCAATATAATTATTGACTGCCGAAGGCGGCCATCCTACAGATACTTGCAACGAAAAAGGCTAGGCATGCCATTTTATTAAGTCTTTACGTGCAACCGATAGGGCTAAAGCAACCTTTGAACCTGAATATTTTTGTTTCAGAAGTTGTTATCAAATGTTTAAAAAAATCAGTGTTTATTTAAGTTCTTTATTGTATAAGAGCAAAAAAATAAATAAATAAGTATATTCAAAAGGTTAAAATATTTGATCAATCAGCAAAACTGATTGAACAACCGAACTTTGTTAGGTGGGAGACAATTATCCCAGTAGGCGTTAAAGGGTTGGTTTGTTCTAATCGCACGCCTTTGTTAATACAAGGGAGACTTGAACGCACGGAAACCAAGCTAATGCTCTTTTAATGGGAGGTGACTTGAACGCACGGAAACCAACATTAATACATTTTAAATGGGGCAGCGTGTGAATATTCACTTCCTT
>Ga0058701_10004631_pt1 | contig 11204 bp, 4 predicted proteins | sample AgamicOrMae_FD_97039 | JGI IMG/M metagenome (GOLD analysis project Ga0058701, IMG submission 97039) | Agave microbial communities from Guanajuato, Mexico - Or.Ma.e | ecosystem: Host-associated > Plants > Phyllosphere > Phylloplane/Leaf | place: Guanajuato, Mexico | collected 2012-06-04 | reverse complement strand
GTGTGGGTGCACGCGCGTCCAAAGAAGGACGGTTCATTGCTTTTCAAACAAGTTTTGCGTAGATCGGTGGTTTAGGAGGGCGGGGAAGGAATAAGGCAACTCGAAGCCACCTTCGTTGGTGGCGCGTAACTTCACGCGCTACCCCTCTCGCGGTTACAGATGAGTACACTTTGATTCTGCTTCTTTCTCGACTTTTCTTTTTTTCTTTTTTTATTTCATTTTAATTTTCCTTGGGTCTGGTGGCATTTGAGGCCATCTAGGCTTTGCTAGGTTCTTAGCCATAATGGCGTGAACTGTAGAGGCCAACGAGTTAATCGACGAGTTAAGCATGGAGGGTTAGGGTTTTGGTCAGGTCACAAAAGGGCAAGGAGCCAATCGAGGGATTAGGGTTCGAAAACCATCTAAAGACTATAGGGTGCAAACATGCTTTGAACGTCAAATACAAAAAAATTATGTTCCATGTTTAAGCATATTTTGTCTAATCATGCTATTATAATCAGTAGCACAATTATCAGCTTAATCATGAAATACTAGCATAATTACATAATGAAGCAGATTAATGAAGTTTGATCACTCATTTATGAATATGATGACACACAGAAATCATGCTTCTTTAGTGATTCAATTCAACATAATATTACTCAATCAGATGGACGATTTAAGTAGTAGGTTCAACACAACTAATCATGCAAATAGATGCTTATTAAATCACAAGGGCATGCCAAGTACTGGAAAATTACATGATTACGAAATTACACTAATTGATTCCATAAGCAAATCATATGGGAATTGGATAATTACACTTAGTAATCTATACTTTAAGTATATAACTTGAATAATTTAGGAGCATAATAGCATAATCAAACAAATTATTTCATGGGTAAACGTAATCGGGGCTACAACTAAAAAAATAGGCTCTGATACCACTGTTGTTAGTTTAGGACTAACCTTGAATGCAGAATTGTAGGATCAGATAGTTGACAGTTGCCCACAAAGTCAGAAGCGGCTACTGGAGTTGCCAAAAAGCTCACATTCCAAAACTCGAACTCCTTAGGTGATGTGGAAAAGTCTTGGGGAACAGGAGAAAGGAGAGAAATCAGAAACTATATTTTTTATTTTGATATCGAGTGATTGATTAGCCTTCTTAAGCCCTTTTATATAGGTATGAGAGGGCTAGGGTTACCATCACCAAGGTGGCCTCTGTGCCCGTCAGGCCTAATTAATTAGGCCTGACCCATAATGGGATTAGGCCTTTTTTGTCTTAAGTCGATCAAGAAAAAGCGAAATGGGCTTAGGAGCCATAAGGGAAGAAGTAAGAGCGGCCTTTGAATGTGTACAATCACTGGTACCACAGACTCATCCTCTTTATATTATTCCACATGCTTAAAAAAGGGGATTTAGTAAAAAACTAGACACATCATGAGAATCATGTACTAGGGGAGTTTACACATTCAAATCAGTTTCTTCCATATTGTGTCGACTTTCTTTCTTGACCCTAGAGAATCATGGAATTAACTTTCCTCCCATCATTGGGGCGTAAAAGAAAAGGGAGAGGTTCCCCTTCTGGGTTGACTTTGGGTTGAATCAAAAGAGTCCCTTTTTTCCTAGTTATTATAACAAGTTAAACAAATTGTTCACTCATGGTTTTCACCATCCTGTCATTGGACTTTGTTATCTCTCTCATAATTCTTTTTATATCATTCAATCTCTCTGTCACTTTATCAATTTCACTATGATTGAGAGGGAGGCAAGATTGAGCAACAACTACTTAGTGCCTAGGTCCATTTTGTGGCCCTTAAATGGTGGCCTTTGATATGAAGAAGGGACAACAGTGTTTTTTTTGAAAATATCACCTTAAGCATTAGCTATTGAAGCATGCGGGTTGGTTCATGAATAGTTAGAATGCTTAGACCATCCAAGTTGTATATAGAAGAATAAGTGTCAAAGTTTGGCCTTTGGAAGGTTGCCTTAACCTGCACTTATTCTTGGGTCATGGTAAATTATCATGTAAACAAATGACAATTACATAAGGTATGGTCTTAGGCTTGAGAGTGTGAGTTTGGAATCACTTAGGGAGGAGGAAAATTATTCGAGGATTGAGATAAGATTATCCCCTTAAGCATTTTTTTAACTGCTGCTAAAAGTGCGTCAATGTAAGTGGTGTTTATAATCCTTGCATTCCTTACTTGTGACTATTTATCTAGGCACTTAAGCTTTCATGTTTAGTGGTTTTCCACTGTAAAGTCTTTTCAGCAAGTTCTTTTAGAAATTCGCATGTCTCAGTTTCACTTGTGTTCAAAAATCCCCCTTGACACATGGACTTAACCATGGTCCTGGTTGATTGGTTAAATTGCTTATATGTAATTTGGTCTAAACACCATTGCTATAAACCATGATAAGCACACGGAGCCAAATAAGTTCTTAAACCTTTGAAAATATTCTCAAAAATTCCTTATTCGGTTGTGTAAATAATATTATTTTATTTCTCAATTTAGCCATTTAAAAATATTTTCTTTGAAACTCCCTTAAAAACGCATCCCTTATATAGATAGAATTTGCAAGGAGGCTATGCGTCCACTTCTCAACTATATCTTTTAAGGTGAACAGAATAAAACATAATCTAATATGACTTGGGGAACATTTCAAAATTGCATCATTAAGCATACCTTCTCAAATTAATGTAGAAACAAGTGAGCATCATCATCTCCTGAGAACTTGGGAAGCATGGTTATATATTAATCCTCAACAAGTTCGAGGACTTAAAAACGAGAAGGATTCGTGAACTTGGGGATAGAAAGTCTAATTTAAATTCCTTCATGGTATAGAGGTTGAGCCTCTCCTCTTTTCGTTGTTTCTTTGGACTGGATGCAAAGGTTTAGTCTACCTTAATGTAAGGGTTTGAGATTTTAGTATGAAAAAGTCTCCCACAACTAAGCAACCTTGTGTAAGCACTCATTCCCTATTTTGTTACTTTTTATTTAAATTTTTTTAACGATTTTCCACTTTAAACAAACATGATTAAACGACTTATAATAATGAAGTCACAAGCAAATGCAAATAAAATGCTAACATCCTCGACAGTGGCATCAAAATTTGTTGAGTTTTTTTTGGGTGAGAGGGTTGTTGTCCTCAAGAATGTTAGCGAATTTGCAAAATTTGAGATTAAATTGTGGATGTGTATTAAATTCAAACAACTAATATACTATTAAGCTAAAACATACTCCTAAATTAACCATACCACTATTAAAAACCTAAAATTACCACAAGCGAAATTAGCCACAATTAATCTAGCATCAAATAGAGAAAACAAGGCAATGAACATGTAAACACATCAAAAAATGGGTGAGCAATGGCACGAAATGGCCAATGACTCGATATAGCCAACAAGAGCTTTCTAAATTTCTCCCTAAAATATTACCCATAAAAAGAAGACCAATCCTAGATTAGCAAGCATCTAACCTAATAGAAGCAATAAATGGGGACCAGAAAGGAAAGTACCCATAAACTCATTAACAATTGATGTAGATTTTTGTTTGATTAACGCCCGTTCTATCTTCAATCTACCTCTAATTAATATTGAACTCTATTCCAATATCCATTGAAGAGGATTGAACTTGAGACTATAAAATCTAAAGTAGAACAGGAGAAGAAGAGATTGAAAAGAGGATGAAGAAAAGGCAAATATTAAAAATTCTAAAAGTAAATTATAAGCTTATATCCTTTAGGATTGAACTCCTAATCTCTCTTAACCCCTTACTCATCAAATCTCATCATTGGAGATGATTTTGATTGGCTAAAAATTAAAGAATTGATAAGAATTTAAGATAGAGAAAGTGAGATTATAGGTTAATCAAAAAGGAGTATGAAAATGACAACAAAATTAAACCAAAAGATAAACCTTCCATTGATAAAGTATTGAATCTATAAAGCTGTCTAAAGAGAGAAAAAGATGCCACAATAACATGAACCCTAAAAAAAAGAAGATCCCCTTTTCATCGGCTTGAACATGATTTAAATAATCACAGTTTCGTAGTTGGCACGGTCATGCTCCTGGGTTTCTACCAGTCTGCCTAGTTTTCTCTTTTTTCTACCAATTTCATAGTGGCACTAACGTGCCATTTCTCCATCTCCTCCTTTCTCAACAAGTTTTAGCTTGGCATGGATTAACTACCTTGGCAAGTTACGAGCTTTGTTTTGGCACATTTCCTCCTTTAGGCTTCAAAGTGGGCTAGATTGCACTTTAATTGGGTACTCTTTCATTTTTTACTGTAAGAATGTAAAACACTCATAAACACTTAATTACAGAGTTATTTTGAGATTTAAATTTAGTAAGAAAGATGCCAAAATTACGCCGGTTAGAAATCGAACAACGAGTTCAATCTAACCTTGCTTGGAAAAAGAAGGAAACCAAGAAAATACAAAAGAGGATGACATAAAAGAAAAATAGAAAGAGCACCAAAAAGGAGTTCACGTAGAAGATAAAGTAAAACTATCCCATCGAATTGTAATTCTCCAAGTTACCGAGGACATATCTATTTATATAAATTTATATAAAATTTTGTGAGACTATATTGTTGTAGGTAAGGGAAAAATTTTAAATGGAAGTTTGGTTTCTTAAAGAGAGAAAGAAAAAGTATCACATGGAAGTTAGTATGGTGTGATGGATACCATTATTTTTAGTCAAATCTAGTTTGACTTATTTGTAGAAGCTTTTTCATCAGTATTTAAAACTACTTGAAAATTTTAGTTTGCCATATTTTATTGGATTTGGTAACATTGCTTTTTCCAGAGCCAAATTAGTTTGATTTTCCTCATCTTTGTTCCTAAAATCTTATATGTTGCCTTTGTATTTTTTTAAATATCCTTGATAAAAAGAAGCCATTCTTGAGTGGTTCAAGACACTTAAAAAAATACTACAGACCTCTTCTCTTTTGCAAAAATTTCTTGTATAAATTTATGTTCCTTGTATTGGTAATTTTCTTCCTGCTCTTATGTTGACTGTATAACAAAATGTGATTTTGCATAACCTTGAGATCAACATGTCACACTTTGCTTTGCACCTAGTGACATAGGTGTAGTAGATTTCATGCCAATGGCTTGTGTAGCCACATTCTAATTCAATTCACATAAGCACTTTTTTTTTTAGGTTCAAATGAGCTATGAAGGCATTACAATACAATAGAAAGAGGAGGAATCAAACCTGATACCTAATGTACTCAATACCGCAATCTTAACCACTTGGCTAAGACCTCATCGGTAATTCACATAAGCTTTGGTAATTCTATTTTTTGTTCTTATAGTTACATATATCATAAATTCCAACAATAAAAATCAATAAATGATTTGAATAACTCGAGGACATCATTGCTATGACCACTACCAATATGTTTGTACCCAATATGTCTAAACTAGAATTATTGAAAAGAAATAATTATGAGATTTGATGTTTGGACATAAAATGTGACATTTTGACTTTTTACACTTTATTTCACCAAGACTTTGGATTTTTTAAGGGTTCAACTAACCTTAGAGCTATTAAGACTTAACAAAGGCAAAACACCCAAAAAAAAGCCCCATGAGGAAAACAAAGTCGGTTAGTGCCAAAAATGGCACAACTAATACTAAATGACACTAACAATGCTAGTTGCCCTTGGCAAGTGCACAATTGTGCCAACACCAATTTCTATATTGTTTTCTTCTTCTAGAAAATTGGCATGGTCAGCGAATAGCACATAACATGACCGTGCCAAACTCACTATTCAGGGCATATGTAAAACTCCCTTCCCCCATTTAAAACTGGGCAGATTTTAAGTAGGTTTCAGGATGTATTAGAGGTGGTTATAGATTTTTTTCCTCTCTTTTATAGCTATCTTAAACTCATTTTAATTCAATTTAAGTTCAATTTTTCATTATTTGCCATACTTTTGTTTGCTAATTTTTTGCTTGCTTAGTCTTGGTTCTTCATTTTGTCTTTCATCAAAGTTATGCTCTATTTTTATTTGCCTATTTTGCTGTTCAAGGTCACAAGATTTACAATGCTTGATATTCAAAGTTCATGTTGTTCACCGTAATCACTCTTTTTTCCCTTTTCGCTTTTAATCCTTGGGTTTTTCTCTTTAGTGGCATTTTCTATGCTTTCTTCTCCCTCTTTGATTAGGGTTTAAAACTCATTTTAAGGCGGTTCGTTTTTTATTTTTACTAGTTAGTTCTTATTTGTTGAGGGTAGATTAATTGCAAATAAGTGGAAAATCCACCATAAATGTACCCCCCCTTCCTCCAATATTGGTGGTTTAATCCATAATTTTGGATTTCAAGCATTTTATCTAGTCTAATGCTTTCATTATTTGTTTGACCTTTAATTGGTCACATATGTTTAAATTCATATTTTGCTTTATTTGGTTTGTTGTGAGTATTTTTTTCATTAATTATGATTAAGCACATTTAAAGCAGGGTTAGGGTCTACTTAGCTTAAATAATCATAATTGGTCTAAGATTGGTATTAGACTAGTTAATTTAGGTAAAAAAATTTAGTTGTTTCTTGCTTTTTGTTTAATTTAGACATGTGTTATATTAGCTAATAAGTGACTTGAATTCAATATCATTCTAGAGGAAGATAATTTTTTCCTTACCCTAAAAAACTTTCTAACAAAGTGGAACCAATTCTTAGGATGTTGGAGTGGAATTAGATCACTTAGCTCTTGCGTACTTCATTCTTGCTTTCTTCTATATATTCAGTGTGTTAAACTAGTTGTTTGTACGTAAAAATCTAAAATCTCTTAAAGTAAAAAAAAATTAAAAAAGGGAATTTTTCGATTGTTCCTAGTATGAAGAATTATTTTGTCATTCTTGGGATCGTCCGAATGGTTATCTTGGTCAATGTGTGCATTATGGTTATTCATAGGGGGAAATGGAAAAGATTAGGTATCATTAATGAGGCTATGAATTATAAAACTTTTACTTGTTTGGAGTATTTTCATTCCAAAAGTGTGGATGAAGCTTAGGATATGCTTGAGTGGTTGGTTGGTGATACTTATAAACTTGAATGAGATTCATGTGCTTTTCAGGCTAGACCATATTATGATGAACATTTTATGGAATCTTGTTCCTTTCCCTCCTAATCCCTTAAATGTGCTCCCCCTATGAGTGACATTGTCAAATGTATGAACGTGATACCACTTCTTATCTGTAATATTACTTCTTTGAACTCCAGACTTAAGTAAATTGGGCCTGAATAGAAAACTATAAAGAGCTTGTGGAGATCATGACAAATATGCTCATAGACCAATTCTTAGAGTTAGTTAAACATCATGTGGAGAGCATTGTGCCAATGTTGCATGAGTCCAACCTTTAGAGTAAGACCTTCACTCCCAACGGTTGTTCATTAAGTTATTTTGAGTTGTCTTCCCTTTTGAGCTTTGAATTTCAAGTTAATGCCCTTTCGTGTGACTATCAGGGAGATGATGACGTTTGTCATCTTTATTACCTTTGGATTGTCATAAGGATGTCCCAGTTATCCCCAACCTTACTACTCTAAATTCCGTAAGATACCCAAGAAAAGCAAGGGATATAAAATTGAGTCTAGTTTTCATAAGTCAAATGTGGTTGGTATGTTGAAAATATTTGTAAGGAGGAGTTCATACTTAAAGAGATAGCTTTAGATATGTCATTTTCGGAGGTTATGTATATGGTATCCCCTCCTTGTCTTCAGCTTATTTATCATGTGTACCCTAACCCCCTTGATTTGATCCTTACTTCCTCCATTAGTTCGCCACCGTCATTTTCCCCTGAGCATAACTTTGAGAGGCCAACTATTAGGTGATGTACGATCGTAGTTTGGATTTGAGCTATATGGACCACTTGCTTGATATGCTTAAAGGAAATCTTATTGATATTATTTGCATTCATAGATTCCTTTGGTGGTCACAACTTGTCCTTCAACACTTATCATGTTTTTAATAAGTTCAAAAGAGGAAATCTTTTACTTACAACTTTCTGAGTTGTAGGCTTAGAGCTTTGATATGCTTAAGGAAACCTTAATTTGTATTGCACTTCGGCGCTATATTTGGAATGCCCTCTTTGCTACTAATTCTTTCCTTTTTTGTTGAGGATTATTCAAATTCATTTGATAAGTTGCTACAAGTCTTGATGTGGATTGACATAAATAGAAACGTGATGAAGAGATCTAGTGGCTAATGCTCCTGGAGGCTCCTATAGCACAGCTTCGTGAGGCATAATTTAGGTGGCTCAGCACTTAGCTAGTATGATCGTTCCAACTCTTATCTCATCTTTTTTTTCTTTTTCTTTTTTTCTATTCCATATATAGTCGTGGATATTAAGATTATGTTTTGGTTGGTGATCGAGTTTTAGGAGAAATTTGAGATTCGTTGAGCAGAGATGGTTATGATCACCATTGTTTTTGCGTTGAGGTTGGTGAATGTTGGTCGTGCCTTTTGATTCTATACCCGCATTGGCCATGCTTTAATTCTGTAAATATGTGTTGGTTATGTCCTTAATTTTGTGAATTTGACTTGATTTTATGGTTATGTTGGTTTGTATGATTGCTTTGTGGTAACTTGGTTTCCATAATAAGAACATTGTGGTATGTTGATATTGTGGTAAAGTGCCCACTTGTGCAAATTTTTTCAAAAAGTTTGAAAATACCACCCAAAAAAGAAAAATCATGTTGCTTTGGGCATATATATGTCTTTTTAAGTGATTACGTAGCTTGGTTGTTGAGTTATATGTACATAGAATATGCATGATGAGATATCTAGTCTAGGGTGTCATTTCAATTTTTCATGACACCTTGTTTCATATGTGATCATGTGCCTACCATGCTTCCTTTACCACCAAATCTTCAGGTCTAACTGCTCAGTTAGCATGTGAACTTTTTGTTTGTCTAGTTTTCTTCTATACTCCTATAAAAATGTAACCAAAAAATGCCTAAAAAGTAAATAGAAACTCGGCACTAATAAAACCCTCTTTCTGCAACGAAGGCCCGGATACTTATAAGTCTATCGGATTTGAGTACTTGCATTTTCTTTCTTGATAACCCCAAAAAAGAGCACAGAATTCAATTAGGCAATGAAAATGAGGATCTTATTAATGTTAGCAACTTAATTTCTAAGGTATGATACACATTTGTACAAGCACCAAGGTATACATGTCATTGTACACTATTGTATGGGTGAAAAATGGGAGTTAGGTTGCTTTTTGTGACTTAGATATTTTTTTAACTCTATATTCTATTTGTTTATGGTTTGGTGACTTTGCTACTGTGGTCATACAATTACCAAAGTAAAATAGATTATCTTCCCATCACTTATATATATGATCAAGTTTTATAGAAACCAAATAGATTTTCTGTTGTTTTTGGAAAGATTTTGTGGGTGTATCCTTTAGAAATCCCCATACCCCACTTGGAGAACCAAGGGGTCTAAAGAACTTGTATTTATTCGTTCCTATGAAAGTGAGCTAGGTTTTAGTAGTTTCATTTTATTTTGCTCAAGGCGAGCAAAGTCTTTATATAAACGTATTATTTTTGTTCAAAATATGACATTTTACAGTACATTTAACCTAGACTGCTTTGCAGTAAGCATGTTTAAATGTGAGGTTTTTAAGAATGGGCTCCTTGAAAAAGAAGATGAATCTTTGATGGTATAACTACTCATATCAAATCATTTAAGCCTTAGTTATAACAATACCTTAGGAGTTACATAGTGGGTCCTTAACTTGATCTACACCTACTTGAAACCCTAAAAATTAAAGGATTTTGGTCTAGTCAAATAGGAATCGATCAATATTAAGAGGATACAGATCCAAGTGATTCCTCATTGAGTTTGGGTCCATCTTCAAAAAATTGAGATCCAAACTCGACCCGAGATCCACCTATGACCTTACAACATTTTTTAAATTTTTTAAAATATCGTAATGAATTCCTCTATACACTTAGCTCCCTAAGACACCTATTTGTTATAACTAATATTTGCCTCACTAACTGAAACACTCCCCCCAATCCTCACTTACATCAGTTAATGGTGATATCATAAATTATTTCTTCACATTAACAAGGTAAAGGTGTAAAAATTTTAAATTTGAAAACTAAAATTGACTAAGAATTGTACAATGAATCAATGATATATCATTTGATGCTTACTTCACTAATGGTCCAGATGTTTGAAAGCAAAATGAAAAGAAAATTAACATAGATGGACTCGTTTAGAACCTAAAGACTTCTTAGGACCCAAAGGATCTGGGCATGTGACGCATAAGTATTAAGGTCAAGTTTTGGTTACAACCTTGAAATAAGTAAGTTTAGACCCTAAAACTCCAAAATATCGAAATTAACCTCCTTAAATCCATTTTGGGATCACTTTTGGGTCACTTTTGAGGTTGTATTCCAAATAACGTACAAGATATGTGCTGAGGAAGCTTCAGTTGTTCATTTTGTCCTATCTAATTATATTTGGCTCAAGCCTCAACAAAAAGGAGAAAAGAGCATCAAAACGAAGAGTCTACCATCTTAACCAGGACAAGCTCGAGCAATTTTGGTTAAATGAACCTCCATAAAGAAAATTAAACTTTGGTCAACTATGACTAATGTAGGTCAAACTTGATCAATGGTCAAGATCATGGACTGATTATCAAGCTTAGAGACAAGGAAGAACTTTAGAAAACTCATCACTCACCTAGAAGCTTTTAATTTCAAATTCTATGTGCTTAAATTAATATTAGAATGTTACTAGCTAGAGGTAGTGCTTGAATCCTATTGGTCCTTGTTAACTCTTATATATAGGTACTTAATTTCTATTAGCCTATTTTTGTATCTTGAAAAAGGGTATAATAAAGTTTATGGCTATAAAAAATCTCCTTTGTATTCACTTGTAAGGAAACCTTGAAAAAAAAATAATGACTGGAAAGTTGGAAGCTAGAAAGCTTAATTTTTTCTCTTAAAAATGAAATTATTTCTTTGTTTCAATTACTTGGTGTATTTGAATGGTGATTGAGTTAATTGTTGAATTAATTATTGTAAACTCTACTTTAGAAAATTAATTGCTAAGATTGTTAGGTTGAATGTTAGCTTTAAGCCTTCATCATAGTCATATCCAATTTATTCACTTTTCTCCCACATAAAAAAATCTACAGAATTTCCTTATTTTTCCTTTGATGCTCAAAACTTGAGTTTTTTTTTTTTTAGTTGGTTG
>Ga0058701_10004630_pt1 | contig 11207 bp, 5 predicted proteins | sample AgamicOrMae_FD_97039 | JGI IMG/M metagenome (GOLD analysis project Ga0058701, IMG submission 97039) | Agave microbial communities from Guanajuato, Mexico - Or.Ma.e | ecosystem: Host-associated > Plants > Phyllosphere > Phylloplane/Leaf | place: Guanajuato, Mexico | collected 2012-06-04 | reverse complement strand
TCTTTTTTATAATAAAAGAGAAATGGAACGGGAGAAGACACAAAGCACGATCAAAACGCCCCATCCCATTCAGCTGACCCAAAAGAGGGTGTGAGTGAAGAGGAGGGGGGGGGGGGGGGGGGGGAAGAGGTACTGACCTGGAATCATACTCGGGTAATCGGTTACTCGCTTGTCTCGCCTTCCGCGCTTGCGCTGTTGGAAGGTCTCTCCGAGCCTCTTCTGTAACAAAACAAAGTAGATCGTTATTTTCAGAATGAAAAAGAAAAGAACGCGCGCGAGTCTTTCAAGAATAAGAGTATACAAAAAAAGGATATGACACTTTAAACAAAGTTCCCATTCGCCAAATATTGTGAGCCCATTACCGCCCAGCGATGCCGTTCGGAAACAGAAAAAAAATATTTTAACGTATCTTTCCAGTTCAGTATTGTAACACTTTAAAAATATCACCCTTCTGGAAGCCTGAAATTTAATAATTTAGGCATTTTCCAACGCATGAAATTGTGCATTTTAATGGGGGAAAAATCCTTCCGATATCTCAACCTAAATTTCACCCCGAATATTTTGGGCTGTTATGGGTTAATCTGATAAATTTCTTTACGGGATGAACAGTTCAGAATATAAACTATGGTTACACTTGAAAGGTTGCGGGTGAGTCATACTGTTTAAGTTGGCCGGACTTAAATTTTCCATACCCCTATAGTCGTTGAATTATGAATAAAAAGGGAAAAAGGAAGTCAGAACGTAAAAAGGATGTAAAATCAGCATTAATTTTTTAATATTCAGTTCTAAATTCCGTCCTTCAATTAAGATCATATTAGTTCAATACACTGCAGTGTTGCTGGATTTTGCGATCTATCCGTTTGAATGCGTGCAACTTTCAAATGAACAGAGATGAATCAGTGATTACCCCTTAATTTTGACTGCTCTTCTCAAGAGCTATCCAAAATTTTCCGACAAGTTCGATTACCTGTATTGGTATCGCGTCGGTATCAAGTTAATAAGACTTAAATCTGACGAAATCGCGAAATTTGACAACACTGATACACTAGGCTTTGACAATGTTTGGTTTTTGTGTTTGCAGTGACACTGAAACGATCTCACTGGCGTTGAAGTCTCTGAAACCACAAAAATACGGAATTCATTTGCATTTACAATGATTGCGTGATCTGCACACGTTCGGGGGAACATGGCAGACTCTTATCGCCAATCCCCCCCTCTCCGCGCCGAGGAAGGTAAAGATATGCATTTCTACGTTGCGTTTTCTCCGCGCAAGTCGTCCATTTACCTTACAACTAAATTTAGTTTCTATAATTGCCTTGGTTCCAGGAGCTTCGTTCAAAATGGGGGGCATTCGATAGCGCCAAAAACCACAAGCGCCAACGCCGCAAGCGCCAGTCCGTAACCGCCAAACGAGAAAAATCGCAAACGCCAAAGTTCGTATAGGTTAGGTCAAGTTAGGTTAAGTCAGGTTAGGCTAAGTTAGGTTAGGTAATGGTAGTATCGCGGTTAAGAACTTTGGCGTTTGCGACTTTTCTCGTTTGGCGGTTAGGGATTGGCGCTTATGACAGCTACCCGTTCAAAAAGTATGTTAAGACTGATCAGAGCACCTTCAAGAGCAAAAGATATTTCCGGAATCGATGTTCGGCAAAACGTTTGTAGCAAAGGGATTTGCGGTAATCGCCTTATGCAAAAGCCATTAAGGTATTCAAAGAGCAGAACACGGCGATGCGCGGCAGGCAGAAATGCGGCGGTGGTCGGAAAGCAGTCGCGCGTTTGCACCGAAACCTGAAATACAAAAGAAAGCACGCAAGGAACGCCGAGATGAGCTGCAACGAAACGACGCTTTGCAGCATTCCTCGCACGTTTAAGTGCCACACAATCAGGGGCCAGTTATAAATCCGCATGACGCAAAACGCGAAAAGACAATGCAATGTCTTATTCTGAATTCCGTTTCCTAAAGAGGCAATCGAAAATTCGACGTGCTCTTGGAATTTCCTCGTTTTCCTGAAACGTGTTCACACAACATACCTGTCGGATGCATCTTATACATAAAGGACAGATTTAGAACCTTCTACGATAAGATTAGGGCCCTTCTCTTCTACAAAGTTTTTTTTTCCACTTTTGAGCTTTGATTTTGGAAAATTTAAGGATTTATAGTCATTGATTGATTCGAAAAAGGAACATTTTAAACCATGTTTTCAAGCATTATTTAATTATTTTTTTAAATGAAAACATTGCCAAATTCTCAAGATAGGAAAAAAAATACTTTGCAGTATTTCAGGCAAAACAATTCATGATTTTTAGAAGTTTCCTAGGGCATAAGAGAAATGAAACTTACGGGAATATGCTTGCTCTAGCATCATGAATTTGAGAGAAATTCATGATAACGGTTTAATCCGTATCGTCTTCATGCCCAAAACACGTGTAAAATTACCAAAGAGAGCTAGTACTTGTCAGTTGAAGCCTACTAGCTTATTTCAAGTATAGTTATGGTCCGGAGAAAATACACTTGCTGCAAGTGTCAGTACTCTAAATTGAGGCTTGGAGAACTTCTACAAAATGTTGCCATAAGCTTCAATGGGCTTGGTATTTCGCACTTAGAAATCAAGTTAATTTATTCTCCAACCAGCAAAAAACAACATAGATTTTTTATAAGAATCTAGTTACTTAAATGATGGCATACAATTCCGTGAGACGACTAGACACAGCGTTTTTTAAGGTTCACGTGTATATTTCTAAATGCCGCAGGTGGTTTTTTAAGGGAAAGTAGGTGAAAATCAAACCCATCCCCCTATTGCAAACAAGGGAAGAATTTTTCCCTTACGTAAAGCCATTTCTATCCGTGAACTATACTGTATTTCCGGAAAAAGTTGCTCACTCGAAATTCCTCAAACTCCAAAACGGTACAGACACGACAAAAACTTGCGGCATGAATGCGGCAAATGTTGCAAAACGGAAAAAAGTTAGGATTGCATAATTCCTAAATCTTTAACTGCAAAGGAAGAGTTAAGGAAAAGCGCGAATAAAAATAAACGCTAAAACAGAAAGTTCTATCAAAATAAATACAGTAACTTACCTAACTGATAAACGAATGATTAACAATGAGTGAGGAATTTCCCTTTTCAACAAAATATACTGTTCTCATTTTCAAACCAATCACAACAACCTAAAACTTCTCGTTATATAGAGTCGATTCTTTTCATAACAAAATTTTTGAGTGTTCAGAGGTTAAATTTGGTTTGCTTTTTTAAATCCATTTTCTTTAACAAAATCCATTAAGCGTCATGGCTATTCATAACACATTACAGAGAAAAAATTCGGTGCCTTTCCTTAACGGGAGTACATTTTAAAAACTTAACCCCAAAGCCAAATTGCTTTTAACCGATTTATAATAGATATCATTGGCATTAACCTCTTTTTTTTACCGGATATGTACTCATTGAGATGGCATCTCGTATTAGAGCACTGTGACAAGGTACTTGATACGAGTAGGGTATTCGGAATTTAAATGGTTCTTTCGTCGTTAACAGCAAGGAATGGGAAGCTATAGCGAGAACAACTTCGTCGAAGTGCCCTCAACGACTACTATGAAAGCATACACAAATTTGCGATTCGTACTCTAAATTTTAGCTGTCACATCACCTTTTGTGTTCTATTCTGATTCAATATTTCAAATTTTCAAAATCTCGAACAGTTTTCGAGATAATGCGGAAACGTGTTTGGCGCCCCCGTAGATCGCGATTCTCGCGGTTCAACCGGGCATTTCATCAATCCCACATTATTAAAGCAAGTGCAAATTTGAAACACATTTCGGCGAAGTTCAGATACGGAGAAATATGTAGATATCTCGAGCCTTTTCTTTGGGGGGGGGGGGAATTGAAAACGGTTTTCGAGCACTTTTTGTCACGCTTTTCTGGTAAAACAACACATTACACTTAAAAATAATGAATATAAAATGCATCGGAGAGAAAATTACCGATAACTTTGCCATTGACAGATATTTTGATATCTCGAACTGTCTTCAAGGTAATCGGTAAAAAGCATTTTTAGGCACCGTAATAACGTAGTAACTAAATGAAGGCCGGCTTGCAACTAGCCCGTTTTTTGTTTTTCTTTTTTTTATTACTATACTTAAATTTACTTCGGACCTTTTTTCCTCGTCAAGAACTGAGTTTTTGTGCACATCTCACTAATTCCACTGATTAGAAAACAGAAACCTTATAAGCTTAGCGCCGGGTCAAAATTCGAGTACTACTTTCTCGCTGCGCAATCTCTTTACATTGTATCAATATCCTACAAAAATCATAATTATACTCGTTAACATCTGTTATTACTAAATTTACCACTACTTAAATCAATGAGCGTATAATTTAAAGAATTGAAAAAAACAACAACAAAAAAACTGTTTCCTAATGAAAATACAAACCAGTGGTTCATCAACGAGGCTACTAGTGAGGGACCTCAGTCGAAATGAAGGAAGGAAGTTGACTCACAAAAAACCGGTCCGGTAGCCGATCATACACTGATACTTCATCTATGGAACAGCTTCACAAAAACTAACAACATCGTTGCCACTGTCGTTTCAAGTCACTTATCAGTACCCCAATTAATATTTTCTTTAGCTGACATGACGTATTTCATAAAAATGAATTACAAACATTATCTTCAAATCGAATATACTTGAATAAAGAAACCATTGCCTTGGAGGCTTAATTGGACTCGGCACGGCCCGGTTTGCTATGAACTTCTTGTTTATGAATTTGGTCACAAATTTACACCCTCTAAAAGAATTAGGTTTTAATTTTAATTTGACATCAACCCAGAGCCTCCTCGAGATGTACCTGAGAAATACTTGAAATAATATCACTAAATAAAATGCATCAAGCTTTTAAACTAAACGTTTGGAAAAACAATAGTATTTTGGAACGGATAAATTTTTGTTTAATTAATAATAACAGCCGCATGTTCACTCAAAATACCCATACGAGAGAAATTTCTGCGATGAATACTTTGCCAGAGTTGTGAATACCCAGCTGGTATGCAAATTTAATTAAAATACCCTTCCCTGTAAATGCCTTCAAACACATGACAAAACCTTAAGCCCCTTCTAAGCATTTTTTTTCTAATAATTTTATGAGATTTGACACGTTTAGCTAAGGGGCCGTCCATTAATTACGTTACGCAAAGCAGGCCACTTTTTGACCTCCCCAACCCAATTTTTTTTTGGTTATTTATACTCGCTTCAACGGCTAAGGTCATTAGCGAGTTCTGTGAGGGTGAACTGTTAGGTGAACTGTAAGTGAAGTGTAAGGTGAGGAAGAGAGGAAGGTATGCGGCTGTGGCCGACTTGTAGTGGCACCACCCCGGTATTAACCTGGAGGTGGGGAGGGAAACCACAGAAAACCTCCCCAAGGTGGCTGGCCGCCGGGATCGAACCCGGGACCTCCCGAATGAACAGCAGCAGTGATGACCACTAGACCACTGCTCTCGGTCCACCCCAAATTTGCCTGCGCCAAACCTAACCAAATTATTTCTAATCAAATAAATGGACGGTTTACTTTCCCTCCTTCCCCCATAAGAGCGTAACGTAATGTATGCACGGTCCAGGCCGAACGACCATTCCGGTGTTTAAGTCTCCTTGCTGTACCTTGCCACGGTCTCCAATAAAAGTCTTCTTGTTGCATAGACCAGCGACAGGCCGATCCCCCGACACACATACTGGCAAAGACACAACACAAACACGCACTAAAGGAGATTATCCGCTCGGTCGGACGGTCCGAAACTGACTGACCAAAGCGAATACGAACTCTCGGCTTACGCGGCGCTGGAGTCACGAGGAAACCGTCAACGTCCGTCTGTCTGCCCGTCTGTCCGGCAAACTAGCACGGTAAGTCTGATTGCCCGTTAGCGTCGACTCTTCCTCCTGTAGCCTCCAGGTGTCTCCCTGCGTCCGTGTGAAAACGATCGGAACCGATGCACTTATCGTGGGTATTGGAAATGTTCATCACTGCCGTGCCATGTGTGGACACAGTAGGCCTACATTTGCAAACGAAGCACTTGTTTTAAGGAGTTCTTACCTGGGTAAAAACGAGGGTCGTACGTATTTTGATTCTTTTTCGAGATAAATCTAAGTTCAGCCATAGAATTCAAAAGGTCTCGGCGAGAGCTTTCTATTGATGTGGCTGAACATAGGTCTATCTTGAAAAAAAAGGGAGTCGTGCGTATTTTGGTTATTTTTCAAGATAGACCTATGTTCAGCCGTATAATTCAAAAGGTCTCGGCGAGAGCTTTCTATTGATGTGGCTGAACATAGGTCTATCTTGAAAAATAACCAAAATACGTACGACTCCCTTATTTTTGATGATGTATGATTCAAAAGGTCTTGGCGAGAGCTTTCCACTGATGTGGCTGAACATAGGTCTATCTCGAAAAATTACCAATATTATTCGTACTACCCCCGTTTCAGTATATCCCATCCCGCACAGGTCTCCTCATACTCAGGCACTCCTTCATACGGATTTCGTTTTTACTGTGTCAATGGTTCGATTTTCCAAATCTTTTAAGTAATCGTTCACGGCAGAGAGAAAGCAAAACTACGCACAAGACACATAACCTAACTTGAGCTAACATCTACAAATATCCCTCTGCATCCTTGGTCCATAACCGTCTGGTTACATCCCTTAGAGATGCATCCCACTGATCATATACCAAGCTACATATCCGAGTATACAGTGTACGCCTCCGTGCATATCGGGGTGCTTCCTTCCGGGTCCATATCCCTCTGGTTTCATACCTCTCTGGGTGCATACCATTGAGGCTATCCATTCGTTATCCTTCCGCTATCAGTCCTCTAAACATCCGCTACCAATCAGCTAATCATCCACTGTCGCTCCTCTATCAATCCGCTAACCATCGGTTGTCGCTCCGCTTACAGTCGTATAAGGCACAAGAGCTACCTTGAAATCTACAGTGCTGCTTCAAGATGCAAGTCCGAAAACGGGGGTACTTGCGTGCATAAAGAACGCATCTCTGATCTCGCTAGTTGTCGCGAATAGTTAATGGTTAATAGCGCCCGCACTCGCCACGTCGAGGTGCGGGCGGCCGGAAACGCCCGCGTTGCTCCGTGTTTGTAAACACCTTATGTTCCCTGCGCTGCACTCCCGCGTTCAGGTGGCGTTCAGGTGCGCCACAGTCGGGGCGCCGCGCCCGCCGCGGGGCTTTGCTAAGGTGTCATCCCGATACACCCACACCTGCATATGCCACTTGTTCGGACGTGTGAACCCACCGGAAATCCAGTACTGACGTGGCGGCGGAAATGAACAGTGCGACAAGTTACTTTCGTCCATCTCAAGAAGCCCGCCTTCGCCGCTGACATCCGCTAACAGCGATTTAGCTACTCGTTGTGCACGCTCAGTTTTAATTTCGTCCTCATGTGTTCAGCCTTCCGTTGCCAAGCGCGGAGAAACAGCGAAGCGGGGCACAAGGCACGGACGATTGCTGTGGTTAACCTAAACTAGATTAACCTGACCTTACGTGACCAAAGTTAACCTAACCTACTATTGATTTACCTAACATCGGTTAACCTAACCAAGGTTAGCTTATTTTAGTTAAACCTAGGATCGGTTACGTTACAACTAACGAAAATCGACCTAAATTTGGACAAACCTAAGCAAGTTTAACCTTACATATAGGTTTACCGAACCACAGTTAACCAAGTATTACATTCCTTTTTCCTAGGTTAGGTTAACTTAAATTCGGTTATTTAAGGTTAGGTTAACCTAACCTCGGTTAACTTAACCTAGGTTAAATTAACCTAACCTAGGTTAACCTAGGCTAGCCTAGCCTAACCGAGGCTAACCTGACCTAAGTTAACCTAACCTATGTTGACCTAATCTTAGGTAGCCTAATTTAGGTTAACCTAACCTAAGATAAAACAATATATGACGACTTAAATAAAACGCAATCATATATGTACTTAATTGTTATCATGAAACGAAAGTTCGTTGAACAAGTGTGGAACAAAAGGGGGTGAGGATGCAAATATAAGACGTTGGAGTGCGGGAGGAGTGTGGAATGAGAAGGCGCGCCGCTGCGGTAGGGTTGTTGGGTCAGGAGAAGAGTCCTCTGGAATGGATGCGACGGCAGCGGCTTGCGGCGGGCGGCGCCAAAGATGCGCGCGCCAAAGAAGCGACGAGAGGAGAAGAGAAGACCGGTCCGGCCGGAAGCCCGATCCTTATCACGGAATACAAACTGGCTATTGGCTACACAAGGCCAAAAATACTTCATTCGGGAGTAAACAAGGTGGCGTTCCCACCTTTCCCAGCAATTACTCATAGCCGCGGGAATTTCGTTTAAAAGACAGTTACTATACCGACACCGACATGCAGCGGGCATTCTTTTCTAGAATGCTACACGAGAGTTGTTGTTTTGGAGGAAATCGACATTCTTTTCCAGAGATCTATCAAATTTGTTGCTTTGGGGAAAACATTTATTTTTCTTTTATTTATTCTAAAGAAAAAAATATGTTTTTTTCATCTTTTTTTAGTTTATGTGTACAAGAAAAAACAAGTTTTTTATTTCATTTTTTAATTTTCAAAATTTTTATTTCATTTTACTTTTTAAGGATAATTTTGTCTGCACTTTCAACCAGGCATCTCATAGTGATCTCCACGTTCATTCAAGTCTCTGAGTTCTTCAAATAATGAACAAAAAAATTAAAAAAAATACGAAAAACGGTCAGTTCTATTTGTGCGCTCCTTGACAAGCACGCATTTATATAGGGAGCCTGACGCACGCGCCCAATATTTTGAATGGGAAATCGCGTGCAAACAGGCATTAAAAAAAGTACAAAAGCCAATTTATTGAGAGGCTTTAAAATTACTGGCATTTTAGACTTGGAACTTTGAGCATCAATTAAAGAGCTTATACGAGTTCGTGCCGTAATTATTTAAGCCGCATATTTCAGAGTTTCGAACGAATAAGCAAATCCCTGTTCCGAAATGGAAACCATTAATCTATTCACAAGAATTGTAAATATGTCGAACGTCCGACGTTATCGCTGGCTAAGATCTGACCAATAAAGCGGCAAAAATTACGCACGTACGTGTGAATTTACTCACTGGGGTATAATTACGGCAGATAATGAGTTTGGAGGTGTCATTAAATTGACGCCTCCAAGTGAATCACACGAAACTATTCTTTAAGCATAATCTGGCATTTTTAATAGCGATTACGAGCTTTGGCGATAGCCAACCTTTTAACGGGCCGTCCCATTTGAGTCATTTCGAAAACAAAATCTGACCGACAAATTAAGTGCAGCACAGATAAGAGAAATTTAATTAGGTGACGATCTACTTTACAATGGTCCGTCACATAACTTTTTCATCTTGTATCAAATATGCATCTGTGTCAAATTGCTGCTACTGGATATTGGAAACGTTGGGTTTTCGAGATCTTGTGCTCCAGCTTTAGTGCTACCAAGCTGATTGAGCCACATGACACTTAATCAAACCTTAGTTCACCTGTTAGTCAAATTCATTTTGGCAGGGAAAAGTTAGGTTATGTAAGGGTAGGTTAGGTGGGGGGCATTCGATAGCGCCAAAAACCACGAGCGCCAACGCCGCAAGCGCCAGTACGTAAGCGCCAAACGAGAAAAGTCGCCAACGCAAAAGTTCGTATAGGTTACGTTAGGTCAAGTTAGGTTAAGTTAGGTTAGGTTAAGTGAGGTTAAATTAGGTTAGGTTAAGTTAGGTTAGGCATGGTTAGTATTGCGGTTAAGACCGTCGGCGTTTGCGACTTTTCTCGTTGGGCGGTTACGGATTGGCGTTCGCGGCGTTGGCGCTTGTGGTTTTTGGCGCTTATGACAGCTACCCGGTTAGGTGACGTTAGGTTAGGTGGGTTAGGTTGCAGAAAAGAATCAACCCTCGATGGCAAGCTCGAATAACAAAATAAACTACAATATCCAACAAAAAACAATAAATCTCTATTGGGAAGTTATTTGTTTACAGAAATGCGAACGCTGTTTTGACCGTTCAATGCCAGAGTTCCGTTCGATGCGACAAAAGGCGAAATTCTCCGGGAACCCCCGAAATCCGAACCGAACTGGCGCAAGGTGAGATTTGCTCACATTTCTAAACTAGTCTCGCCGAAAATGACACGAATAGAGTAAACATGGCGACCTCGGGTAACTCCAGCCTCAGGGAAATTCCTCTCTAAGCCCTTGGGAGACAGACGCCCTCTACCGAAACTGATAATATTGTAAACCCTTATCCAACGCTACCATGAAATTTACGGTGTGAATATCTCGTTAATGCGAGACGCACACTGCTAAAAACGATACCAACCTAACCTAAGTAAGCAGTGGGCGGCGTTAGGTGAGGTGTCTTGTGCCCCGCTCTACAAGCGCTCCGCGCGGAAAGGTAGAAAAATGAAATCCTTGACATAAACAGGGTCTGCACTGGAATCGTAGATCTGCAACAATGGCAGAGTATTTGGTGCGCCTGCGCTCAAGTCTCCGTCCTCAAGCGACTATCTCTTCAAAATTAAACTTTCTGGGCGAGAAAACATTCATACTTTGGCATTGATTTGTTGACACTCTTTGTATGACCTTCAACTTCTTAAGTACTTAACCCGACCAAAACTTAAAACAGGTTAACCTAACCTACGCGGTTGTTATCATGTTACGTTGATGTTGTAATGAAAGGTTGAACCAATTTAAAAACAAAAAGGAGGAAAATCAAAACCTTCAAAACAGTATCACTCACAGAAATGTTTTTTGAAGACAAAATTTTTTTAATATAGTGACAAATCTTTTTTTTATTTCGCAAGAAATTTTTTCTTGGCAAAGAATTTCTATTTTGCAGCAAGTAATTTTTTTTTTCTGCGCGAAAATTAAAATTAGCGCGTCAAGGAAAAGAAAATGTTTTGTTACTGTATTAAGGAAGAAGTTCCCAGAAAAAAATTGGTTTGTTACTGTATCAAGAAAAAAATTCCTAGCATCAGAAATCATTTCTGTGGGAGTGTAGTTCCGCGGAGGGCTAAAACGCTTCTTCTTTTCGCAACATTTTTTTCTTTGGGAGGGTCTTTTACCCGACTGCCCTATTTGAAATGTATTAGGTTAGGTTCCGTGCGTTCAAGTCACCTTCCATTTAAAATGCATTTGGTTGGTTACGTGCGTTCAAGTCTCCCTATATTAAGGTATGCTGGAT